>Ga0181593_10000036_pt1 | contig 96503 bp, 89 predicted proteins | sample 071ome_19_FD_133756 | JGI IMG/M metagenome (GOLD analysis project Ga0181593, IMG submission 133756) | Coastal salt marsh microbial communities from the Groves Creek Marsh, Skidaway Island, Georgia - 071413AT metaG (megahit assembly) | ecosystem: Environmental > Aquatic > Marine > Intertidal... | reverse complement strand
CTCCATGACCACATCGCGTTCGGAGTAGAACTCGCGAAACACGGGGTTGGCCAGCCGATCGGCCTCGAGCGCGAAGAAGAGTTCGGCTCGATTCGCCGGCAGTTCGACGAAGTAGGTGGTGGACTCGGTCGTCGTCATGGCGTTGAGCCCCTGAGCCCCTGCCCGGGAGAGGATCCGATCGAACTCGTTACTCACCACGAAGGATCGGGCCTCGTCCTCGAGCGCGTCGATCTCGGCTCTGAAGCGTCGCGCCTCGATCGGGTCACCGGACTCAGCTGCCTCGACTGCCGAGGCATGGAGGCGGTCCATGCGCTCGAACAGCTCGCGCTCCGCATCGACATCGGTGGTCCCGATCGTTTCCGTACCCTTGAAGAGCATATGCTCGAGGAGGTGCGCGACCCCCGTTTCGCCGGACCGCTCGTGCACGCCCCCGATCGCGTACTGCATGACGAAGGAGACCGTCGGGGCGCCGCGGCGAGGCAGGAGGAGGACACGCATCCCGTTCTCGAGCACGATCCGCTCGACCGACGGCAGATCACCGCTCGACGCCGGGCGCTGGGCCCCGACCGGCTGCACGCTGGCAAGGATCACGGCCAGACCCACGGCCAGGCTGCCGTTCACGCTCCGTGCTGACACGTCGGGCACAGGAAGGCAGAGCGGTTCGAGAAGACGACCCGTTCGATCGTCGTGCCGCATCGGTGGCAGGGCGCACCGTCACGACCATACACGTAGAGCTTTCGCCCGTACTCTCCCATTTCGCCTTCTGCGTTGCGGTAGTCCCGAATCGTCGTACCCCCCGCGTCGATCGCCCTCTGAAGGACATCGCGAATCGCTCCGTGGAGGGCCCGACCTCGCTCCGGGTCGATGGCACGGACCGGAGTTCGGGGGTCGATCCCCGCTAGAAAGAGCGCTTCAGCGGCGTAGATGTTCCCTACGCCGGCGATGCGTCGCTGATCGAGGAGCCACGAGCGCGCCGGGCTGCGGGACCGACCCAGAGCTTCGACCAGATGCTCTGCTCGCCATGCAGGGGCGAGGGGTTCCGGTCCCAGTGCGCTCGAACGCTCGCTCCGCGCTTCGGCGTCGAGGTGCTCGACCGTTCCGAACCGCCTCACGTCGTCGAAGACGAGCACACCCCCGTCGGAGAATCGAAAGCGGACGGCCGGGTGCGTGGGGCGTGCGGAGCCTCGAGGCGGGGTGTCGAAGGGCAGCAGGCGCCCCGTCATACCGAGGTTCACCCAGATGACCGAGCCGTCATCGAGTTCCAGGACGACGTTCTTGGCCCGACGCGTGACGGCGGAGATGGTCCGCCCGCGTAGGCGCGGGGTGAATCGACGTTTCGACTCCCTGAGGATGTCGGCCTTCACGACCTCGACCCGGGCGATCGTCTTGCCGACCACCGTGGCTCGCAGGCCACGGACGATCGTCTCAGCCTCCGGCAGCTCGGGCATCGCTCACGAGAGGCGTCGCCTCACTCCTCCCCGGATTCCGTCTGCGGGTCGAGCCGCGCTCGCTCACGCCATCCGATGTCGCTCCGGTAGAACGCACCTTCGAACTCGATCCGGGCAGCACCTGCACGGCTGGCGTTCGCGGCTGCAGCGAACGTCTCCGCGACCGCCGTGACGGCGAGGACCCGGCCTCCGGAGGTGACGAGTCCGTCGTCGGAGTTCGACGTGCCGGCGTGAAACACGATGAGCTCGTCGGACTCGAGCCCATCCGGGACGTGGACGACTTTGCCCTTCTCGTAGCTTCCGGGATACCCACCCGATGCGACCACCGTCGCCACCGCGGCCCCGGGTCGCGTGGTGACGGTCGCCCCGGCGAGCGAGCGCCCTTCCGCTACGGTGAGCATGAGGTCGAGGAGTGACGACTCCAGAAGGGGCAGGACGACCTGGGTCTCCGGGTCACCGAACCGGCAGTTGAACTCGACCACCTTGAGTCCCTCCACCGTGTTCATGAGTCCCGCGTACAGGAGACCACGGAACGGAGCGCCGTCTGCCGCCAGCGCGGCGAGCGTCGGTGCGATCACCTCGCTGGCCGCCTCGTCCATGATGTCCGGCGTTGCAATCGACACGGGTGCGTACGCGCCCATCCCCCCGGTGTTCGGGCCCGCGTCTCCCTCGCCGACGCGCTTGTGATCCTGCGAGGGCTGAAGGAGCACGAAGTCCTTTCCGTCGCAAATCGCGAAGACGGACAATTCCTCGCCGTCCATGAAGTCCTCAATGACGATTTCCCGGCCCGCTTCACCGAACTCCATGTCGCTGAGCATCGAACCGATCGCCTCGATTGCTTCCTCCACCGTCATGCACACGACCGCCCCCTTTCCGGCGGCCAGGCCCGAGGCCTTCACGACGATCGGTGCCCCTCGTTCGCGCACCCAACTCTCGGCACCGGCCTGATTCGAGAAGGTGCGGTGATCGGCCGTCGGCACGTTCGCGTTCCGCAGAAGCTCCTTCGCGTACGCCTTGCTGGACTCGATTCGCGCCGCCGCCCGGCTCGGACCGAAGACGCGGAGACCCTGAGCCTCGAAGCGATCCGTAATACCGGCCGCGAGAGGGGCTTCCGGCCCCACAACGGTCAGGTCGATACGGTTTGCGGCAGCCCACCCTGCGAGGGCTTCGACGTCGCTCGGCCCGATCTCGACCGTGTGGCACATCGTGGCCATGCCCCCGTTCGGCCGGGTGGCAAAGAACTCGGCGTCGGGTGCATCACGCCGAAGTTTCCAGAGCAGGGCGTGTTCACGCCCACCATTTCCCACGATGAGGATGCGCATGGCCAGAGTCTAGCCTGCCGGGTGGGAAAGAAAAGGGGCGGACGGGATGAACCCGTCCGCCCCGGTTACATGCCCATCCACGGGCCCGTTTCCGCTACTTGCGCAGGCCGCTGAGGAAGTCCGATCCGGCACGCTTTGCGGCGTCCGTGATCGAGTCGAGGAATTCCTTCGCGCCGTCGGCATACGCCGCGGCGGCGGCCTTGAGATCGTCCTGATACGCCGGGTCGGGCTCACCCCGTCGGGTGTACTCGCCCCTGAGGATGCGGTCGTAGTCGCCGCTTTCGATCCAGTCGCGAAGTTCGGCCACGCGGAGCACATGGAACGGGTGTGTCCTGCCGAGCACGTTGAGGACCTTGAACACCTGATCGGCGACGTCACCGCTCTCGCGATATTCGTCCGCCTGGATGATGAACTCGGCGAGGCTCGTCTCGTCCTCGGACGTCGGCCCCCCGGCCATCTTCAGCATGGCGCTCATGACCACCTCCGGGTCCTGCATGGCGAGCAGGCCGGCCCGGTCGCACGAAAGCTCGGATTTCCGGGACCATTCCAGCAGTCCGACCAGCACCGCGCGTGCCGCGAGGCCTACGATCGGGAAGCCCATGTTCGCCAGGTTGATCAGGAGAACCGTCATCGTCTTGTACAGCACGTGATCGCTCATGATGTGACCGATCTCGTGCGCCATCACGTACTGAAGCTCCTCGTCGGACAGGATCATCCGCGTACCGGAATTCAGAATGATGAACGGCTGGTCCATGCCGTAGGCGCCCGCGTTCACCATCGGCGTCTGAGACATGAAGAGGGGATACTCCTCCGGCGCGTCGAGTGTGCGCAGGGCCTCCTTGTAGAGTCTGTACACCTCGGGGAACTGCTTGTCCGACACCCGGACGGCATCCGCCTGAAATGCGAGGCGAACCGGCTTCTCGCCGAAGAAGCCGAAGACCTTCTTGAGTACCTCATCGAACACGGGGATACGCCGCAGCGCCTGGAGCGCGGCCTTGTCCGCCGGGTGCTCCCAGTTGTGTGGCGCGATGTCGGCGAGAATCCGCCTCGAACGGGCCTCTCCGTTGCCCTCCGGTGCGCCTTCGGTCAGATCCTGCTCGTCCGCCATGTCGTCTTCCTCGCTGCGTATGGTCACCGGCGCTGCCGCGCGCGGCCTGTCGGCGCTCGGAGGGCCTTACGGCGCCCTCTTCTCGCCGGTTTCACTACTCCGACACCCCGTGCGGGTTCGGGTGCTTTCGTCCGCGGCCTACGCGCTGAGCACTCGGTCGAGGTCCGCGATGATGTCGTCGATATCCTCGATACCCACCGAGAAACGTACCAGCCCCGGGGTGATCCCCATGGCGTCCCGACGGTCCGGCGGGACGGAGCCATGGGTCATGAGCGCAGGGACGTTCACGAGTGACTCGACGCCTCCAAGGCTCTCCGCGAGCGAAAAGATCCTGAGATGCTCGGTCAGCGCCTTGGTCCGCTCCAGTGTGCCGACATCGACGGAGACCATGCCGGTGAAGCCGCTCATCTGGCTCCTGGCGAGGTCGTGCTGTTCATGCGACTCGAGGCCGGGGTACAGGACGCGATCGACCCTCGGGTGCCCTTCGAGAAACTCGGCGACGGCCTGTCCGTTCTCGTTGTGGCGCGACATGCGCACGTGCAGCGTCTTGATCCCCCGCAAAGTCAGGAAACAGTCCATGGGCCCGGGGACCGCACCCGACGACTTCCGGATGAAGTACAGATCGTCGGCGAGTGCATCGTCCCGCACGGCGACGAGTCCACCGATCACGTCGGAGTGTCCGTTCACGTACTTCGTCGAGGAATGCATCGTGAAGTCCGCGCCGAGCTCGAGGGGACGCTGGTTGAACGGCGACGCGAAGGTGTTGTCGACACAGAGCAGGGCGTCGTGGGCATGTGCGAGATCGGCCACGGCCCGGATGTCGCAGAGCTTCATCATCGGGTTCGTCGGCGTCTCCACGTGAACGAGCCTGGTGTTCGGCTGCATCGCCGCTGCCACCGAGTCCACGTCTCGGGCGTCGACGTACGTAAACTCGATCCCGAGCCGGCTGAGCACGTGGTTGAACATGCGGGTCGTCCCACCGTACGTGTTCTCCTCGCTGACGACGTGGTCCCCGGCGGACAACCGCTTGACGATGGCTTCCAGTGCAGCGAGCCCCGACGCGAAGGCGATTCCATGCGATCCGCTCTCGAGTGCCGCGATGCTCGCTTCGAGTGCTTCGCGCGTGGGGTTGGCGGTGCGACCATAGTCGTAGCTGCCGCCACGAGGTTCGCCGACGGCGGGCTGAACGTACGTCGACGTCTGAAAGATCGGCGTCATGATGGCGCCGGTGACCGGCTCCGGCTCTACACCGGCGTGGATGGCCTTCGTGCCGAAAGAGAAGTCGGTCGAAGCGTCGCTCATGAAGGGGGTCCGTCGAGAGTCAGGGGCCGGACGGCGAGTCCGTCGGTCCGAACGGGGCGCAAGATCGGTGATCGCGTTGACGCGCACCACCCGTCTCCGCGAGAATCTTGCGGGCGCCGTCGGAGGCCCGGAAGAACCGCTTCACACCTTGAGAATCGAAGGATTCCGGATCGTGCCGATTCACCTCCCCGAGAACCTGATGGTCAGCGTCTCCGGTGTCCGGGGCCGGGTAGGCGAGCCGCTGACCCCTGAGCTCATGGCGGGCATCGCTGCCGCGCTCGGTGCGCACCTGCGTGACGTCGAGGGAGGACGGACGATCATCCTCGGCCGGGACTCCCGGGTGTCCGGTCCGATGTTCGCGCGGGCCGTCACGTCGGGGCTCCAGTCCGTCGGGTGTGACGTCATCGATGTCGGTGTGGTGCCGACGCCGACGATCCTCATGGCGGTCCGCCACCACGGGGCGATCGGCGGCATCGGCGTGACCGCGAGTCACAACCCGGCTGAGTGGAACGCGCTCAAACTCGTCTCCAGTGAGGGCATCTTCCTCGACGCAGACCGGTCGGCGCGGTTCCGAGAGTATCTGACGACGCGCGATCCGATCCGAGCCTCCTGGGACGAGCTCGGATCGGTCACGTCGGACGACGAGGCGTGGTCCCGGCATCTGGAGGCGATTCTGGCGCTTCCGCAGATCGACGTGGAGACGATCCGCAATGCCCGCCTCAAAGTCGCCGTGGACTGCGTGCACGGCGCCGGTGGTCCGGTGATGTCCGAGCTCCTGGAGCGGCTCGGTTGTGAGGTCGTCGGCATCGGGATGGAGCCGGACGGATGGTTCCCTCGTGACCCCGAGCCCACCGCCGCAAACCTCGCCGACCTGGGGCGCCTCGTCTCGGAGTCCGGTGCGGCGATCGGCCTCGCCATCGATCCGGACGCGGATCGCCTTTCGCTGGTGGATGAGACGGGACGACCGATGGGCGAGGATCTGACGCTCGCACTGGGCTGCGCGGCGGTTCTGGCACGCACACCGGGCCCCGTGGTGACCAACCTCTCGACGAGTGCCGTCGTGGAGGACGTCGCGAGCGCCTTCGATTCGCCTCTGGTCCGGGCGCCGGTCGGGGAAGTCAATGTCGCCCGAAGAATGCAGGCCGAGGGCGCCGTCGTGGGTGGAGAAGGCAACGGGGGGCTCATCCTTCCCGCGCTCCACCACACGCGTGACGCGCCGCTGGCATCGGCCCTCATACTTCAGCACCTTGCAGAAGAGGGTGTGACGCCGTCACAAGCCGCCGACCGCTGGCCGAAGTACGAGATCGTGAAGGAGAAGGTCTCGTTCCCAAGGGAGGGGCTTGCGGACGGGTACGCTGCCCTCGAGGCGGAGCTGGCCGCGGATTCGAGTGACGGGTCGGACGGGCTTCGCCTGGCATGGCAGGCGAAGGGTGCGTGGCTGCACGTTCGGCCGTCCGGAACCGAGCCCGTGGTCCGGCTCATCGCGGAGGCCCGGACGCGTGAGGCGGCACAGCAACTGGTGGATCGGGCGGGCACCCTGCTCGAGAGCGTCGTCTGACGGCGCACAGACGTTCCTCAGGAGATTTTCCCTTATGTGCGGCATCGTCGGATACGTAGGTCCCCGAGAGGCGACCCCCATCCTTCTCGCCGGCCTGAAGCGCCTCGAATATCGCGGATACGACTCCGCGGGGGTGGCGCTCCTGAACGGCGACGGCGTCAAGGTCGTCAAGAAGCCCGGCAAGATTCGCGTACTCGAAGAGGCGATCAAAGCGTCACCCCACGAGGGTACGTGCGGCATCGCACACACGCGCTGGGCGACGCATGGCGCGCCGAACGAGCCGAACGCCCATCCGCACACGTCGAACGACGGCGGCATCGCGATCGTGCACAACGGCATTATCGAGAATGCCGACGTCCTTCGGGTTCAGCTCACCGCCGAGGGGTACACCTTCACGTCGGAAACGGACACCGAGGTCGTCGTGCACCTCATCGACTACCTCTGGAAAGACGGGGAGCCGTTGGAGAAGGCGGTCGCTGCCGCACTCCGACGGGTTGAGGGCGCCTACGGGATCGCCGTCGTATCCGCCCGGGACCCGAACAAGATCGTGGTGGCGCGCAACGGAAGCCCTCTGCTGATCGGAGTCGGCTCGGACGGGGAGATGCTGGCCGGCTCGGATGCCGCCGCGGTCATCGAGGCGACCCGTGACGTCGTCTATCTCGACGACGGCGACTACGCCGTCCTCACCCCCGACGGCTATCGGACGTACCACCTCGAGGGGCACGAGGTGGATCGTGGCGTCCACGAGGTCACGTGGGATCTCGATTCGATCGAGAAGGGCGGATACGAGCACTTCATGCTCAAGGAAATCTTCGAGCAGCCGTCGAGTATCGCCGATGTCATGCGGGGCCGGCTTCTCCCGGATGACGGAAACGTGCGCCTCGGCGGCATCATCGAGCATCAGTTCGATCTCGGGCGAGTTCAGCGGATGGTCGTCACCGCGTGCGGAACGAGCTGGCATGCCGGCCTCGTGGGCGAGTACATGCTGGAGGAACTGGCCAAGATCCCGGTCGGCGTGGAGTACGCCTCCGAATTCCGTTACCGGAATCCGGTACTCGAGGACGGCACGCTCGCCCTCGCCATCAGTCAGTCGGGTGAGACCGCCGATACGCTGGCGGCGCTCAAGGAGGCGGAACAGCGCGGCCTGACGACGATGGGGATCGTGAACGCCGTCGGCTCGACGATCGCCCGCCAGACGGACTTCGGCATCTACCTGCACGCGGGCCCCGAGATCGGCGTGGCGTCCACGAAAGCGTTCACCAGCCAACTCGTCGCACTCTCGCTCTTCACGCTCTTCATGGCACGGCGACGGAACATGTCGGCGGCGCAGGGCATCGAGATCGTGCAGCACCTTCAGGTGCTCCCGGACCAGATCGAGGAGGTGCTGAGGCTCAACGACGAGATCGAGGAGCTCGCCCGCAGCTACAAGGACGCCCAGAACTTCCTCTATCTGGGTCGCGGGTATCAGTTCCCGGTCGCCCTCGAAGGCGCGCTCAAGCTCAAGGAAGTGAGCTACATCCATGCGGAGGGGTATCCGGCCGCCGAGATGAAGCATGGCCCGATCGCGCTGATCGACGAGGACATGCCAGTCGTGGTCCTCGCCCCCCGCGACCCGATCTACGGCAAGGTCGTGTCCAGCATCGAGGAGGTGAAGGCGCGGGCGGGACGGATCATCGCGGTGGTGTCGGACGACGCACCGGAACTGCAGGGCAAGGTCGACCACATGATCAAGGTGCCTCACACGCTGCCGCATCTCCTGCCGGTGCTGACCACGATTCCTCTCCAGCTGCTCGCCTATCACATCGCGGTGATGCGCGGTGCGGATGTCGATCAGCCGCGGAATCTCGCGAAGTCCGTCACCGTCGAGTGAGTGTTGCGGTGCCGAGGTCGGCGCCGAGGCGGCCGATGTGCGGGTAGTCCTCCAGCGGGTCGCGCGGGCGGAAGTTCGCGTCGATGGGGAGGTCGTCGGCCGCGTGGGCCGGGGGCACCTGCTCCTGGTCGGCTTCACGCCTGGTGACGACGATACGTCTCTCGCATGGATGGCGGACAAGGTCGTCGGCCTGCGCGTCTTTCCTGACGACATGGGGAAGATGAACCTCTCGCTCGAGGACATAGGTGGCGACCTCCTGGTCGTGAGTCAGTTCACGCTCTACGGCGATACGCGGAAGGGGCGGCGACCCAGCTTCGTCAGTGCCGCCGACCCGTCGATCGCCGTGCCCCTCTACGAGGGATTCGTGGACGAGCTTCGCGCGCGCTGCACGGGTTCGGTCGAGACCGGGGAGTTCGGTGCCGCCATGGAGGTGGATCTGGTCAACGAGGGTCCTGTGACACTGGTCCTCGAGCGATGACCGACGGGGCCGGGGGCCTGCGCTTCATCCTCGCCTCGCAGTCGCCGCGCAGGGTCGACGTCCTCCGCCAGCTCGGGCTCGTGCCCGAGGTGCGACCGGCGAACGTCGACGAGTCGTACCTCGACGGAGAGACGCCGCGCGATCACGTCGAGCGACTTGCCCGTTCGAAGGCCGAGGCGGTGCTCGCACGAGAAGGGGACGCTCTGGTCGTTGGTGGTGATACCGTGGTCGTGCACAATTCGCACGTGCTCGTGAAGCCAGTCGACGAAGAGGCCGCGATCGCGATGGTGGCCGGCCTCTCCGGCAGTCGTCACGAGGTACACAGTGGGATTGCACTCGCCGGCCCGAACGGCACCGTCAGTGCCGTCGCCACTGCGATCGTTCGGATGCGCACGTACGACCGGGCAACCGCCGCTGCGTATGTCGCCACCGGCGAACCCATGGACAAGGCCGGCGGGTACGGGATCCAGGGCCTCGGGGCCGCGTTGGTCGACTCGATCGATGGGGACTACTATGCCGTCGTCGGCTTTCCCGTGGCAGTATTTCTGCACCTGCTCGGGCCGGCCGGTTTTCGATACGACTTCGGAGCGATCAAGCCCCTTTCGACGGAGTAGATCCATGAGCGTCCCGGCCGTTCTCGCCATCGACCAGGGGACGACGGGGAGTACGTGCCTCGTCGTCGCGACCGATGGGCGCGTGCTCGGGCGGGGCTATTCCGAGTTCACCCAGCACTTTCCGCAGCCCGGCTGGGTGGAGCACGACGCAGAGGAGATCTGGAACGTCACGAGCCGCGTGGCGCGCGAGGCGCTTGATGCGGCGGACGGGGCCGACGTGCGCTCGATCGGAATGACCAATCAGCGTGAGACCGTGGTCTTATGGGACCGGGAGACACTCGAGCCCGTGCACCGCGCGATCGTTTGGCAGGACCGGCGCACGCAGCCCATGTGTCGTGCTCTCAGGGACGCCGGTCACGAAGACGAGGTCCGCCGCCGGTCGGGTCTCGTGCTCGATCCCTACTTCTCAGGCACCAAGATCGCCTGGCTCCTCGAATCGGAGCCGACGCTGCGAGCGCGGGCCGAGGCGGGGGAGCTGGCGGTCGGAACGATCGACACGTGGCTGATCGCCCGTCTCACCGACGGTGCGGCGCACGTCACCGACCCGACCAATGCGTCTCGAACGCTGCTGTTCAATCTCCACGAGGCCTCCTGGGACCCGTGGGCACTGGACCTGTTCGGCGTACCGCAGGGAATTCTTCCGGAGGTTCGACCCAGTTCCGGGCACTTCGGGTTGAGTCTCGGCGACCACCTCGGCATCGAGGTGCCCATTCAGGGAGTGGCGGGTGATCAACAGGCAGCGCTCTTCGGTCAGGGGTGCTGGGAGTCGGGCCTCGCCAAGAACACCTATGGAACGGGCGCCTTCCTCCTCTTGCACACGGGAGATACGGCGGTCCCGTCGGAGCACGGTCTTCTCACGACGGCGGCGTGCGACGCCTCCGGGGGGCTCGCATACGCGCTCGAAGGTTCGGTCTTCATCGCGGGTGCGGCGATCCAGTGGTTGCGGGACGAGCTCGGCCTGGTCTCGTCGGCTGCGGAATCGGAGGCTATGGCCGCAGCTCTCGACGACAATGGTGGCGTCTACTTCGTCCCCGGTTTCGTAGGGCTGGGCGCCCCGCACTGGGAGGCCGATGCGCGGGGTGCTCTGTTCGGTCTCACGCGGGGGACGTCGTCGGCCCACATCGTACGGGCCGCGCTGGAGGCCATGGCGTACGGCACCACCGAGGTCCTCCGCGCCATGGAGGCCGACTCCGGTGTGGTGACCTCGGAGCTCCGTGTCGACGGGGGCGCGTCACTCAACGATTGGCTCATGCAGTTTCAGGCGGACGTGACCCACGTACCGGTGCGCCGCCCGCCCATGGTCGAGACCACGGCTCTTGGTGCAGCGGGCCTCGCGGGCCTCGCGGCCGGTGTCTGGGCGAGCGCGGAAGACTTCCTCGGCGCTCAGGGTGACGCGAGCCGATTCCACCCGGGGGCGGCGAGTGAAGAGCGACAGATGTCGATGAAGGGATGGGACCGGGCGGTCCGCGCGTCACTGGCCTGGGCCCGGGATGAGGGCTAACTCCCGCCGTATAGGGGGTTTTCCGGACTTTTCGCAGGCGTAGGGATAGGGCTAAATTGCGGCCACGTTTCGCAAGACACGGTTGGGAGAAGACGGTATGAAAAAGAACGGACGTTTCATGGTCGGGCTCGTCGGCGTTGCAGCCGTCGTCACCTACCTGATTTGGACGGGCGTCAGCGAGACGATGGTCTACTACATGACCCCCGTGGAGCTGGTCGAGAAGGTGTCGGAAGATCCGACGTTCCACGAGGTCGGGGTCAAGGTCGGTGGCATGGTCGTGCCGGGTACCTACGCTCGTGTGGAGGGTGAGCTTCTCCATGTCTTCACCGTGAGCGACCTGGTCGACGAGTCCGTCACCTTCGTCGTCGAGTATCGGGACGCGCTCCCCGACACGTTCACGGACGACGTAGAGGTCGTGCTCGAAGGCAAGCTTCGCGCCGACGGCGTCTTCGAGGCGACGACGCTCCTGACCAAGTGTGGCAGTCGCTACGAAGCGTCGCCCGAGGAGCTCGCAGGGACCGGTTCGTGACCATTCTCGGGGAGTTCGCTCTCTGGATCTCCCTGCCCGTAGCGGCGTGGGGGATGGTGCTGGGGTACGCAGGAGGTCGAACGCTCCGCGGTGACCTGGTTCTCAGCGCCGAGCGGAGCATCTACGCGGTCTTCGGCCTGCTCGTCATCGCGTGCCTTGGCGTCAGTGCGGCCTTTCTCGGAGACCGGTTCGAGTACTGGTACATCGCCAACTATTCGAACGCGAACCTGGAGCTCTTCTACAAGGTGACAGGCCTCTGGGCCGGTCAGCGCGGATCGCTCCTCTTCTGGGCCGTGCTTGTTGCGCTCTTCGGCGTGATCACGGTCTACACGAACCGAAAGAAGAACCGCGAGTTCATGCCGTACGTCGCCGGCGTGCTGCAGACGATCATGCTGTTCTTCATCGTCGTTCTGCTCTTCGCCGACGTGAATCCGTTCGAGCGCCTCGAGTTTACCCCCGCGGATGGTCGTGGCCTGAATCCTCAGCTCCAGAATTACTGGATGACGATTCACCCGCCGACGCTTTACCTGGGCTTCACCGCGTTTACGATCCCGTTCGCGTTCGCGGTGGCCGCGCTGCTCAATGGCCGTCTGGATGCGCGCTGGATCCAGCTGACGAGGCGGTGGATCCTCACGAGCTGGCTCTTCCTCTCGGTCGGCATCGTATTCGGAATGCGCTGGGCGTACGAAGAACTCGGGTGGGGCGGGTACTGGTTCTGGGATCCCGTCGAGAACGCGTCACTGCTTCCGTGGCTCACCGCGACCGCGTTCCTGCATTCGGTTCAGATCCAGGAAAATCGTGGCATGCTGAAGGTCTGGAACATGTCGCTCGTGCTCCTGACGTTCCTGCTCACGATCTTCGCGACGTTCCTGACCCGTTCGGGCTTGATCGAGTCGGTGCATTCGTTCGCTCAGGAACTGAAGATCGCATACATCTTTCTGAGTTTCATGGGAGCCGTGCTCGCCGTCTCCGTCGTCCTGATTCTCTACCGGCTCCCACAGCTGCGGTCGGAGAATCAGATCGAGTCGTTCTTCTCCCGTGAATCGGCGTTTCTCTTCAACAACCTCCTCCTGCTGGGTGCGGCCTTTTCGGTGATGTGGGGCACGATGTTCCCGCTCATCTCCGAGGGCTTCACGGGGCAGGAGATCTCGGTCGGGCCTCCATTCTTCGAGAAGGTCAACTTCCCGATCGGGCTGGTACTTCTGGCGCTCGTCGGGATCGGGCCCGTCATCGCGTGGCGTCGTGCGACCAAGCGAAACCTGCAGAAGAACTTCACCATTCCCGTCACCGTCGGTGCAATCACGGCGGTCTCACTCTTTGCGCTGGGGGCGCGTCACGAGTTGGCTCTGGTGACGTGGAGTATCTCGGCGTTTGTGCTGACCATCATCGCGACCGAATTCTGGAAGGGCACGCGGGCGCGTGCCCGGATCGAGGGCGAGGGGTACGTGCTCGCCTTCTTCCACCTCATCACGCGAAACCGCAGGCGGTGGGGCGGCTACACGGTTCACGTGGGCTTCGTGCTCATGTGCATCGGATTCGCCGGCGCCGGGTACAACACCGACAGCAGGTTCAATGTCGAGCCCGGCGACGTCGTCGAGGTCGAGTCACCGTTCGGACACACGTACGAGCTGACGTACGAAGGTCTCTCGATGTCGATCGGACGGGGGGAGAGAAATCTCCTCTGGCAGGCGATCGCGACTGTCTCGGTGCGGCGGGATGGCGAGCCGCAGGGTGTGCTCACCACCGAGAAGCGCCAGTACACGAACCGCGATACGCAGCCGATGACCGAGGTCGGGATTCGATCGATTATCCAGGAGGATCTGTACCTCATCCTCTCTGCCATGAACGACAGCGGCGGCGCGCTTCGGAACGACCCGGGCGCGCAGGGGATCGACCTCCAGGTCCTGATCAAACCGCTCGTGAACTGGATCTGGATCGGATGTCTGTTCATCGCGATCGGCACCGTGATTGCCCTGTGGCCGAGTGTGGACCGGGCGCGCATGGCTCGAGAGAAGGCCGTCGGTTCCGCAGAGCCTGCTGCCGCCGGGGCGGACTGAGTCCGCGGGGCGCCCTGCGATGACCCTCTACGCCGGTGTCGCGCTCGTCGCCGCCGCGGTGGTGCTCTTCATCCTTCAGCCCGTCGTGAAGGGAATCCATGCGTCGCTCGATCGTGACGACGACGAATTGACCGAAACCGAAGCCCGCAAGCGTGTGGCACTGCTCGCGCTGCGTGACGTCGAGTACGACTTCCTCGCGGGCAAGCTCGATGAACAGGACTATCGGTCACTGAAGAGCGAACTGACCGCCGAGGCGCTCGCGGCTCTCGAGGCGGACGAGGCGTCCAAGTCGGGCGGCGGTGACGACGCCGCGCTCGAAGCGGAGATCGCGCGCCTTCGCGCGGGCCTGAAGGTTGGGGCAGCGTGCCCTGCCTGTGCCTACACGAACGCCGACGGTAGTCGCTTCTGTTCGGCGTGTGGACATGCGCTCGCCGAAGCCATGACGGGGTGACGGACGAAGTGTCCCCCTCGGCAGATACGCTCGGCCTGGAGAAGATCGACCGAGACGAGATCGACCACTCGAACGGGGTTGTCCTTCAGGCGGAAGGGCTTCGGCGGGACTACGGCTCGGTCGTCGCGGTCGACGGTGTCGATCTGACCATGGAGGAGGGTGAGTTCCTCACGATCTTCGGGCCGAACGGTGCGGGAAAATCGTCTCTCCTGGGCATGCTCGGCGGGGGCATGAGGCCGACCGCGGGCACGGTCCGCGTGCGTGGTCAGGCCCTTTCCTTCTCCGAGCACGACTGGCAGCACCGGATCGGCATGCTGTCCCATCGCGGCTTCCTCTACGGTCGTCTGACCGTCGAGGAGAACCTGCGTTTTTATGGAACGCTCTTCGGCCTCCGAGACCTCGACGAGCGGGTCCCGGCCCGGCTGGCCCGCGTGGGTCTCGCCGAGCGGGCCCGTTTCGAGGTGCGCCAACTCTCCCACGGCATGCGCCAGCGTCTGTCTCTGGCGCGTGCGCTGCTGCACGACCCCGACGTGGTCCTGCTAGATGAGCCGTACACCGGTCTCGACCCCTCGGCGGCGGGCGTCCTACGAAGCGTGCTCGGGGAGCTCAGAGACGGCCGTCGGACTGTCGTCATGGTCACACACAACCTTCGCGAGGGCCTGGCGATGGCGACGCGCCTCGCGGTGCAGGTCTCAGGACGCTTCGCGTGGGAGGGTTCCAACCAGGGGCTGGGGCGAGAGGAGTTCGAGCGGCACTATCACGACGTCGTGGAGGGCCGCGTGTGAGTACCTACCTGAGTCAGGTGTGGGTGATCGTCTGGAAGGATCTCGTCCTGGAAATGCGTTCTCGTGAGCGCATCGCCGCGATGGGGGCCTTCGCCGTCCTCGCGGGCGTGCTATTCAACTTCTCGATCGACACGACCACCACGCGCCCTCAGGACGTCGCCTCGGGGCTCATCTGGATGACCCTGATCTTCGGTGGCCTGCTCGGGGTCGGACGGACCTTCCATCTGGAGGCTCAGGACGGTGCCCTTCAGGGCGTGTTGATGTCTCCTGCGCCGAAAGACGCGGTCTTTCTCGCGAAGACAGCCGCCAACTTCGTTCTGCTCTATGTCGTGTCGCTGCTGGTCCTTGGTGTGTTCGGGCTGTTCTTCGGTCTCGATCTGGGACCGAATCTGGGCTGGGTGGTCGTGGTGCTCGGGTTGGGCGCTCTGGGCTTCGTCGCGCTGGGCACTCTCTTCGCTGCGGTGTCGACAGGAACCAACATGGGCGAGACACTTCTCCCGGTACTGGTCTTTCCGTTGCTCGTCCCCATGGTGATCTACGGGGTGGGTACGACCACTCGGCTGATCAACGGGAGACCCTTCGACGAAGTCGAGGGCAATGTCCGAATGCTGGGCGCGTTTGCACTGGCCGCGGTCGCGGCCGGGGCCGTGCTTTTCCGATACGTAGTGGAGGATTGATGTCGACGGCAGGAATGAGACGAGGCGGCACGACGCTGACGCTGCTGGGCCTTCTCGGACTGATCGCTCTGTACTGGATGGCGTTCTTCTGGGTCCCGACCGAGGTGAACCAGGGGGTCGTTCAACGGATCTTCTACATCCATGTACCTGCGGCGTGGACCAGCTTTCTCGCCATTGGCTTCGCTGCCCTGGCGAGTGGGATGTACCTGTGGTTGAGGGACGAGCGCCTCGACCGCGCGGCGCTCTGTGCGGTTGAAGGGGGGCTGATCTTCGCCACCCTCGTCCTCACGACCGGCCCACTCTGGGGCAAGATCGCCTGGGGTACGTACTGGACCTGGGAGCCCCGGCTCACGCTCACGCTGCTGCTGTGGTTCATTTTCATCGGGTACTTCATGGTCCGGAACGCGACGGAAGACCCGGAGAAGGGGAAGCGCTTCGCGGCCGTGGTCGCGATCGTAGGTGCGATCGACATCCCGTTCATCCACCTGAGCGTGGTCTGGTTTCGCTCACTCCACCCGGAGCCGGTCGTCGCCCGGCCGGACGGGCCGACGCTACCGGGCGACATGCTGGTCACGCTCCTCTTCGGCGTGCTCGTCTTCACTGTGCTCTTCTTCGGACTCTTCCTCTTCCGCTATGCGGTCGAAGGGCTGCGCGCGGAAGCCGATCTGCGCGCTCGCTCCGCGGCCTGACGCCATCGAACGACCATGAAGAAATCCATGACTTACGCCCTCGCCCTGACCGTCCTCACGATTGCCGTGATGGCGGCGGCCGCAGTGGCGCAGGAATCGGCCGGCATGCCGCAAGCCGGTCGTCTGGCGGAGCAGAATCTCCGTCCGTACTGGCACGTCTTCGCCGCCTATACCCTGGTGATCCTCCTCATCGGTGGTTGGGCCGTCTCGATCGCACGTCGGTTGCGGGCGATCGAAGAACGCCTGCTCGACTGATCGGCCGGGGAAGGGTCGGCCGCTCATGACGAGAGACAGGCATCTGGCGGGAGCGGTGCTCCTGGTGCTCGCCGCGGTGACGGTCGTCACGGAGTCGGCTGCCCAGACGCCGACCATGCCCAGCACACAGCGGTACGGTTCCGGTCTGCTCGATATCCCCGTGTCGAGCGTGCTTCCGCACCTGACCGTCACGACGACGTTTTCCGGTTTCTGGACTTCGCTGGGACGCCGGGTCGAAATCGACGAGGCCGGTCAGCCCTCGGGATTTGGTCCTGCTCGGAGCGATTTCTTCGGTGACGTCTCCACGTCCGTCGGCCTGTTCGACCGCGTGGAGGCGGGTGTGGCCATCCAGTCGCTCAACGACGCGACCGAGGGTGGCGACATCTGGGGGCTCTTCGGCCGCCTCCGGCTTTGGGAGCCCATCGACCAGGGGCTCGGTCTTGCAGTCGGGGGACGATACCTGACGTCCCCGCGCTTCGAAGGGTTGGCCGGTGGGGGTGTGGAGTACGCGCCGGGTCGACTCGGCTTCCCGGATGAGCGGCTTCGGTCGACGTACTCCAGCGGCGTCGGCCTCGACACGAACCTGAGCCTCTACGGCGTGGCAACCGCCTACCTGAGGGGTTATGACGGTGGCTTCATGCCCGAGAACGATATGACGTTCACCCTCGGGTACGGAGGCGGCATGTTCGCCGGAGGCGGGGGACTCGACTTCTACGCGCCTGCCACCAACGCCGGGTGGTTCCTCGGCACTGCCCTGCACATGTCGGCGGGTGACGGTTCGCAGGTGACCGTCATGGCCGAGCACAACGGGTTCGACATCAACCTCGGGGCGCAGGTCGACTGGAATGGCGTGCGGGTTGGAGTTCAGGGGCTCGCGTTGAACCATGACTGGCCGGTGGACGGACAGTTCTCCGAGTACCAGAAGCCGAAATTCGGCTTCACGCTCTCGGCAGCGGTCTGTCTACTTGAAGCCGGCTTTCGTTGTCGCCCCCGAATGATGCGTCGGACGGAGCCCGATACCATCTACATCCCGCCTCCGCCGCCGGACACGGTCCTGGTCGGAGACCCGGGTGCCGCGCGTACGGTCGTGTCGGGCGATCCGGCCTCCATGTGTCTCGCGACGGGTCGGACGGTGTCCATCGAAGTCACGGCTGCGGGCGACACCCTGGTCGGAACGCCGCCCGTGCCCGTCCGGTCTCTCCGTCCGGCGATGACCTTCGCCGGGAACTACGCGGGATCGGCGTTCTGGTACCTCGATGACGAGGTCATCGTGTTCGAGGGCGGCGACTTCGGGAAATCCGACGACACGTTCCCGATCGACTGCAGTCAGATCCTTCGGGTCGGCGTGTATCGCGGAGTGCCGGTGTTCGCCGTGATCAGCGCGCGCAGGCCGCTCGACGTGATCTTCATACCCGTGCGCCCTGGCGTCTGGCATCGATACGAGCGCGGTCTCCGACGCTCGCCGGATCCATACTAACGAGCGATCCGCTGCTCGAGGACGCGGTTGCTCGCGTTCAGCACGGCCTTCACCGCAGCGGACGGAAGGTCTTGCTCATTCTCGCACGGGGCGGCGCCGAGCAGACGATGCTCCCCGGTTTCTGACGAGCCGCTCACCCGGGTCGCGACGACCCAACCGTCGAACGCTCGGACGGCCTTCACGCCGACGACCTCGAGGTCGGCCCCATTCGCCAGGAATTCGGATGCGCTGGCGAGGGCGGCCTTCAGCGCGGCCTGAGATGCAGCCTTGATGATCCCCTGCTGAGTCTCGAGGCAGCCGACGGTGCCTTCGTACGTGTCACCCTCCCACTCAAGGCGCACCGAGACCCGCCCCGAACCGTCGGGCATGGTCACGTGTTCGAGGCTGTCGAACCTCAGGCGAGATCGAACCGCTGTGGCTGTCTTCATTCCCTGGTCGGTTGGGCCTGGGGGGGGGAGGGGACGCCGAAGGTGAGGTGGGCCAACACGATACGGCAAGTAGTGAATGCAGCTTCCGCGCGTGCGCCAAGTGTTTACGCGGGTTTTTCGACCCCGTGGAAGGGACTTTGCCGTCGACGGCGGCCGTGGTTACGCCTCGAGCAGAGCCGGCGGCACGTCGTCGAGGGTGTCGACGTCGGTCCGTGGTTCGAGCCTGGCCACGCTCAGTCCCGCGGCCTCGGCCCGCTCCAGGGTCAGGTCGAGGACTCGAGCGGTGCTCCATGGGATACCGTCGAAGAGCTCCGGCCGGGTCCGGGTCATCCCGATCAGATAGTACCCACCGTCCGTCGCGGGGCCGATCACGACGTCATGCGTCTCCAGAGCGTCGAATGCCTGTCGAAGCGTGGACTCATCGAGTCCCGGGATGTCCGTTCCCACGACGCACACCGCGGTCGCGCCACGGAGTTCATCGTCGATCGCGGCGCGCATGCGTTCCCCCAGGTCACCCGGGGTCTGTCCGCGGTATTGCACATCGGTTCCCAGCCAGGCGGTCACATCGGCGATCGAATCCGCATCCGGCGGAGCGACGTGGACCGTGGTCACCCAAGGACCCGATCGCAGGGCATCGACCGTTCGACGACCGAGCTCCCGGTAGATCGACGTGGCGCGTTCCATGCCCAGATCGGCGGCGAGGCGTGTCTTCACCCGGCCGGGGACGGGGACCTTCGCGAACAGGACCACGGTATGCCGTGTCTCGGCGTCGGTCGCGCGGCCCGGGCCTTCCGGACGGTACCGCGTCGCAAGGGCCTCCGGGTCCGCACCGAGGCGGAAGGCCACGATGAGCGTGATGTTTCTCAGCCACGCCCGCACGGGTCCTTCCCGTCGGTATCTCCGGCCACTCGTGACCACGGTCCCATCGAGGACGATGCGTCGGCCATGTCGTGACAGTCGGTCCACGACACCGACGTCTTCCATGATCGGCCAATTCGGAAACCCTCCGACCTGGTCGTAGAGGCGTCGGGAGACGATCAGGCCCTGATCGCCGTACGGCATGCCAAAGAGCCGCTCGCGAGCGCGCTGTCCGAACTCGATCAGCCGATATCCGGTGCTGCGACGATCGAAGCGGAGCCGGAAGTGAGCGAAGTCGGCCGGTCCGGCGGTCTCGACGAATCGATCGAGTGCGTGCGCCGCCTCGGGGCCGAGCCGGGTGTCTGCGTGCAGGAAGGCGAGCCACGATCCCGAAGCTGTTTCTGCACCCGCACGAAGCTGAGCGCCTCGGCCGGGTGGCCCGGACACCACCGTGGCGCCACAGCGTCTGGCGACGTCGCGGGTCCCGTCGGATGACCCCCCGTCACTGACGATGATCCGATCGACGGACGATAAGCCGGAGAGGTCGTCGAGCAGGTTCGGGAGCGTCGACGCTTCGTTCAGCGTCGGTATGACGACCGATAGAGATCCGGGGACGGTCACGACCCCGGATCGTTCAGGGTCCAGTCGTACTCGAAGAATTCGATTCGGGTGTCGGGTGACGAGATCACCGCGGCGTCCGTCGGTTCGAGGTAGGGTGCGAAGAAGGTGCGCAGCCCGTCCACGCCCCCGAAGTCGTCCTTGAACCAGTCGAGGACCTTGTTCATCCGGACGACGCCGGGCTCGATGGAAAAGTGCTCGGGGCTCGAGACGAGCTTCGAGACGGCTCGCTCGAGCTGCGCCTCCAGCGTCGCAGCCTCGTAGGCGTCCGGCCACAGCACCGGACAGCTGCGGGCTGCGCAGTTGACGGCAAAATGGATGCGGGGTTCACCCATCGGGCGGATGATCGAGTGCTCGATATCGTCCTGGGAGCGCAACTCGCCGGCGATCCGGCAGTGCGCGACGGTGAAGACATCGTCAATCTGCCAGACGGAGTTCGCAGGACGGCCCGCGATCGCATTCCTGATGCCGGTGAACAGGCCGCCGGCCTTCTGGATGGGATAGTGCTCGGCGACCAGTCGGAGCATGCACGCGTTGTAGGCATTGATCCAGAAGGCGAGTTGTTCGTCCCGGCTGGCGGCCCGGACTGCAGTCGGGGATACACGCTCGAGGGTGCTGATGTAGGCGTCCAGTGCGTCTTTTCGGTCTACCAGCGCCGCGTAGTCGACCGACGGTTGGTCGACGACCTCGGCCAGCACCTCCGAGAAGGCCTCATGCGTGGGAAGTGGCTGTGCGTCGGTGGCCGACGGTGCCGCGAGGAGCAGGCCCCACGTGATCATGGCCCCGGGGACCCGGATGCCCATCCGGCGCGCAAGGGACGGTAGAAAGCTGAGCAGGATGAGAAGACCTCCGGAAAGCAGGACCCGCAGCAGCGCCTCACGGGATGCCTCGCGAGACCCTGCGAGGAGTGCATCGGCGAACATCGTGTAGACGACGGTACCCGGAAAGATCCCGATCGCCGTTGCGGCTGCATACGTCGACCACCCGATGGACGTCAGTCCGGAACCGAAGTTCAGCGCATTGAACGGAACCGCAGGGATCAGGCGGAGCGTCAGCAGTCCGCGAAATCCGTGGTGCTCCGTGGCCCGGTCGAGTGCGTCGAGTCGATCCCCCGCCAGGCGTCGCACTCCGTCACGGCCAAGGAAACGCCCGACACCGAACGCGAGGTTCGCGCCGATGTTCGCCCCGATCGTCGTGTACACGGTGCCCCCCATGAGGCCGAACATGGCGCCGCCCACGAGCGTCAGAATCGAGCCCGGGATCGCGAGGGCCGTCGCCGACGCGTAGATGGCGATGTACAGGAGTGGAGCCGCCCGAGACGCACGCAGCCATTCGATCGCCTGCCCAACACCGTCCCGGCTCAGATACTCGCCGAGCGGTGTGAAGGCGGCGGCCGCGGCACCGGCGCCCACGAGTACGAACAGCGCGGCCAGCTTCACGAGTGGGCCGCGCGAACGGCTTGTCACGTCAGCCATGAAATCACCTTCTTGAGCACCCGCCCGCCGGCACCGTCGAGGCGGCGTCGTTGATACTCGGTCGCAGCACGCTTCACGCCCTCGACTAGTGTGGGGTACGGGAAGATCGTGTTGGTCAGGTGGGTAAGCTTCAGGCCATGCGTCTTCGCCAGCACGATGGGCATGATCAGTTCACCGGCGTGCGCTCCCAGGATCGTCGCACCGAGAATCCGTCCCTTAGCGTCGGCGGAAATCTTCACGACTCCCCGCCCGACGCCGTCCACGATGGCGCGGTCGAGGTCGTCGAGTTCGTAGGTGAAGGTCGTGCCCCCGCGGGCGTCGGCTTCGTGTTGTGAGAGGCCGACATGAGCGATCTCCGGGTCGGTGTAGGTCACCCAGGGGACGTTGTCGTATCTCACCTTCGTCGATCCAGGAAGGAGGGCGTTGCGCAGCACGGCCTTGGCCTGCTGATCGGCTACGTGTGTGAACTGGAGGCCCCCGGTCACGTCTCCAGCCGCCCAGATGTTGCGCGCAGTCGTCCGCATCGCGGCATCGACCGACACCGAGCCGTCCACGACCCGGACACCCGCGCGGTCGAGGTCCAGTCCCTCCAGGAAAGGACGCCGGCCCGTGGCCACGAAGATCTCGTCGGTGATCAGGCGGCTTCCCGAACTCGTGTTGAGGATCTTGCCCTCGCGCGTGACGTCGACCGTGGCGACACGCTCACCGAGGCGAATCGTCATCCCTTCCTCCTCGAGCATCGCCCGAAGACGATCGGCGATGTCGGGGTCCTCCTTCGGCAGAATCCGGTCAGCCATCTCGACGACCGTGACATGGGCCCCGAGTCGAGACATGACCTGGGCCATCTCCAGTCCAATCGGGCCCGCTCCCAGCACGGCGACCCGGTCGGGAAGGTGGTCGGTCTCGAAGAGGGAGTGGTGGTCGAGGTATCCCGCCTCTTCCAGCCCCGGGATCGGGGGTGCCACCGGGATCGCCCCGGTGGCAATCACGAAGCGCTTCGCACGCAGCCGGCCGACACCGTCCACCTCGACCTCCCGGTTCGAGAGGAAGCGGGCGGCGCCGAAGTGGACGTCCACGCCCATATCCCGGAAGCGCTGTGGATCGTCGTGATGCTCCACGATCCCGCGGGCCGCACGCATCCGGGCCATCACGTCGGCAAAAGCGTGCTTCGGCGCGGCGGAGGTCAGGCCGTACCGATCAGCGTCGCGCATCGCGTGGGCGACCCTCGCGGACGCGATGACGGCCTTGGACGGGACGCAGCCGGTCCAAAGGCAATCACCACCAAGGGCAGCCTTCTCGGCGATCGCGCTCCGTACGCCGAGGTAGGCGCCTCCTGCGGCGGAGACGAGTCCCGCAGTCCCGCCGCCTACGGCGAGTAGATCGTATTCGTCGTGATGCTTCATACCTGGTTCAGCGGGGTGGGGGCCTCCGGGGACGCAACACGCGTGCGATTGTGCCGGTTCCCGGGCGGTCGTGCCAGTCGTCGCCCACCGCGGCATGGTGTCGGCCGCGGCCGGCATTCCGGTCGGGTACGGCCCGCGATACGTTCCTGCGTCCCGAGTGGCGAATCGACACACTTTCGCTTTATCTTCGGGTACGGTACCTTGCGACCCAATGCCCGAATTGTGGGCGGCCACGGAACGGAGGCGAGATGGCAGGCGCAGCGACGGACAGGAAGGCGGACAACAAGCAGAAAGCGCTGGACACGGCGCTGACCCAGATCGAGCGCTCCTTCGGGAAGGGCGCGATCATGCGTATGGGTGAGGACGGTGGTCCGACTGCCATCGAAGCCATCGCGACGGGTGCGATCAACCTCGATGCGGCCATCGGCATCGGGGGGATGCCGCGCGGGCGGATCAGCGAGATCTACGGTCCGGAGTCGTCCGGAAAGACGACGATCTGTCTCCAGGTCATCGCGAATGCCCAGAGGAACGGCGGCATCGCAGCCTTCATCGATGCCGAGCACGCGCTGGATGTCGGGTACGCGCGCAAGCTCGGGGTCGACGTGGACAACCTCCTGGTGTCTCAGCCGGACACCGGTGAGCAGGCCCTCGAAATCGCCGAAGTTCTGATCCGGAGCAACGCCATCGACGTGGTGGTGATCGACTCGGTCGCGGCACTCGTTCCCCGGGCGGAGATCGAGGGTGAGATGGGTGACTCTCACGTCGGTCTTCAGGCCCGGCTCATGAGCCAGGCGCTTCGGAAGCTGACAGGCGCCGTAAACCGTTCCCACACGGCCGTCATCTTCACGAACCAGATTCGCGAAAAGGTCGGTGTGATGTTCGGTAGTCCGGAGACGACGTCCGGCGGCCGTGCTCTGAAGTTCTATGCCTCGGTCCGTCTCGACATCCGTCGGATCGGCGCGATCAAGGACGGGCAGGACGTGATCGGTAACCGGACACGCGTGAAGGTCGTCAAGAACAAGTGCGCTCCGCCGTTCCGGCAGGCCGAATTCGATATCCAGTACAACGAGGGTGTGAGCCATAACGCGCTCCTCGTAGACCTTGGTGTCGAACACGGCATCGTCCAGAAATCTGGAGCATGGTTCTCGTACGGGGATCTTCGCCTTGGTCAGGGGAAGGAGAATTCGAAGCAGTTCCTGGTCGACAACCCGGATATCGCGGAAGAGATCGACGCACAGCTGCGTGTCGCCCTGGGACTCGTCGAGGAGGATGCCGAGGTCGAGATCGCTTCGGAGGGCGAGGCCGAAGAGCCGGCGCCGGCGGAGGCCAGCGCCGGCTGACGGGCCGAAGCGTCGCGTCAGACGCGGGTTCGGTGCTCTGTAGAAAGCGCCGACGGGCAACGCGGGTAGGAAGCCCCGGACGACAGATTCGTCCGGGGCTCTTATCTTTCGCCCCTGCGGCCCACTTCGAGTCGCAGGACTGACGACCTACTGCACACCGCACGTCACCCGCCGATTGTTCCGATGAAGACCGCCGATATCCGTAGTCGCTTCCTCTCGTTCTTCGAGGAGCGAGAGCACGCCGTCAAACCCTCGTCTTCGCTGGTGCCGGCGGACGATCCGACGCTGCTCTTCACCAACGCGGGGATGGTGCAGTTCAAGAAGGTCTTCCTGGGGCAGGAGGACCTCGGGGTCAGTCGGGCCGCTACGTCGCAGAAGTGCGTGCGCGCCGGCGGAAAGCACAACGACCTCGAAGAGGTAGGCCGTACCACGCGCCACCACACGTTCTTCGAGATGCTGGGGAACTTCTCGTTCGGAGACTACTTCAAGCGAGACGCGATTCGATACGCGTTCGAGTTGCTGACCGACGTGTATGGGCTCGATCCGGAGCGGATTTACGCCACGGTGCACCACTCGGACGACGAGGCAGCCGAGCTCTGGCTGAACGATATCGGGCTCCCGACGGAGCGCGTGTATCGTCTGGGTGACAAGGACAACTTCTGGCAGATGGCGGACACGGGCCCGTGTGGTCCCTGTTCGGAGTTGCACTACGACCTCCGAGAGAATCGGACGCCGGTCACGAGTACCGAGGAGTTCGTTGAGCTGAACGACTCCGGCACGATCGTCGAGCTCTGGAACCTGGTCTTCATGCAGTTCGATCGGGACGCCGAGGGAACGCTGCACCCGCTTCCGGCGCCGTGCGTTGACACCGGAGCTGGCCTCGAGCGCATCGCCGCGGTGCTTCAGGGGGCGGACTCGAACTACCACACGGATGGCTTTGCGCCCCTCCTCGAACGGGTCGCGGAACTGGTGGGCACGCCCTACGAGCCCGACACGGAAGCTGGCGTGAGCTATCGCGTTCTGGCGGACCACGCCCGGGCCGTAACGTTCCTTCTGTCCGATGGTGTGTATCCGTCGAACGAGGGGCGTGGCTACGTACTTCGGCGCATCCTGCGACGGGGTGTTCGGCACGCGTGGCTCCTTGGGCGTCGCGAGCCGACGCTCGTCGGTGTGGTGGAGTCCGTCATCGATACGATGAGTGATGTGTACCCGGACCTCGTCGAGCGACGGGACCACATCGTCGACGCCGCTCGTGCCGAGGAAGAGCGCTTCCTGGCAACGATTGAAGGCGGGCTCAGCCGGTTTGAGGAACTCGCTGGAGCCGACTCGGGGGTGATCCCGGGTGACGAGGCATTCAAGCTCTATGATACGTTCGGGTTTCCCCTCGACCTCACGCAGCTCATGGCCGACGAGAAGGGTGTCGAGGTCGATGTGGATGGCTTCGAGACCGCGCTGGAGGAGCAGCGCACCCGGTCCCGTAAGGACCGAGCTGCCAGCGGTGTCGACGGGGATGACTCGGCCGATGCCGAGGGCTGGATTTCGCTGTCTGACCGCGCGCAGACGTTCGTCGGATACGATGCGCTCGAGTCGGACACGGATGTGCTCGGCTGGAAGGCGATCGACGGAGGCGTCGGTCTTCTTCTCGAGGACAACCCCTTCTATGTCGAGAGCGGTGGGCAGGTCTCCGATGCCGGTTCCGTCCAGGGCGAGGGATGGAGCCTGACCGTCGAACGGGTGGCTAAGGTGCCGGGAGGAACGGCGATCTTCGGGCCCGTCGAGGGCAGTTTTCCGGACGACGAGGGCGAGGTCCGTGTGCAGGCCTGTGTTCCCGCCTCGGAACGTGGCGACACCCTGCGCAACCACACCGCGACGCATCTGCTTCACGCCGCCCTCCGTTCCGTGCTTGGGGAACATGTCGTGCAGCGCGGCTCGCTCGTGGCGCCGGATCGACTCCGCTTCGACTTCGCGCACACCGCTCCCATGACCGACGAGGAGAAGGCGACGGTCGAGCGGATCGTGAACGACCGGGTGTGGGAGAACCACCCGGTCGAGATCGACCAGCGATCCTACGATGACGCGGTCGCCGCTGGCGCCATGGCCCTGTTCGGCGAGAAATACGCCGACGAGGTCCGGGTCGTGAACGTTCCAGGTGTGAGTATGGAGCTGTGCGGCGGAACCCATGTCTCGTCCACGGGGGACATCGGGCTATTCCGTATTGTCGGTGAGTCCGGGGTCGCCGCGGGCGTGCGTCGAATCGAGGCGCTCACGGGCCGGGGCGCCTTCGCGTACTTCGAGACTCGCGAGCAAGCCCTTGGAGAGGCTGCGAAAGTCTTGAAGACCCAGCCCGACAACCTCGCACGCCGGGCCGAGCAGCTTCTGGAGGAAAAGGCCGAGGTCGAGCGTCTCCTCGATGAGGTGAGGGCTCAGGGCGGCGGCGGTGAGGACGTCGCTGCCGAAGAGACGATCGACATCCCGGGAAGCGGCACGGCGTCGTATCGGGGCCTTCGACTGCGTGCCCGGGATCTCGACGATGCCCGCAAATGGGGAGATACCTTTCTCAACTCCGGGCAGAGCGGAGTCGCGGTCCTCGCTGCCGAGCTGCCGGGCGAGAAGAGGGCGCTCTTCGCGTTCGTGACCGACGACATGATCTCTCGGGGCGTGAGAGCGGATGCGGTCGTTCGCGAAGTCGCGTCGGTGGTCGGCGGTCGCGGGGGTGGGCGCCCGCATATGGCTCAGGCGGGTGTCGAGGATCCATCCCGTCTCGACGAGGCGCTGGGTGCCGGGGCCGAGGCCGTGAAGGGACTGCTGGCGGGCGCCGAGGGGGACTGACGTGAGCTGGATGGAGGCTCGGACGCCGAGGCCGCCGGCCGATCTCGACGCTCGTCTGCGCGACCACGTCGCTGGGTCGGTTCAAGAAAACGAGGTAGCGGAGCGCCTCCTCGGCGCGGCGGAGGATGCGCTCACAGCTGCCCTGGGGCGGCCGGGCCGCGTGCGGACTGCAGCGTTCGATCTCCTCGCGGCGGACGCGCTCGTCACATACGCCTGCGAATCTGCTCTGGAGGGAGACGAGCCGGACGAAGTGCTGGATCGGCTGGTGTCGATCGGGTCAGCCCCATGACTGTCTCGGAGACTCCCACTCTCGTCGACATCCACAGCCACCTGGTGCCGGGGGTGGATGACGGAGCTCGCCACCTGCCCGGCGTGCTGAACGCGATCGAACGCATGTCCCAGGTCGGGATTGGACGCTTCATCACCACACCGCACATCGATGCGAGCCTGGCCCTTACGCCGTCCCGACTCGCGGCTCGGCTCGACGAGGTGACGCAGGCGTGGCAGACGGCGCACGACGCGATTCAGGAGGAGTTCCCCGAGGTCGAATACCACAGGGGACACGAAGTCCTCATCGATCTCCCCGAGCCGGACTTGACGGATCCTCGGCTTCGGCTGGCAGGGACGTCCTTCGTCCTTATCGAATGGCCCCGGTTGCAGGTGCCGCCGGGGACGCCGCGGGTCGTCCGGTACATCTGTGACCAGGGGCATCGCCCGATCATCGCGCACCCGGAGCGGTACGCCGGAATGATTCGCAAGACGGAATTGGCTCATCAGTGGAAAGAGGCGGGTGCCTTGCTTCAGGTGAACTACGGTTCGCTGGTCGGGCGGTATGGATCGGACGCTCAAGCAGTCGCCTGGCGCCTGATCGAGGGGGGACAGGCTGACTACCTCGCGTCCGATTTCCATGGACAGTCACGGCTCAGGATCTACAAGAAGGAAGCGTGGGCCGAGCTCGAAGAACGGGGAGGCGAGGAGGCTCTCGATCTCCTCTGTCGGGTGAATCCGTCCAGAATCTTCCACGATCTGGAGCCTCTGACGGTACCGCCGGTGTCCGCGCCGTCGTCGCTGCTTCAGAGGCTGCGCGGAATCATCGTCCGACGCGAACGTTCGATGGAGCGACAGGCATGACACACTTCGAGCAGTTCCGCGCCCACTTCGACGAGCACGCGCAGGTCGTGTCCTCGGCGTTCGACACCCTCGCCGCCGAGATGGAGGAATACGCGACCCGCGTCGCCGGCACGATCGGATCGGGCGGACGCCTGTTCTTTTGCGGGAATGGGGGTTCGGCTGCCGACGCCCAGCATCTGGCTGCTGAGTACGTGGTTCGCTTCACCAGGGAGCGAAGGGCCGTAGGCGCGGTCGCGCTGACGACGGACACCTCCGTGCTGACCGCGGTGTGCAACGACCTCGGCTTCGACGGCGTCTTCGCTCGTCAGATCGAGGCACTGGGCTCTCCGGGCGACCTGCTGATCCTCCATTCGACGAGTGGGATGTCGCCGAATCTGCTCGCGGCGGCCGACACGGCTCGTTCCCTTGGCGTGGAGACCATCGGTCTGCTGGCCCGCGGTGGGGGGGCACTGGCCGGTAAGGTCGACCTCGCCCTGGTGGTGCCGACGGATTCGACGGCGAGAGCCCAGGAACTACATCTGCTTATCGGCCATGCCGTGTGTGACGTGGTTGAAGCTTCGCTTCCACACGATTGACCTCTTCGCACTGAACAAGGACGTCCACAGTGAATCCGTTGATCGATCTCAGGGGAAGGAACGCCATCGTCACGGGCGGCTCTCGCGGCGTTGGCCGGGCGGTCGTTCTGCAGCTCGCCCAGGCGGGAGCGAACGTCGGCATAGGATTCCGGTCCCGATCGGACGATGCGGAGGCGGTCGTCGGCGAGTGCAGAGCCCTCGGCGTCGACGCATGGGCGCACGGAGGGGACCTTGCTGATCCGGCCGAGGCCGAAGCGCTGTTCGCCCGAGGCGATGAAGAGTTCGACGGACTCGACATCTTCGTGGGTAACCACGGGATCTGGCCGCCGGACGACGCGCCGATCGCAACGTTGTCCGACGAACGTTGGCATCGAACGATCGACGCGAACCTCCACTCGATCTTCTACACGTGTCGGGCCGCAGCGGCGCGTCTCCGCGACAACGGTCGGATCGTCCTCGTCAGTAGCACGGCCGGTCAACGGGGTGAGGCGTTCCACGGCGATTATGCAGCAACCAAGGGCGCGATGATTTCGTTGGTGAAGGGCTTCTGCATCGAGCTGGCACCCCGCGGGATCACCGTGAACGCCGTGGCCCCGGGCTGGATCGACACCGAGATGTCGGAGAGCGCCTTTGAGGGCGATGAGCGGGCCCGCATCGCACGCTCGATCCCGATCGGCCGCATCGCGACGTCGGAGGATGTGTCTGGACCGATCGTATTCCTCTGCTCGGAGCTGGCCCGCCACATCACAGGAGAGGTGGTGAACGTCAACGGTGGAGCCGTGCTTCCGGGATGAGTGACGTTCGTCCGATCGCGCCGGGTGCGGTCCGGTGGATCGCGCGAACGCTGGAAGAGGCCGGCTATGAGACGTGGGCGGTCGGGGGGGCGGTGCGTGACGCGCTCCTGGGCCGCCCGTCCGTCGACTGGGACCTGGCGACCCGGGCGACGCCGAAACAGGTGCGACGGACGTTTCGCCGTACCGTCCCGATCGGCATGGACCACGGCACGGTTGGGGTTCTCGCGCGCGATGGCGTGATGTACGAGGTCACGACGTTTCGGAAGGACGTCGAGACGGATGGTCGCCATGCCGTGGTCGAGTTCGCGGATCATATCGAGGACGACCTCGCACGTCGGGACTTCACGATCAACGCGATCGCGTGGCATCCCCTTCGTGACGAGATCTTCGATCCGTTCGCCGGAGCGGCAGACCTCGCGGGCGGGACGCTCCGCACGGTGGGCGTCGCAGCCGACCGGTTTCGGGAGGACTACCTCCGCATCCTTCGCGCCGTCCGGTTCGCGGGGCGCTTCGGCCTCCGAATCGATGGGCACACGTGGTCGGCACTGGTGGCCCTGACGAAGCACCTTCCCTCCCTGTCAGCGGAGCGTATCCGCGAGGAGCTGACCAAGGTTCTCGGGTCGGACGTTCAGCCGAGCCGTGCGCTCGGCCTCTACCGCGAGGGCGGGATCAATCGGGTTCTCTACCCGGAGGTCGATGCGCTCTCGGAGGACCAGTGGACGCGCGCGATGAACGTGGTGGATGCTCTCCCGCCGGGGCGTCCGATCCTTCGGCTTGCTGCGCTGTTGCGCCCGGTCGACCCGGCCGCCGCTGCGGCCGTCCTACTTCGGCTGCGACTGTCGAACGCCGACACGGACCTCGTGGCTCGCCTGGCTGCTGCACCCGAACTCCCGAGAGCCGATGCCGCGGAGGAGGACCGCCGCCGCTGGCTCAGCCGCCACGGTGCCGCACTGATGAGACGTGTGGGACGCCTCGATCTGGCGTCCGCTCGGAGCGGGCACGGCGAGCGCGAACCGGCCGATGTTGTGGCGTCGTGGCGTGCGATGCGGGCGACGCTGCGATCGGGTCCTCCGCTCACGGTGGGGGAACTGGCCGCAGACGGACGTGATCTGATGCGCATGGGCATCAGGCCCGGCCCCGTGTTCGGAGAGATCCTGGAGGAACTGCTCGATTGGGTGCTCGAGGATCCCGACCGAAATGAGCACGACGGCCTGCTTCTCCGGGCGGAGGATATCGCACGGCGGCTCCAGCACGATGCCGTCGACGCGGCGAAGAAGGAGGAAACGTGACCGATCTCGACCTCTTCGGCGCCTCGCCCGGTGCGGGGGATGGCGACGTCGCCCGACCGAATGAGGCAGGATCCTGGTCCGCGGGCGGAGAAGGCCCGGGCGGCGGCACCGTCGACCCCAACGCCCCGCTGGCGGCGCGCATGCGTCCGCGGACGCTGGACGACTTCCGGGGCCAGGAGCAGCTCCTCGGCCAGGGAAAGGCAGTTCGCTCCATGCTCGATGGAGGCAAGGTCGCGAGCATGATTCTCTGGGGCCCCCCGGGGAGTGGGAAGACGACGCTGGCAAGGATCATCGCGGATGTGTCCGGCACGACGTTCGTCCCGTTCAGTGCGGTCACCGAGGGGGTGGCTCGCGTGCGCGAGATCATCGCAGAGGCGGGGGCTCGACGGCAGGCAACGGGACGCCAGACGATCCTGTTCTGCGACGAGATCCATCGATTCAACAAGGCGCAGCAGGACGCTTTCCTGCCACATGTGGAGGCCGGGACCGTCATCCTCATTGGAGCGACCACGGAGAATCCGTCGTTCGAAATCGTCCGGCCGCTTCTCTCGAGGGCGCCGGTCTACGTGCTGGAGGCGTTGGCGCCTGAAGCGATCCGTTCGATCCTGGATCAGGCGATGTCGGAAGAGCGGGGACTCGCTTCGATGGCGCTTCACGGGGAGGACGAGGCGCTCTCGTTTATCGCGGACGCGGCGGACGGAGACGCTCGACGGGCACTCGGCGTGCTGGAGGCCGCGGCCCATCTCGCAGGTGCGGGTGGTGTGGTCACGCTCGACGCCGCGCGGGAAGCTCTGCAGCATCGCTTCGCGTCGTACGACAAGTCGGGGGAAGAGCACTACAACCTGATTTCCGCGCTGCACAAGTCGGTGCGCGGATCGGACCCGGATGCCGCCCTCTACTGGCTGGCCCGCATGCTGGAAGCGGGAGAAGACCCCCTGTACATCGCGCGGCGCCTCGTGCGCATGGCGGCGGAGGACATCGGCCTCGCTGATCCGGGGGCGCTCGGTCACGCGGTCGCCGCGCGGGACGCCTACCACTTCCTCGGAGCTCCGGACGGTGAACTCGCTCTCGCCCAGGCCACGATCTACCTGGCGACCGCGCCGAAGTCCAACCGTGTGTACAGGGCGTGGATGTCGGCTCGGGCCAGTGCGCGCGAGACACCGGCCGCGGGGGTGCCGCTGCACATTCGGAACGCCCCGACGTCGCTCATGAAGGAGCTGGGGTACGGTGACGGGTACCGGTACGATCCCGAAGAGACGGACGGTGTCTCGGATCAGACGTACCTCCCCGACGAAGTCGCCGACGCACGCTTCTACGAACCGGGTCGCTTCGGTTTCGAAAAGACCATCTCGGAGCGACTCCAATGGTGGGCAGAACGCCGGGACAAGGGCTGATCGGGCCCTGTGAGCGTGGGGTGACCTTGGGTATTCTTCAGGGGTCCCCCTGCAGGTCCGTTTGTCGGGGACGGAGGTGATCGGATCCCCACGCAACTCATCGATCTGCGGACGCCCGTCGACCGGGCGGTGCTCGTCGGAGCGCCGTCCAGATCGGAGGCGCGCGGCGTCGCGGACGAGCACCTCCACGAACTCGCCCGGCTGACCGACACGGCAGGTGGCGAGGTCGTCGGTTCGCTGGTCCAACGCCTCGACGCGCCACACCCGAGGTACTACCTCGGCGAAGGCAAGGCCCGATCTCTCGGTGAGCTCGTGCAGGAACGGAAGGCCAATCTCGTCATCTTCGACGAAGAGCTGAGTCCGGCTCAGGGCAAGAACCTCGAGGAATTACTCGAGGTCCGGGTGATGGATCGATCAGAGCTGATTCTCGACATCTTCGCCACCCGCGCCCGGTCCCGAGAGGCCCGCATGCAGGTCGAGCTGGCGCAGCTCGAGTACCTGCTTCCGCGGCTCCGCCGGATGTGGAATCACCTCTCGCGTATTCGGGGCGGTATCGGGCTGCGTGGACCGGGTGAAACGCAGCTCGAAACGGATCGACGTCTGATCGGCACGAGAATCGGGGACCTCAGGCGTAAGCTCCGTGAGGTGGCCAAGGCCCGAGCGGTTCAACGCAAGTCGAGAGAGGGACTCTTCCGCGTCGCGCTCGTCGGATACACGAACGCGGGCAAGTCATCCCTGCTGCGGGCACTCTCGGGCGCCGATCTTTTCGTGGAGGACCGGCTCTTCGCGACCCTCGACTCCGCGACCCGCAACGTCGACCTGGGAGGGGGCTACGAGGCGCTCGTCACCGATACCGTGGGGTTCATCCGCAAGCTACCTCACCATCTGGTCGCGTCCTTTCGCTCGACACTGGAAGAGGCGGGAGAGGCCGACGTGCTGCTGCACGTGATCGACGCTTCCCATCGGGACTGGGAGGAGCAGCGGGAGGTCGTTCTGGAGGTGCTCGGCGACCTGGCCCTCGACGACCGGGAGAAGATCCTGGTCTTCAACAAGACCGATCGGATCAATGAAGTGGAGCGTGAGTCGCTCGAGCAGAGGATTCGCGCACTGGAACCGACGCCCGCCGTCTTCGTGAGTGCACATCGGCAAGAGTCTCTCGAGGCTCTCAGGGAGACACTTCGAGCTCGCATCCGGAATCGCCTGTCACAGGTGGTCGTGCGGATCCCCTTCGCGGATGGCGAGGCGATCGCCGCCGTCTACAGGGAGGGGGAGGTGACCGAGCGGGTGGACGAGGCGACGGATGTGCGGCTGACGGCCCGCCTGCCGCACGGTGTGCTGGGGCGACTCACCGCACGGGACGGGATCGAAATCGAGGACGTCGCATGAGTGTCGGGTCGGTCACGATCATCGGGCCAGGCAGGATGGGACTGACGCTGGCCGGGGCGTTTCACGACGCCGGCACGTTCCGAGAGGTCGTCGTGGCAGGACGACACCCCGCACAGCCGGACGTGCCCGGGTGGGACGAGCGTTCGCGGTACGTCTTCGGAGTGGAGCGCCCGACCGCCGGCAGCCTCGCGGTCCTGCTCGCCGTTCCCGACGCCGAGGTGCCGGAGGTGGCGCATGCACTGGCCGGTCTCGGACGTGCACCGGAAGGCTGTGCAGTATTCCACCTTTCGGGTACGCTGCCGACCGACGTGCTCGAGCCCCTGTATCACGCCGGGTACGTCGTCGGGGCACTGCATCCTCTTCTCGCCGTAGCCGACCCGGGGATTGGACGCCACAGCGTCGGTGACGCGTGGTTCTCCGTGACCGGTGCTCCGGACGCGGTGTCCGTGGCGCGCGTCCTCGTGAACTCCATCGGAAGCCGATTGATCACCGTGCCGGCGGCGCGGAGGTCGACGTACCATGCGGCAGCCGTGCTGGCCAGCACGATGATGTTGCCGCTGCTCGCTCGAGCTGTGGAACTGATGCAGCGGGCCGGGGTCGACGGCGACGACGGACTGGCGGCACTCATCCCGCTCGTACGCAGCACGCTGGACTCCATCGAGGCCGGTGAGGTGCCCGAAGCGCTCCGGGGGCCGATTGCCTGCGGTGACGTGGACACGGTCGCCCTGCACCTTCGGGCGCTCGACGACGACGAGGCCCGCCTGTACGCCACCATCGGCGCGGAGGCTCTGGCACTGTCGCGAGGCAGCCTCGATCCAGGCGTGTCACAGGCCCTGGACGACCTCTTCAGCCGGTATCTCCATCTCGAGACGACAGAAACGGGCTACTGATATGCGTTTGTACGTGAACATCGATCACATCGCCACCGTGCGGCAGGCACGCATGACCGATGAGCCGGATCCGGTTCGGGCAGCCGTGCTTGCCGAACTCGGTGGGGCCGATGGCATCACCGTCCATCTCCGCGAAGACCGACGTCACATTCAGGACCGCGACGTGGATCTTCTCATGGATACGGTGAGGACGCCGATCAACCTCGAAATCGCCGCCTCGGGAGACATGATCGGACTCGCTTGCGCATGGCACCCTGCGCAGGTGACGCTGGTGCCGGAGAAGCGGGAGGAAGTGACGACCGAAGGGGGGCTGGCGCTCCAGACGGATGCTCAACGTGCTCCCGTAGTCGAAGCCGTTCGCACGCTGCGGGACCTGGGTATCCGGACTTCGCTCTTCATCGACCCGGACGAGGATGCGATCCGCACATCCGCAGATCTGGGCGTCGCCGCGGTCGAACTGCACACGGGCGAGTTCGCGAACAGCGACGGCGTGGAACGTGCCGAGCAGGTAGCGCGACTGGCCCGGGCCTCCTCCTTCGCACGCGCCGCGGGACTTGCCGTGCATGCGGGTCATGGACTGACGTACGAAAACGTGACCCCGGTCGCCGCCATTGCCGAATTGGAGGAGCTCAATATCGGACACTCAATCATCTCCAGAGCCGTGCTCGTCGGACTCGAGCGTGCGGTGAGGGAGATGTTGGACATTCTGCGGAGAGCTCGGGCCTCGTGAGGAACGCCGGGAAAGCGGTGGTCGGCCTCGGCGTCACCGTCCTCCTGCTGTGGTACGTCCTTCAGGACGTCGATTTCGGCGAGGTTCTCGCCAACATCGCCACGGGGAACATGTGGCTGCTCGCCGCCTCGATCTTCGTTGCGACGTTCGGGTTTCTGATTCGCGCGGTCCGGTGGCGTGTCCTGCTCGCGCCGGTCCTTCCGGAGAGTCGACTCCGTTCCCGGTTCGCGGGCGTTGCCATCGGGTTCATGGCAAACAACATCCTCCCCGCACGGATGGGAGAGTTCGCGAGACCCTACGCGTTCAGCCGACTCGAACCGGTGAGCATCACAGCCGCGTTCGGCAGTCTGGTCGTCGAACGCTTCATGGACGGGGTCATCCTCCTCCTCTTCCTGATTATCCCCGTATTCACGCCCGCCTTTCCGGACGTGAACGCGCTCCTCGAGGGCGGAGGTCTGGCGATCTTCCAGGGAGCCGTCGCTCTCGTCCTCGGCGTTCTGCTGGCCCTCGTTCTGATGGCCGCCATGCCCAGCCAGTTCCTGGCCCTTACCCGCTTCTTCGTCGGCTTCCTGCCGGGACGATGGGCGGGTCGGATCGTGGAGTTGCTCGAGGGACTCCTCGATTCGATGGCGATCATGCGGGACCCGAAGTTGCTCGCACTGGGCTTTGCTTGGTCTCTGTTCTTCTGGAGCTGGCACGGGCTGTCGTTCTGGCTCGGCATGCTCGCCTTCGGTATCGACACGGGCTGGTTCTCGGCCATGTTCACCGAAGCGGTCGTCGGCTTTGGGGTCGCGCTCCCATCGGCTCCCGGCTTCTTTGGGACGTTCCACGCGTCGGCGAACTTTGCCCTGACGACGGTCTACGGCGTCTCAGAGACCCAGTCTCTGGCCTTCGCGTTCGCGTACCATTTCGGCGGGTGGATCCCGATCACGGTGATCGGGCTCTGGTACACATGGAGCCTCGGGCTCTCGCTGGGTGACATCGGCGCCGCGGAAGACCAGGTCCACGAGGCGCAGGAAGACGCCACGTGGGGGGATGATGAAGAGGAGCATCAGACGGTAGATGCGGGCTGACACGCGCGCGGTCGCGCACACGCTTGCCCCGGCGAAGGTCAATCTGGCCCTCTTCATCGGGGCCGAACGCGCGGATGGCTTCCACGAAGTGGCGACGATCTTTCAGGCCATTTCGCTCGCGGACGAGGTGCGGGTGGAGTGGGATCCGACCGGCGTGGGTCCCCACGATGGCAGCCCCATCGCCCTTGTCGTGCACGGACCGGACCTGGGCCCGGTCGAGGAGAACTTGGCGTGGCGCGCCGCGGCGGCGTTTCTGGACGAGACTGGGCTCGAAGGCCGGATCTCCATCGAGCTTTGGAAGTCGGTTCCCGCAGGTGCGGGCCTCGGAGGGGGCTCGTCGGATGCGGCTGCGGTGCTACGCTGCCTGGCAGTACTGACCGATCGGGGCCGGCCTTCGCTCCTGGCGGACATCGCGGCGGATCTCGGATCGGACGTGCCTTTCTTCCTCGGACCCTCGGCCACGGCGATCGGACGAGGTCGCGGAGAGCTCATTCGAGCTGTGGCGTCGTTACCCGAGCGGCCGATCGCCGTGGCACTGCCGCCCGTTCACGTGGCCACCGGTCCCGCGTACCGGGCGCTGGCCGCCTCGCGGGCGGGCATGATTCCGGTGGAGCTGCCCTCTCTGGACCAGGACATGTCGTGGACCGAGCTCATCGGTGGAGGCATGACGAACGACTTCGAGGAGAGCGTCGCCGCGCACCATGCACCCGTCGCTGAATCACTGTCGGCGATGAGGCACGCAGGAGCCGCGATCGCGATGCTCTCGGGCAGCGGGGGGGCGTCCTTCTCCCTCTTCGGTCCCGAGGCTGACGCCGCGGATGTAGCGGGTTGGTGCACGGACCTGTCCATGTCCCTGGGATGGCCTGTCGTGCCGTGCACGACCCTCCGGCGGATCCCGGAGGTCAGGGTCGCTTAGCCGTAGAGGCGCACCTCGACAAGGGCTTGAAGCTCGCTCGCCCGTTCTGGTAGCATTCGAGTACTGGCCCGTCGTCTAATGGCAGGACCCCGGTCTTTGGAACCGGTAGTGGTGGTTCGAATCCACCCGGGCCAATCCCGAGACGTCGCCCGGGCATGCGGCGGCCGGTAGCTTGTCCGCATGAAGGGGTCGTTGGGTGTTCTGGTCGCGGCGCTCGCCGCGTCTGCGATGGTAGGCGGTCCGCCCGCCGTGGGAGCGTCGAGCCCGAACCCCGTCTCGGGTGGCGCTCTCGAGCCGGACACGGTCGACATTGGGCGAGCCGTGTCGTCCGCCCGCGCGGCCCAGGCCAGCTTCGAGCGCCGCCGCATTCGTTATCTGCCGACGAATTTCGACGGCTTCGGGGGCGACTGCGATGAAATCATCGGCCGAATCTGCACTACGTACTCGGAAGGTGAGTGGTATCCAGTTCCGGAAGACGACGAGATCGTCCGGATGCGGACGCGGCTGCTGCAGCGCCTCGACTCGCTCCAGGCGCTGGCTCCCGGTAGTGACTGGATTCTCGGGCAGCGCGTGTGGTACCGGGTTGAGGCGGGCGACGCGAGAGCCGCGCTCGCGGTCGCGAGGGCGTGCGGCGAAGCGGAACGCTGGTGGTGTGGGGTGCTGCAGGGCTTCGCGCTTCAGACGCTGGGCGAATACGACGCATCACTTCGCGCGTTCGAGACCGCACTTGAGCGCATGGACGCGGAACAGGCACGCGAGTGGATCATCCCGCGTTGGCCCGTGGATTCGAAGGCGCGAGACCTTCTCGAGGATCTGAAGGATGAGCCCGAGGCTCACGACGAACTGATCCACACGATCTGGGCACTGGCGGATCCCCTCTACCTGGCCCCGGGCAACGACCGTCTGACCGAACACTATGCGCGCTGGACGGCGTCGGCGATTCGGTCGGGGGCGCGGAATCCGTTCCTGCTCCCCTGGGGCAGTGACCTCGAACAGCTCACGGTCCGAAATGGATGGGAGATGGGATGGGAGCGTCGTGCTCGACGAGGGTTCCAGCCCGACGACGACGCGGTCGGCCACCAGCACCCCGAGGGACGGGACTTCATGCCTCCGGGTGAGGCCCTCGAGGATCTGGGCGAGATGACCGCAGAGGCGCTGCGACCGGACCGAACATCACCAAGGAGCCTGTATGCCCCCGTCTACGCACCCGTCTTTCTACCCATGGAAGGGCAGGTAGCCCTCTTTCCGCGGGGTGAGCGGACCGCGGTGGTTACAACGCATTTCCTGCCCGAGGACACGACGTTCCATTCTCAGCACGACCATCCACTCCCGTGGATGGACGATGGGCCTCATTCCGACACCGAAGAGCGCATCGGGCTATTCGTGGTGCGCCCTGACGGTACTCCTGTGGATGTGGCCAGAGGCATGGGCCGGACCGACGGTGCTCTGATGCTCGAAGTCCCTACGGGCCCGATGGTCATCTCCGCAGAGAGTTGGGCTCCCGAGCAGCGGCGGGCTGGTCGGCTTCGGCTGGGTCGAATCGAGCGCAGGGCCCTGGAGGATCTGGCCACCCTCTCGGATCTTCTGCTCCTGTCACCGTCGCCCGATGAGCCCGAGCAGCTTCGGGACGCCCTGGCGAGCGCGCTGCCCCGAGCCGAGATCGAGCCGCAGGAGGCCTTCGCCATCGGGTGGGAGGTCGCAGGGCTGGGCTTTCGAGCCGAGATGCTCCGGTTCCGAGTGTCGGTCGAGCGCACGGACCGTGGCTTCCTCAGCCGCCTGGGTGGCGCCCTCGGTCTGACGGAGCGTCCCCAGCCGCTCGAACTGTCGTGGGAAGAACCGGCCCCGGATCGGCCGGGACACGACTTTCACTACCTCGCCCTCGACCTGCCACCCCTGGACCCCGGAACGTACCGGATTCGTCTGGTGCTCAGCACGGCGGACCGATCGGATGCGGTCTCCACGGCGGTGTTCGAGGTCCTCACTGCTCGTTGACCCCCCACCGGGTGATCCGTAGCTTTTCGGGCTGTTCTTTCGCGCGTCACGGAATTGAATACCCGACATGGACGACACCTACAGACGGGGCCCACTCCTCCTTCTCGCAGGCCGGGCAAATCGCCCGCTCGCCGCCGAGATCGGGGAGATCATCGGGAAGTCTCCGGACGGCGCGACCATCAAGCAGTTCGCGGACGGCGAGATCTTCGCTCGCATCGACCGCAATGCCCGGGGCCGGGACGTGTTTATCGTCCAATCGACGAATGCGCCGTCCGATAACATCATGGAGCTCCTGCTCCTGACGGATGCCGCCCGTCGAGCCAGTGCCGCCCGGGTTACGGCCGTCATCCCGTACTTCGGCTATGGACGGCAGGACCGCAAGGACCAGCCACGCGTGGCGATCGGTGCCAAGCTCGTCGCGAACCTGATCGTCGCGGCCGGCGCCGACCGCGTCGTGTCGATCGACTTTCACCAGCATCAGATCCAGGGTTTCTTCGATATCCCTGTGGATCACCTCTATGCAGCGCCCGTGCTGACGAAGTACTTCCGGGACAAGCAGCTGGATGATCTGGTCGTCATCGCGCCCGACGTCGGCTCGGCGAAGATGGCTCGCGGTTTCGCCAAGAGGCTGGGCGCCACGTTCGCGATTATCGACAAACGGCGTCCCAAGGCGAACATGTCGGAGGTTCTGAACGTGGTCGGTGAGGTCGAGGGCATGAACTGCCTTCTCGTCGACGACATGTGTGACACGGCGGGTACGCTGGTCAACGCCGTAGCCGCGCTCAAGGAGCGCGGGGCGAAGGCTGTATATGCCGCCGCGACACACGCACTGTTTTCGGGGCCAGCCGTCGAGCGGCTGAGCGAGGCCCCGCTTGAAGAGATGGTGGTCACGAACACCATCCACATTCCAGAGGACAAGAGGTTCAGCAACCTCAAGATCCTCTCGGTCGCCGATCTACTCGCGAAGGCGATCGATCACGTGCACTCGAACGAGTCGGTAAGCCAGCTCTTCGAGATGCTTCCTGACAACTGAGGGAAAGGGCCCCGGGGTCGCCCGGGGGCCGACAATCAGAGGAGTCAGATATGACTGACACGACACTGAAGGCCGCGCGCCGAGACGGCACCGGCAAGGGCGTTGCCCGCAAGATGCGCCAGGCTGGCCAGACCCCGGCCGTTCTGTACGGGGGTGATGAAGAGCCGATGCATATCGCGCTCGACACGCACGATGCGGACTACCTGTTCCGCAACATTTCGGTCGAGAACACGATCGTGGATCTCGAGGTCGAGGGCGAGAAAGAGCCTGTGCGGACCCTGGTCCGTGAGATCCAGACGCATCCCTGGAAGGCCACGCTCCTTCACGTCGACTTCCTGCGCATCCAGAAGGGTGTGGCGGTCGACGTCGAGGTCCCGCTTCACCTCGTCGGCACGCCCGAGGGTGTCCGGTTGGGTGGCGGATCTCTCGAGCAGATCATCCACGAGCTCCCGATCCGATGCATCCCGTCGAAGATCCCGGAGACGATCGACGTGGATGTCAGCGCGCTGGAGGTCGGGGACGTGCTCCACGTGTACGATGTCGCCTTCGACGAAGACATCGAGGTGACCATCGCGCCGGAGCGCACCATTTGCTCGGTCGCGGCACCGAAGGGTCCGGACGTCGACGAGACGGACGAGGACGTCGAGGACGGGCTGGATGCCGATGCGGCCGCGCCTCAGGCGGGGACTGCTTCGGACGAGTCCGAAGGCTGACCATCGGACTGAGCGACGCGCAGCGTGAAGATCGTGCTCGGGCTCGGGAATCCCGGGCCCGACTACGACAACACCCGACACAACGTCGGGTGGTGGGTGGTGGATCGGCTGGCGTACGACTGGGACTTCGGTCCCTTTCGCCGGGATGGAAAGGCATTCGTCAGCGAAGGAACGGTAGGTGACATCGAGGTTCGCCTGATGAAGCCAGCCACATACATGAACCGGAGCGGGCTCGCACTGCGGCCTGTGAAGGCGATGAGGGACTTCGATCTGGAGAAGGATCTCCTGGTCGTCGTCGACGACGCGGCGCTCGACGTGGGTCGCGTCCGCTTCCGCCCGGAGGGCGGAGCGGGCGGCCACAACGGGCTCAAGTCCGTGTCCGGGGCTCTTCAGTCGAACGACTACGCTCGACTGAGGATCGGAGTCGGGCAGAAGCCCGACGGCGAGGATCTGTCGGAGTGGGTTCTCGCGCCGATGCCCGTGGAAGAGGAGGACGTGGTCGTCGGACTGCTCCCGGAGCTGTCCGAGGCCGTGCGGGTGTGGCTGGAGGAAGGGACGGAAGCAGCGATGAACCGCTTCAATCGATAAATCAACAACAGACCACAGAACGACGACCCAGAGGACAACTCATTCAATGAACTTCGTCGACTTTACCGGATTCGCCTGGGCGCTGGGCATTCTCGGGCTCGTCATTGCGGGCGGGATCTACCGCTATGTGACGAGTCAGGATCAGGGCAACGAGGTGATGATCGACCTCGGCCAGCAGATCCATGATGGCTCAATGGCCTTCCTTCGCCGCGAGTACACTGTTCTTGCAGGCTTCGTCGTTGTGGTGGCGGTGCTGCTCGGGCTCGCCATCGGCTGGAACTCGGCCGGCGCTTATGTCTTCGGCGCATTGAGCTCGACGGCGGCCGGCTTTGCCGGCATGAAGGCCGCGACGCGTGCCAACACCCGGACGTCTGCCGCTGCCAATCAGGAAGGGCAGGGCAAGGCGCTCCGCATCGCCTTCTTCGGCGGTTCGGTCATGGGGCTCGCGGTCGCCGCGCTCGGGATGCTCGGCCTCGGGTTACTGTACTTCAGCTTCGGCGCAAGCGCGGCCAGCGCAGCCGACTTTTCGGCGTACGCCGAGCTGGTCTCCGGTTTCGCCATGGGTGCGTCGACGATCGCACTCTTCGCGCGCGTCGGGGGTGGGATCTACACCAAGGCCGCTGACGTTGGCGCCGATCTCGTGGGTAAGGTCGAAGCCGGAATCCCCGAGGACGACCCGCGGAACCCCGCGACGATCGCAGACAACGTGGGCGACAACGTGGGTGACGTCGCCGGTATGGGCGCCGACATCTTCGAGTCGTACGTGGGCTCGATGGTGGCGACGATCGCGATCGGTGCCTCGGCTCCGATGCTGGCGGGCTCGCGCGCGGAGGCGATCGCGCTTCCGCTGACGACCGCGATGGTGGGTCTGATCTCGTCCCTCGTCGGGATCGCCTTCATGAAGGTCCTCGAGAAGCGGAATCCTTCGCACGCTCTTCACGGCACTACGTGGATCGCCGGAGCGCTCTTCCTCGGCCTGATGTATCCGGTCGTGACGAGCATGGGCATCACCTTCACGGGTGAGAGCTACCCGGTGAACGGGCCCTGGATCGCGATCTTCGCCGGCACGCTCACGGGTATCCTGATCGGGACCGTGACGCAGTACTACACGGCAGCCAAACCGGTCGACAGGATCGCCGAGTCCAGCCAGACGGGTTCGGCCACGAACATCATCACCGGGCTCGCGGTAGGCATGGAGTCGACGGCGATTCCTGTGATCCTGATCTGCGTTGCGATCTCGGTGGCATTCAACTTCGCGGGCCTGTATGGGATTGGCATCGCGGCGGTAGGCATGCTGGCCACGGTTGGCGTGACGATGTCCGTGGACGCCTATGGTCCGATTGCCGACAACGCCGGCGGCATCAGCGAGATGGCCGGTCTCGGTCCCGAGACGCGTGAGATCACGGACTCGCTCGATGCGATCGGAAACACGACGGCTGCGATTGGAAAGGGCTTCGCGATCGGTTCGGCGGCACTGACGGCGCTGGCACTGTTCTCCGCGTACGCGACGGCGACCAACCTCGACACGATCAACATCGTCGACCCGATGGTGGTGATCGGTCTTCTGCTGGGCGGAACGCTGCCCTTCTTCGTGGCCGCGCTGACGATGACGGCCGTGGGCCGCGCGGCGCAGGGCATGGTGGAGGAGGTGCGTCGTCAGTTCCGGGAGATCCCGGGCATCATGGAGGGCACCGCCAAGCCGGACTCGGCTCGCTGCGTGGACATCTCCACGCAGGCTGCGCTCCGGGAGATGGTCCTTCCGGGTCTGACCGCGGTCGTCTCGCCGGTCATTGTCGGCAAGGTGCTCGGGGTCGAAGCTCTTGGCGGTCTGCTGGCCGGCGCCACGGTGACGGGCGTACTTATGGCGCTCTTCATGGCGAATGCCGGTGGTGCCTGGGACAACGCCAAGAAATACATCGAGGGTGGTGCGTACGGCGGCAAGGGTTCGGACTCGCACAAGGCAGCCGTCGTAGGTGACACCGTGGGCGATCCGTTCAAGGATACCTCAGGCCCATCGCTCAACATCCTCATCAAGCTGATGAGCGTCGTATCTCTCGTGCTCGCGCCCTGGTTCATCGCCTGATCGGACCCGAGCCTCGCGCCCTCGCGGCGCGGCACCGAAGCAGGACCGTGGGCGGGTGGCTGGCCGGATGGTCGGCCACCCGCGCGCGTATCGAGCCGCCGGCGACGTCGGGCGCCCTGGCTCGCCGACTACTCAAACGACCGAATCCCTCGGGAGCTGATCGATGTCCAAGGAAGCCAACTTCGAGAACGCACTCGCGTTCGCCGCAGATCTCATCCGTATTCCCGGGCTTCCGGGAGAGGAAGGGGACGTCGCACGCCGGGTGAGAGACGAGATGGAGGCCCTGGGGCTCGAGGACATCCGCGTCGATGACGCGGGTAACGTGATCGGTGTCGCTCGCGGTCGCGGGAACGCTCCTGCTGCCCTCCTGAATTGCCACATGGACGTCGTGGCGGAGGGGGATCACGACGAGTGGGAGGTGCCGCCGTTCTCGGGTGAGGTGCGGGATGGCTTCCTGCACGGCCGTGGCGCGATGGACATCAAGGGGCCGCTCGCCCTGCAGACCTATGCTGCCGCGTCGATGATCGGGGAGGCACCCGGCGACGTGATCGTTGCCCATACCGTGCTGGAGGAGCGTGGCGGTCTCGGCATGAAGCACCTTCTGGAGTCCGGTGCCGTCGAGCCCGGCGTGGTGATCATCGGCGAGGCGACGCACGGAGACGTGTGCATTGGGCACCGCGGTCGGGCCGAGGTCGAGGTCGCGATCACCGGGCTCGCGGGCCACGCCAGCGTGCCTGCACGGGCGCACAACGCGCTCGACCTGCTCGGGGACGTGCTCGCCGGCATCCGCGACCTGGCCGGGGACCAGCCGTCGGATCCGATCCTCGGTCCATCGAGTCTGATCGCGACCATGGTGGACGTGCTGCCGGAAAGCCGGAACGTGATTCCGGATTCCGCTGTCGTCACGATCGACTGGCGTATCCTCCCGGGGAGTGACGACGAGTCGCTCATGAACCGGGTCCGCGAGGCGATCTCGGCCCGGATCCCGGCGACGCCCGAGGGCTTCGAGTGGGAAGTCCGCATGGCGTTGGAGCGGCAGCGTACCTACACCGGCCTGGTTGAAGACCGAAACTTGCTTACCCCCGGATTCCTGATGGCCGCCGACGATCCGATGATCCTGGCTGCGGCTGACGCGGTCGGTCGCCGGGACGGAGAAGGGGCCGCGACGATCCGGCCCTGGAAGTTCGCGACCGACGGCGGTTGGTCGTGTGGCGTCCATGGGATTCCGACCGTGGGCTTCGCACCCGGAGAGGAGCGGTTCGCGCATACGAACCGGGAGCGGATGGACGTCGAGGAGGCGCGATGGGGCTTCGAACGCTACCCGCACCTCATCGCCGCGGTACAGCAGGCGGTCGCGGGGTAGCGGCTCCGTCGACAGGGGTCGGGCCGGGCCGCCCTCCCGCGCTTCCACCTCACACCCCATTGCACTAGCTTTCCGCCGCTCCGTCAATGACGGTGCGACACATTCATCCCGCTCCATCGGGGACTTTCGCCGCTGTCGAGGTCCCACGTGAGATGGAGCCCGTTACCAACTCACGGACCGAGGGAACCGAAGATGCGGCTCTACGAAGTTGTGTACATCCTGGACGCGGCGCTCGACGAGAGTGCCGCGACCGCGAAGCTCGAAGCGTTCCATGAGCTCGCGACCGCTCACGGCGGAGAGGTTTCCGCCGTCGATCACTGGGGCGCCCGGCAGCTCGCCTACCCCATCAATAAGCAGACCGTCGGCTACTATGTCGTAGCCCACTTCACCGCGGCTGCCGATGCCCTCCCCGAGTTCGAGCGCCTGCTCAAGCTCGACGAGGAAGTGTTGCGCTACCTGCTCGTGATCAACGAGGGGGAGCCGACCAGCGGAGCCTCGATCCTCGCGGATGTTCCTGCGCGCGCCGTCAGCGAGGACGACGAGGACGATGACGACGATGACGACGATGCGTCTGTCGCCAGCGACGAAGAGGAGGAGCCCCGAGATCCGACGAGCGCTCCGCCCGAGTTCAGTGGCGCACGGGGGCGTCGTCGCCGGATGGAGGGACCCCGAGTCATCGTCCTCAATTACAAGGACGTCGAGACGCTGTCCCACTTCATCACGGAGCAGGGCAAGATCCTGCCGAAGCGGACGACGAAGGTTACGGCTCGTTTCCAGCGTCAGCTCGGCTCGGCGGTGAAGCGTGCACGGTACCTCGCCCTGCTTCCGTACATGCGCCGTCAGGACGGCTGAGTCCGACGCACGGGACGTGATGGCGACCGAGAACGGGACTGTGTTCGCACGTGAAGGAACCGGATGGCGACGCGCGGCAGCGCTCATTGTGCTGCTGGTTGTGACGTCTCTGGTTCCCGCGGGGATGCTGGTCAGCGTGCCTCTCCTGATCCTCGTCGGTTTGGGAGGCATACGAAGTGTGGGGCTGCTCATTGCGACCGTGGTCGCGATGTTCATCGCGCTCGCCGGTCAGCGTGACCCCCTCTGGTATGCGGAGCGCGGCTGGGCGGTCATGCTGGGAGGCTTTTTCGCGGCCGCGACGATCGCTCTTCCTCGCTGGCGCCTTACGTCAAGGTCACTCGCGGCCGTGGGTTGTTCGGTGATCGGCGCGACGCTGTTCTATGCGCTTCGCGGAGGTGCATGGGCGAACCTGGACTGGGGCATGAACGACCGATTGTCGGCCGTTCTGGGGAACTTCCTCTACGTGCTCGATGTGGTTCGCGAAGGTCAGACCGTCTCGCCGGCATTCGTGGCGGCCGTGTACCGCACGGTGGAGCTGCAGGCAGCCGTGTTTCCCGCGGTGATTGCGCTCGAGTCGATGGCGGCTCTCGGTGTCGCGTGGTGGCTCTATCGGCGACTGGTCTTCCGCGACGACCAGGGCCTGGCGCCCATGCGCCAGTTCGCATTCAACGATCACCTGGTCTGGCTTCTGATCACCGGCCTCGTTCTCGTGGTCACGAGAACGAACGAGGGCGCGGTGCGGATCGGGGCCAATCTGGTCGTCTTCATGACGGCACTCTACGCCCTTCGTGGGGCGGGGGTCGTCGTCTTCGTCAACCGAGGGCTTTCGCTCTTCGGTGCATTGATGTTCGTCCTGGGCGTTCTGTTCGCCGCACCCGTGGTGGTCGGCTTCGCAGCGCTTCTGGGTATCGCAGATACATGGTTGGACCTCCGCGCACGCGCGGAGGCCGTGACCGGTTAGGCATCTACTGGAGGAATCATGAAGCTCATTCTCAAGCAGTCGGTTCCGAATCTTGGTGACGTCGGTCAGGTCGTGACCGTCAAGCCGGGCTACGCTCGGAATTACCTGATCCCGCACGGTCTCGCCTACGTCGCCAGCGACGAAAACCTCGCCCGAATCGAGGCGGAGCAGGCGCAGGCGGAAGAGGCCGCACGGCGGGATTTCCTCGAAGCGCGTCGTCGGGCCTCGCAGCTCGAGGGACTCTCGCTGACGTTCAGTGAAAACGCTGGTGACGATGGTCAGCTGTTCGGCTCCGTGACCGTGTCCGACATCACGGATCGGGTGAATGCCGGCGAGCTCGATTTCGAGCTCGACAAGAAGACGGTGCAGCTCGATGAGGTCATCAAGGCGGTCGGCGAGGTTTCTGTTCCGATCAAGCTCCACAGTGACGTCACCGTCGAGATCACGGTCCATGTGGAGGCCGCGGAGGGCTGACCCGCCTCATGGACGCGCTGACCACCGATCCGGACGACTTTCCACCCGAAGTCCGACGAGCCGCTGAGCTCGCGCTCGAGCGGAAAGCTCACGACGTCGTGATCCTCGATCTCCGAGGGATCTCGACGGCGACCGACTACTTCGTCATCGCGGGTGGAACGTCCGACGTTCAGGTCAAGGCGATCGCCGAGCACGTGCTCGACGAGTTGAAGAAGGACAGCGTCCGTCCCGAGCATTCGGAAGGGCTGCGGGGCGGACGCTGGGTCCTGCTGGACTACGTGGATTTCGTCGTCCACGTCTTCCACCCACAGGCGAGAGAGTTCTACCAGCTGGAGAACCTCTGGGGAGACGCACCCCGTTGGGAAGCTCCTGACGCCTGAGGTTCCTTTCCGCACGTACCGAGCCGCTCTAAATTGTCGGGTCGCATGAAGCGGCGCCCTATCCCTATCGAATCGCCCGGCGGGTCCTGACGACCAGCCTGGATCACCGCTCGCACATGTCCGAACTTCCGACACCGCAGCCGCTGGACGAGGTCGAGGCACCGGTTGCGGTGGGGGCCGGAGGCGGTCGCGTGATCGCTCTGGTCGCGTCGGAGGACGCACGGCGAGAAGGGTGGGCTCCGGAGGCGGCGCATCAGCTCGCGGCTCGATGGGCGTCCGAAGGGCACCGCATCGTGCTCGCAGACGCCGGGCTGGATCATCCCTCGCTGCACGCTCCGGCTGAGATTCCGAACCGCGAGGGTGTCGTGGATGCCGCTCTGTTCGGGGCCTCCGCGAGCCGCGTCTCCCACCCCGTAGACGGCTACCTTCTGATCACCGCGGGCTCACCGGTCGCGGACGCGATGGGCATCGTTCGAGATGCGCGGTGGCAACGCTTTACAGAGGGTATGGCCGAGGCCGGCGTGACACTGATGCTCTACCTGCTCGACGGTGAGCCGTGCACACCCGGTTTTCTCGGTTCCGCGTCCGACATCGTCGTGCTCGGGTCGGGTGGAGAAGCGCCCGTGGCGATCCGTGACCTCGAGCCTCTTGTGCGCGCCGTGACCCGGCCTGCTCAGGTCGCGGGCATGACCGCGGCGTCAGGAGCACCTGGGGCCGTGGCGTCGGGAGCGTCCGAGGCCGTGGGTGAGGAGAAGGGCGGGAAGAGCGAGGGCCGCGGTCGCATGGTCATGCTTATCGCGCTGGTGGTTGTGGTCATCGCCGCGCTCGGCTGGTTCCTGTCGACAGGGATGGGATGAAGCTCAAGTCACTGAAGGTGCAGGGCTTCAAGTCCTTCGCCGATGCCACGACAGTCGAGTTCCACGAGGGAATCACAGCCGTCGTCGGCCCGAATGGCTGCGGCAAGTCGAACATCTCCGACGCGATCCGCTGGGTGCTCGGTGAGCAACGACCGACGGCGATCCGCGGCGCCAAGATGGAGGAGGCGATCTTCCAGGGCTCCCTGAACCGTCGCCCTGTGAACCGTGGGTCCGTCTCTCTGACCGTCACCAATGAAGACGGCGCGCTGCCGATCGCCTACGAAGAGGTGGAGATCGGCCGTCAGGTCTTCCGCGACGGAGGGAGCGAGTACTCGATCAACCGTTCCACGGTCCGGCTCAAGGACATCGTCGAGCTATACCGCGACACGGGTCTAGGGGCGAACGCATACGCCATGATCGAGCAGCGGATGGTCGACGCGATTCTCTCCGACCGGAACGACGAACGCCGTGGGCTCTTCGAAGAGGCGGCGGGGATCGGGAAGTACAAGGATCGCCGAAAGGCCGCGACCCGAAGGCTCGAGCGGGCCGAGATGGATCTTCAGCGGCTCGAAGACGTCATCGCCGAAGTCCAGACCAAAGTGCGGTCGCTGGCACGGCAAAAGGGCAAGGCTCAGAGGTATACGGAGTATCGGCAGCGTCGACTGAACGTCGAGGTCGAGGTCGTTCGTCATCAGCTCGAGACGCTCACCGCTCGTCTCCAGGCCGTCTCGTCGGACCTGTCCGGCGATGTGCAGACGGAGCAGGGGATGGTCGCGGAGCTCGCGTCCGCAGAGGCCGAATACGAATCGCTTCGCCTCCGCGAGGTCGACGCTGAAAAGGAACGGGTCGCCGCGGCAGGAGTGCTCGAAGGTGTCCGGTCGGAGCTGGTGCGTTGGGAGCGTGATCTCGCGGTTGCCGACGAGCGTGCCGCCTACGCCGAGCGGCGGCTCGCGCAGATCGACGAGGAACGGGCCGAGGCCAGAGAGCGCGTCTCGGCTCTAGACAAGGACGAAGCCGAGCTCGCTGCCAGCCGTGACCGGGTCGGTGAAGAACTCGCGCGGATCAAAGCCGTGGCGGCGGAGCGCGCTTCGGATTCGGAGCAAGTGCGGGCTCGACTGGACGAGGCTCGTGGTGCGTTCGAGGGCGTCGAGGCGCGGGGGCGTGAGATCGCGAGGCGGGTCGCGCAGCTCGAAGGGGATGCGGATGCATCGGATGCGCAGGCAGCGGAGCTCGAGCGTCGCCTTGCTCAGGTCACGTCGGAGCTGAGTGCCACGGCGGATACGTTGACCGATCTCGAGTCTCAGGGTGATCTCTTCTCGGGCCGGCTGGGTGATCTCGCGGAGGCGCTCGAGACCGCTCGGCGCGATGTTTCGAATGCGACGTCGGAGGTGGAGCGTAGCCGCACTGCCTTCGAGAGCGCTCGAACCGAGCGACGAGGCCAGGCGGATCGTCTCGCGTCATTGACCGCCCGGCGAAACGCACTCGAGGGTCTGGCGAGGGACCGCGAGGGTGTCGAGCCGGTCGTGAAGGGGATTCTCGAGGCGGGTATCGCGGGGGTCGTAGGCGTCGTATCAGACTTCATCGAGGCGGACGAAGGCGCGACGTCCGCGGTCGAGTCGTATCTCGGCCCGCTGACCAGCGCCGTGATCGTCCAGGATGGGGACGCCCTGGAGCGAACCCTGCAGTGGTTCGGCGCGTCGTGGGACGGGGGTGGTGGGCTGATCCTGCTTCCGCTCGACCGGGTCCCAGACTCCGGACGGGACGCCCGCTCCGGTCTGCTCGACCGGATCTCGGTGTCGGGGGCCGGGGCACCCTGGGTCGAGGCGCTGCTCGACGGAGTCGACACACCCGAGACCGCGGCTAGCGTGACCGTCACGGAGCGCGGTGGCGTGGTGCGCGTTGGAAATCCGTCCGGGGGATCGGGTGTCCTTGAGCGGAAAGAACGCCTCAAGCGTGTAACCTCCGAGTGCGAGGAGGCCGAGTCGGCGAGTGCCCGGGCCGCTGCGGCGGCCGAGGAGGCGGAGCACGCGTTTCACGCGGCGGAAGCCGCGCTCGAAGCCGCACGTGCTACTCTTCGGTCGGCGGAGGATGGGCATCGAAAGGTTCACGGGGATCTGGAGGCGCAGACCGACCATCGGGGCCGCATGGATCGTCTGCGGGACGAACTGTCACGGCAGGTGGAAGGGACCCGTGCAGCGCGCACCCGCGCTCTCGAACGGGCCAGTGAGGCGCGTGAGGACCGAGGTGTACTGCTGGAGCAGGAGGCGGGCCTTCAGGCTGAGCGTGACACGGCCCGGACGGCAGCGGAGGCCGTTCAGGAGGAGTGGGAAACCGCCCGGGCCGAAGAAGCTCGCCTGGCGGTCGACGTCGCACGTCTCGAGGGTGATGTCACGCGCCTGAGCGATCGACTCGAGACGATCACGGTCTCGAAAGATCAGGCTTCGAAGCGGGTGGACAGCCTGGGCGCCGAAGAAGATGGTTTGCGAGAGGAGCAGGCGCAGGCGCGAGCCCTGCGGGCCGAGGGAGACGAGGCAACCGAGCGCCTGTTCGCAGAGCGGACCCGGGCCGAGACCGAGGTCCAGAAGCGTGACGAGGTGCTGAACACGATCTCGGAAGCGCTCGCGAAGTCGGAGCGGCGGGTACGGGAAGCTCGAACGCAGGAGCGTGCCGTATCCGACCGGCGCCACGCCCTCGAGCTGGAGAAGCAGGAATTGAGTGGGCGCATCGCGCGTATTCGCGAGCGCCTGGAGGGAGAGTGGGGGCGTCCGCTCGAGACGCTGCTGGACGAGGCGCAGCCGGTCGAGGGTGAGCCGGAGGAACTGGAGCGCGAACTCGAGGACCTCGTCGTCGCGCTGGAGCGCCTGGGGCCCGTGAACATGCTGGCGGTCGAGGAACACGAAGAGGAGAGTGCTCGCCTCGACTTCCTGACCGAGCAGCGGAACGATCTCGTCGAGGCGCGCAACGACCTGCGTTCGGCCATTCGCGAAATCAACAAGACGGCCACTGATCTCTTCTCGGACACGTTCGAAAAGATTCGGGCCAACTTCCGCACGACGTTCGTGAGGCTGTTCGAAGGAGGTGAGGCCGACCTGTGGCTGCAGGATCCGGATGACCCGCTGGAGTCGCCGATCGAGATCCACGCGTCCCCGAGAGGGAAGAAGACGCAGCGAATCGATCTGCTGTCCGGTGGCGAGCGAGCGCTGACGTCGCTGTCGCTCCTCTTCGGCATCTATCTTGTGAAGCCCAGCCCCTTCTGCGTGCTGGACGAGGTCGACGCCCCTCTGGACGAAGCGAATATCGGGCGATTCATCCGGCTCCTTCAGGACTTCAGTGACCAGACCCAGTTCGTGGTCATTACGCACAATCCGCGCACGATTGAGGCCGCCGACTGGATCTATGGTGTGACGATGGAGGAGCCCGGCGTGAGTACCATCGTCGGGGTGAAGCTTCAGGAAGCCTTGCAGGCCGCTGGGGCAGCCTGACCCCACACGCCCGGGTTTCCCGGTGGAATCTGCGCCCGAAGGCGTGTAAACTTCAGCGCTTTCGCCCATTGAACGATTCGGACCCATGCTCGTCGTCATGAAGCACAACGCCTCCGAGGAAGACATCTCGGGGGTGGTCGGCACCATCAAGGAGATGGGGTACGACGCGCGTCCGATCCCCGGGGGGCAGCGCACTGCGGTCGGGCTGATCGGCAACGATGGCCGAGTCGACGCGGGCCGGCTCGAGGGTCTGTCCGGGGTACTCGAAGTGATCCCGGTCACGCACGCGTACAAGCAGGTCTCGAGAGAGTGGCGAGAGGAGGACACGCTCGTCACGCTGCCGAACGGAACGGTCGTCGGTGGGACGGAACTCGTGATTATGGCGGGCCCCTGTGCGGTCGAAGGTGAGCGCCAGATCGTGGATATCGCCCACGTCCTGCGTGGAATGGGCGCCACGGTGCTCCGGGGAGGTGCGTTCAAGCCACGGACGTCCCCGTATTCGTTTCAGGGACTCGGGCTCGATGGACTGCGGTTCCTGGCCCGGGCACGAGACGAAACCGGCATGGTGGTGGTCACGGAGGCGCTGGATCCGGAGGGGGTGGACCAGGTCGCGGAGTATGCCGACATCATCCAGATCGGCGCTCGCAACATGCAGAACTATCCGCTGTTGCGTCGTGCGGGACGAGCCGGAAAGCCGGTTCTCCTCAAGCGTGGCATGTCTGCGACGATCGAGGAGTGGCTCCTGGCGGCCGAGTATCTGTTGGCCGAGGGCAACCACGACGTCATTCTGTGTGAACGTGGCGTACGGAGCTTTGCCAAGCACACGAGGAACCTCCTTGATCTGGCGGCGATCCCCGTGGTCAAGTCGCTCTCGCATCTGCCGATCATCGCCGACCCGAGCCACGGCACGGGGCTGCGCTCCAAGGTCATTCCGATGGGGCGCGCTTCGGTGGCCGCGGGGGCCGACGGCCTGATGATCGAGGTCCATCCGGACCCGCTCCGGGCGATGTCCGACGGTGCGCAGTCTCTCTATCCCGAACAGTTTTCGGAATTGATGGAGCAGATTCGTGTGATCGCGAACGCCATCGGTCGGGACCTGACGGCTCCGCTCGAGACGGTCTCACCGGTCTAGGCCGGTAGTTTTCAGGGGCGCCACGCGTCCGTGAGGTGTTCGGTCCGAACCACGGATCCTCGGTCCATCTCGATCGCGATGACGTCGAAGCGCACGTCCACGTCCTTTGGCCGCATCCGGGCGAGGTAGGCGCGCGCCACCATCTCGATCTCGCCCCTTTTGCGGGCGGTGACGGCCTCCTCCGGTGTTCCCCATCCGCGTCCCGATCTCGTCTTCACCTCGACAAAGGCGAGTGTGTCACCGCGGCGCACAATGAGGTCGATTTCTCGGCGACCCAGCCGGTAGCTGCGCTCGAGGACGAGCCAGCCCGCGGCTCGCAGGAGATCTGCAGCGATCGACTCGCCGCGGGTCCCGAGCACGTGCGGTGGGTGGGGAGCTGACGAATTGTCCATGCGGCCAAGCTGAGGGTCCCGGCGGGCGTCTCCATAGCTGCGGGGGCCGTGTGGTCAGCCGCCGCGCGTTGACCTCTCTCTGGGGCCCGGGTAGCTTCCCGGTTGCCCCAGGTCCGCAGGGCGAAAGCTCACGAACTCCGCCAGGACCCCGCAGGTAGCAACGGTAAGTGCGGTGATCGTCGCTGCGGGTAGCCTGGGGCAATTTTTGTGTAAGGCGCCACTTTACTCGAAGCTGTCTAAATAATTGAGCCACAAGGCGTTAGCGCGTAAGCACAGGCCTCGCTCGTTCTCGGAGGTGGCGACTCAGGAGCACGTCTCCGAGACCCTTCGTCGCGCCGTCGCGACCGACCGTGTGGGGCACGCCTACCTCTTCTGTGGCCCGCGGGGTGTGGGTAAGACCACGCTGGCCCGCGTGCTCGCGATGGCCCTCAACTGTCCAGATCGGACCGACGAGGGAGAGCCGTGCGGTTCGTGCGACTCCTGCATGCGAATCTGGGGTGGCCACACCGCCCTGGACGTGGTCGAGATCGATGCGGCGTCCAACCGCGGCGTCGATGACGCTCGCGACCTTCGGGAACGCGCGATGTACGCACCCTCGGCCGAGGGACGCTCGAAGGTCTACATCGTGGATGAGGCCCACATGCTCACACGGGAGGCGTGGAATGCCCTCCTGAAGATCCTGGAAGAGCCGCCGCCGCGAGTCATCTTCGTCTTCGCGACCACCGAGCCCCAGAAGATCCAGCAGGCCGCGGCACCCATCCTCTCGCGCTGCCAGCGCTTCGATTTCCGCCGAATCGGCGTACTCGACATCGTCTCACGCCTCTCGATCGTTCTTGCAGAGGAGGATGCGAACGCGCCGGAGGATGCCTTGCGCGTCATCGCCCGAAAGGCGGATGGCGGCATGCGGGACGCTCTTTCGCTCCTCGATCAGGTCATTTCCCTGACCGGAGGTGAGGTCGACCTGGAATCGGTGCGGCGCGTTCTCGGACTCGTGGAGGAGGAACGGTACCTGGAACTGGTCGACGTGCTGCGGGAGAGCCGGCACGACGCCGTGTTCGGGCTGGTACAGAACCTCGTCGACGAGGGGTACGATCTGGTCGAGTTCTACCATGGTCTACTCGACGTTCTCCGCACGATGTTGCGCCTGCGCCTCTCCCCTGATGCGGACGTCGACGTGCAGGACGAGATTCGCGCCCAACTCGCGGAACGTGCGGCCTCGTTCGCACCGGGAGATCTGGTGCGGATGCTCTCGGCTGCGGCGGACCTCGAGAGTCAGGGTTCGCTTCGTCGCAGCCCCAATCCTCGACTCCCGATCGAGATGCTCTTGCTGCGGATGAGCTTCCTCGACCGCACGGTCGCGCTCGAAGAACTCATCGGTGCTCTCGGAGGCGCACCTCCATCGAGTGGTGGAGCCGGGAGCGCCGGACCCAGTGGGGGTGGGATCGGTTCGGGTGCTGACCGAGCCGCCGTGGCTCCGTCCGCTCCTGAGGTAACCAGTACAGACGCCTCCGGTCCGGACGCATCCGCGGCAGACCCTTCCCAGGCCGATCACTCCGCTTCGACGCCGGAGGTCGGTCCCGGAGCGGTGAACGACACGCCGGATACGCAGATCGCCGACGCGGATCCGCCGGACGAGGAGCCCGCCCCGACGCCCATCGTCCCTACGGACGATATCGGCGAAGCGTGGGCGCGCTGGGTGGGGTCCGGCCGTGGGATGCCGTCCGGTCTCGGCCCCTTCCTGCATTCTGCATCCGTTGCCCAGGACGAGGACGGAGCCCTCGTCATCACTCCGCTACCGGGGCCCGCCATGGAGCGTCTCGGCCAGCCGACGGTGATTGAGGCCATCAGGGAAGGGATGACCCCCTTCCTCGGTCGTCGTCCGGTACTGAGGGTGAACACGCCGGATGTGGACGAGGCCCACGGCGAGAGGGTCACCCGCGAAGAGGTGCACGCGGACACCTTGAAGGCCCTGTATCGGCAGGAACCGCGCTTGGAACGGGCGGTAGAAGAACTCGATCTCGAACTCATGGAGTAAGTCGCGGCGATGGCGGACCTTTCTCAGCTCATGCAGCTCAGCCAGCAGCTTCAGGCGAGGATGACGGAGCTACAGGAAAACCTCGAGTCGGCGTCGGTGTCTGCGTCCTCCGGGGGCGGCATGGTCACGGTGACCGTCGACGGGAAGGGCCACGCAAAGCGCGTCCAGATCGACCCGACGTGCGTGGACCCACGAGACGTCGAGATGCTCGAAGACCTCGTTCTGGCAGCCATCAGCGAGGCGCAAAACAAGGCGCAGAGTGAGTACGAAGCGGAGATGCGGAAGGCCACAGGTGGTCTCCCGATGAACATCCCGGGTCTGCCAAAGCTCTTCTGATCGCGCGCCATGTCGGCGATCGACCGTCTCACGGATGAGCTGTCCCGCCTTCCCGGGATCGGCTCCAAGACCGCTCTCCGTCTTGTCCACCACCTCATGAAGGGGTCGAAGGACGATACCCGGCGTCTTGCCCGGTCACTCGTCGACCTGGCCGACAAGGTTCGGGCGTGCGACGTCTGTGGGAACTTCTCGGAGCACGAGCTCTGTGACGTGTGCTCCAATCCTCGACGGGACACGTCGCTGCTCTGTGTAGTCGAAGAGGCGTACGAGGTCGGGGCAATCGAGCGCACGGGTCAGTTTCGCGGTCTCTTCCACGTGTTGGGTGGCCGTCTGTCTCCGCTCGACGGAATCGGACCGGACGAACTCAACGTCGCCTCGCTGCTACAGCGGATTCACGCGTCGAGCGGCGCGATTCGCGAGGTGATCGTCGCGACGAACGCGAGTGTGGAAGGGGAGGCGACCTCCGTCTTCCTCGAGCAGGAGATCAGACCGCTCGGACCACGCGTGACGCGGTTGGCGCGCGGCATTCCGGTGGGCAGTGATCTGGAATACGTTGATGGGACAACGATTGCACAGGCTCTGGCGGGCCGACGGGAAATGTGAAGATGGACAGGAGTCTGAGGACTGCAGGGCTGACGGTGCTCGCGGCTGCCGCCGCGGGTGCGATCGCGGCCATGATCATCCGGGGCCAGATCACGCGTCACCAGCGTGATCTGTTCTCGCCCCGAGCGTTGAGGCGCCTCGCGGCCCTCGGCCATATCAGCCGGGAACCGGCGTCCGTGGACCTGATTCGCCTGCTCCTCGACTTCATCTCCTGGGAGCCCAAGCAAATGCTGCGAGACCGGGCCCAGGCAATCGTGGACCGCATGCTCGACGACGCGGAGCGGCTGGGCATCGAGGCCCGGGCGAATTCGGCTTGAAACAAGGGAACCTTGCCCCTGCCGACGGGCGAACCGAAGTTACCTTCTGTAGCCCGTTTCGGGCGCACCGGTCGCGATCATGTTCTCCGGCGACCCCCGCAACCCGTTGAAGGAACGAGAGATCCCGTGAATTCACGCTCCACAGAGCAGGGGAGGTAGCGTCGACCCATGTCGATGATCAACTACGCCTCGCGTGAGATCAACTGCAAGATCGTGTACTACGGTACCGGACTGGGCGGGAAGACCACGAATCTCGAGTACATCTATTCCCGGGTGAATCCCGATACAAAAGGGAAGATGATTTCCCTCGCCACCGAAACGGAGCGGACGCTCTTTTTCGACTTCCTCCCGATCGATCTCGGTGAGGTGCGTGGCTTCAAGACCCGGTTCCACCTCTACACCGTGCCGGGACAGGTCTACTACAACGCCAGCCGCCGCCTGATTCTGAAAGGTGTCGATGGCCTGGTCTTCGTCGCCGACTCTCAGGCCTCTCGCGCAGAGGCGAACATCGAGTCGATGCACAACCTGTACGAGAACCTGGAAACGTACGGGTACGACCTCAAGACGATTCCGTTCGCGATTCAGTACAACAAGCGCGACATGGACAACATCCTCTCTCCGGAGGAGTTGAGGGCGCAGATCAACCCGATGGGTGTCCCCGATTTCGAGGGAGTGGCGATCAAGGGTGAGGGGGTGTTCGAGACGCTGTCCTCGGTCAGCAAGATGGTCGTAGAGGCGCTGTCCTGACCTCATCGACACGTCCATCGGAGCCGTCGAGCCGCCTGTGAGCAGGAGCAGGGTCAACCTCCCGAACGTCATCACCGTCACCCGCATCGCGCTCTGCCCGGTGCTGTTCTGGCTGGCGATGTCGTCGAACACGACCGCTCGATTCGCCGCTGTTGCCCTGTACACCCTCGCCGGGGTCTCGGACATCCTCGACGGGTATCTCGCTCGTCGGGCGAATCTGGTAACCGACATGGGGAAGCTCCTCGACCCGATCGCGGACAAGCTGCTTCTCGTCGTGACGCTGATCCCGGTCTACCTGATCTCACACCGGGGCGGACCGTTCGATGATGTGCCCTGGATCGGTCCTCTTCCGATGTGGGTGCTGCTCGTGATCTTCGGCCGCGAACTCTTCATCACCGTGTTTCGGGCGTATGCGGCCCGAAACGGGGTGGTGATCGCCGCTGGGTGGTCGGGAAAGCGGAAGGCGATGTTCCAGATGTTCTTCATCGGGGGCGTGCTGCTCTGGTTCCCGCTGGTCGAGGTTGGAACGACGAGCGGGTGGGACAACGGACTCTGGAGCTTCTTCTCCACAGGTCTTCAGGCGTGGGTCGCTATCAATCTGGGACTGGCGATCCTGCTGACTGTGTACTCACTGATCGACTACCTCTGGTCCTATCGGACCATTGTCGGCATTCGGGACTGACGTGACACTGGGCGCGCCCAGCGCCGCCGTCGTGTCGGTCGGCAACGAACTCCTCTTCGGGGAGACCGTCGATACCAATTCGGCGTGGCTCGGTCGGGAACTCGCGGCGTTGGGGATCCCGGTGTTGCGGCGGCTCACGGTCGGTGACGTTGCTGCCGATATCGAATGGGCGGTGCAAGACGCAGCCCGAATCGCGGATCTGGTGCTTGTGACGGGCGGGCTCGGCCCGACTCCGGACGATCTCACGAAGCCCGTAGTCGCGAGCACCTTCGGTCTCGATCTCGTTCGGGACGAGGAAATTCTGGCGACGTTGAAGCGCCGGTACGTCGCTCGTGGCCTCGACGAGGTGCCCGTGGCGGCCCGCGGGCAGGCGGACGTGCCGGAGGGGGGCACGGCGCTGGAGAATCCCGAGGGGACTGCGCCGGGGATCCTCCTTCCCACTCAGGAGGCACTGATCGTGCTGCTTCCGGGCGTGCCACGCGAACTCGAGGCCATCGTCAGCGGAGCGCTGCGGCCATATCTGAATGCGATGCTCCCCGCGGGGACCCAACGCATCTGGCACCACGTCGTGTACACGACGGGGATTGCCGAGTCCCAGCTGACACGGCGCGTCGAAGAGTGTCTGGCCGGCGTGGACCCCGTCGTCCGGGGCGAGGTGGGTCTCGCCTACCTTCCGGATCTGTACGGCGTCGACCTGCGGCTCTCCGCGCGAGGGGGTTCGATTGATGAGGCGATGACGCGCATCGAACCACTGCTCGACGCGATCGAGGACGTCGTGGCCCCCTATCGCTTCGAATCCGTATCGGGTGATCTGGCCGAAGCCGTCACCCGGGAGTTGCGTGCCCGAGGGATGACGATGGCCACCGCGGAGAGCTGTACGGGGGGCCTGGTCGCGAAACGCATGACCGACCTCGCGGGGTCTTCGGAGGTCTTCGTCGGAGGTGTCGTCGCCTACTCGAACCGGGTGAAGGTCGAACAGGTCGGTGTCCGGGCAGAGGACATCGAGACGCACGGTGCGGTGTCCGAGACGGTTGTCCGGCAACTGGCGGAGGGCATTGCCCGCCGATTCGGTGCAGACGTGGGTATCGGGATCACGGGTATCGCCGGTCCGGGTGGGGGCAGTGAAGAAAAGCCCGTTGGAACCGTATGGATTGGGAGCTGCCTAAGGGGAGAGGTCCGGTCGTTCGTGGGCCGCTACTCGGGAGACCGGGACGCGGTTCGGGCGCGTGCCGGCCAAGCCGCACTCGAGGACGTGTATCGTCGACTTCGGGATGTTTCGGCGGGGTGAACCCCTGACGGGCCCTGTTGTATCTTTTCAGTTGCTGAACCCGCGACCCATGGTCAGAGAATGTCGGACGCGCAGATCGAAAACGAGCAGGACGAGACGGTCGAGTCGGCCGAGCAGGATGTCGACGTGACCCCGGAGTCGGCAGATGGCGCCGGCCGTGACCACAGCCCCTCGGAGGGCATCGACGAGCCTCCGCTCGGGGCAGAGGGCGCCACGCCGACAGGCGATCCGCCCGGGGAGTCGACGGAGGCGAGCGCCCTCAGTGAGGAGTTCGACGCGCTCAATGATCGTCACCTCAGGTTGGTGGCCGAGTTCAACAACTTCCGTCGTCGCTCGGAGCAGGAGCGTCTGAGCGCGTGGTCCCGCGCCCAGGCCGACCTCGTCGGGAAGTTCCTCGACGTGCTCGACGACCTTCAACGAGTCGCCGAGCTCGACCTGTCCAACGCAACGGTCGAGGCCATCATGGAGGGGATCGACCTGGTCGAGCGGAAGTTCGTTCGCACCCTCGAGGACTCCGGTGCGGAGATGATCGATCCATCGGGCGAAGCATTCGACCCCGAGCGCATGGAAGCGATGATGCGCGTTCCCGCGGAGACCGACGAGCAGGTCGACCAGGTCGCTCAGGTGTTCCAGAAGGGGTACTCGCTCAAGGGCATTCTCGTGCGCCCTGCACGGGTAAGCGTCTTCACGCAGGGCTGAGACGGGCATGGCGGCAGCGGCTCAGGCGAAAGACTTCTACAAGGTCCTCGGCGTCGGCGAAAAAGCGGACGGTGACGAGATCAAGAAGGCCTATCGCAAGCTGGCGAAGAAGTACCATCCCGATGCGAACCAGGGCGACGACAAGGCCGCTGAGCGCTTCAAGGAGGTGGGTGAGGCGTACTCCGTTCTCAGCGATCCCCAGAAGCGGAAGCAGTACGACCAGATGCGGAAGCTCGGATCGTTCGGGTTCGGTCCGCGGCCCGGCGGCGGGCGTCCGGGGGGAGCACCCGGCGCCGACCCCGGTTTCTCGTTCGATGACTTCCAGGGCGGGTTCGGCAACATCTCGGACCTCTTCTCCTCGCTGTTCGATCTCGGGAAGAGAGGCCCCGACGGAGCGCCGTCTCCGGGGCCGGCCGGTCAGAAGGCGAGATCGCCCCGGAGGAAGGGCGAGAACGTCGAGTACGTCGTTGAAATCCCGTTCCTCACCGCGGCGAAGGGTGGCAAGATCTCCGTCGACGTCGCGATCACGGAAGACTGTGCGACCTGCGGGGGTGACGGTGCCAAGCCCGGGACGTCGGTCAAACGGTGCGAGGAGTGCAAGGGCTCCGGGAACATCTCGTTCGGCCAGGGTGGGTTCGCGGTCAAGCGTCCGTGCCCGGCGTGCTTCGGTCGCGGCAAGCTACCCGAAACGCCATGCACTTCCTGCTCGGGGCGCGGTGCGGTGCGACAGCAGAGGAAGATTTCCCTGAACGTGCGCCCCGGGGTCGAGACGGGTACCAAGGTGCGTCTTTCGGGGCAGGGCGAACGGGGACGCGCTGGAGGCCCCCCCGGAGACCTGATCATCACCTACAAGGTGAAGCCTCACCGCTTCTTCAAACGGGACGGTCTCGACGTGCACGTCAGCGTTCCGATCAACATCGTGCAGGCCACGCTGGGCTCGAAGATCAAGGTGCGCACGATCTCCGGAAAGCGTGTCGTGTTGACGATCCCGGAGGGGACGCAGTCCGGAACGAAATTCCGGATTCGGAAGCAGGGGATCGAGAAGGCGGACCGCATCGGCGACCAGTTCGTCGAGGTCGTCGTGTCTGTCCCCGACCAGCTCTCAGAGGAAGACCGGAAGGCGATGGAGGAGTTCGCGGAGGCAAGCGGCCTCAAGCATTAGCGGCGGCCTGACCAGTCCGCCGAGCCACCCTGAGGCAGGACCGTCCGTTACGCGATTCGACCGCCGCCGAGGACGCGGTCTCCGTCGAAGACGACGGCGGACTGCCCTGGCGTGATGGCTGGCTGGGCATCGCCCAGTGTCAGCGTCAACTCCGTGCCTACGTCGACCACGGTCGCTGACACCGCGGGTGCTCGGTAGCGCAGCTGTACGCGAACGTCATCACCGGTCGAAGGTGGTGTCGTCAGCCAGTTCAATTCCCGGACGGTGACCTCCGCTGCGAAGAGTTCGTCTCGCGTGCCGACGACGACTTCCTTCGTATCGGGACGGACCTCGAGGACGAACATCGGTTCGGAGAAGCCTCCCCCGAGCCCGCGCCGTTGACCGACCGTGAACCCCGCGAAACCGGCGTGCTCTCCCACGACCTCTCCATCCGACCGAACGATGACACCAGGCTCGAGAGCTGGATGAACCGGCCCGAGGCGTTTGCGCAGGAGGTCCCGATAGTCACCGGTCGGTACGAAGCAGATCTCCTGCGATTCGGGCTTGTCCGCGGTTGCCAGCTCGAGGGCTCGCGCGCGCTCACGGACCTCGGTCTTGGTCAGCTCTCCAACGGGGAAGAGAAGTCGTCGCAGCATCTCGGGCGGCAGGCCCCAGAGGAAGTACGACTGGTCTTTCCCGTCATCGTGACCGCGACGCAGGGCCGTCTCCTCCGGGCCGTGCTCGACGCGTACGTAATGACCCGTGGCGATCCGGTCACATCCGAGTGCCTCACCTCTCACCAGCAGGTCACGAAACTTCGTGTTCGAGTTGCAGCGCACGCACGGATTGGGTGTTCGGCCGCGGGCGTATTCGGACACGAAGTCGTCGATCACGTCGCGCGTGAAGTCTTCCTCGACGTCGAAGACGTAATGAGAAATGCCGAGCGTCGACGCCACGCGCTTGGCGTCCATGATCCCGTCCAGGCCACAACACGTCTTGCCGTGCGCGGGGATGTCCGAGTAGCAGAACGTCTTCATGGTCACACCGACCACCTCGTGGCCTGCGTCGACCAGGAGCGCGGCGGCGACGGAGGAGTCCACGCCCCCGGACATTGCGACGAGAACCCGGCTCATGCGCTCTTCATCCGGCCCCAGACCTCGGCGACGGCAGCGGCACCGCGGTCCACCTCATCCTCTGAGGTGTCACGACCGACCGAGAGGCGGACCGTGGCGTACGAGTCGTCCGACCCATAGAGCGCCGAAATCACGTGGCTCGCGGCTGCGGCACCGGTGTGGCACGCGGACCCGCCGGACGCAGCGACGCCCTCGAGATCGAGTGCGGTGAGGAAGTCGGCCCCGTTGCGGATGGCGGGCAGGCCCAGACTGAGCACATGGGGCGCGCGCGGAGCGTCGCCGCAGTTCACCCTCAGCCCCGGAATGGAGTCGATGAGGCGTGCTTCAAGCCGGTCGCGCAGGGCCGCCATCCGTGCCCCCGATGCATCGAGATCGCGGACGGCCAGATGAATCGCCTCCGCCAGCCCGACGGCTCCGGCGACGTCCTCGGTCCCGGGACGCAGCGATCGCTCCTGCCCGCCTCCGAAGATCAACGGTTCGACCTCGATTCCGTCACGCACGAACAGCACGCCGCAGCCACGGGGCCCCCCGAGCTTGTGTCCGGTCGCGGTCAGCAGGTCGACCTCGACCGTTCCCAGGTCGATCGGAACCTTTCCCAGGGCCTGGGATGCATCCGTGTGCACGACGGTTCGAGTCGTCCGGGCCCACGACACGACCCGGTCGATCGGTAGCAACATCCCGGTCTCGTTGTTGGCCCACATGACGGATACGAGCGAAGGGCGGGCGTCCAGCTCGCTGGAGACCCGGTCCAGATCGAGCGTACCGTCCGGGGTCACGGGGATCACGCGCAACTCGGCCTCTCCTCGCGCTGCGAGCCACTCGGCGGGCTCGAGAACTGCGCTGTGCTCGATCGCCGACGTGAGCGTGACGGGTGTCGCCCCGTCACGGGCGAGTGCCCGGGCACCACCAATGATCGCGAGGTTGTCCGACTCCGTTCCGCCCCGGACGAAGCGCACCTCGGATGGGCGCGCGCCGATCGCCGAGGCGAGCCGGGCTCGTGCGTTCTCGAGCGCCGCCGAGGCGTCCTGCCCCCACCGATGTGCGCTGGACGGGTTCCCGAAACGGGCCGTCAGATACGGCTGCATGGCGGCGACGACATCGGCCCGGAGGGGTGTCGTGGCTGCGTGGTCGAGATAAGCGGTGGACATGCGAAAGAGCTGATTTGCCTGGGGTGAAGCGACCCGTAAGTTAATCGGGCCGGGCCGAGCGCCCACCACGTTACCCCACGCGGAGTGTCGATGCCGCGAACGTCCCCGCCGTTTCCAGCCGGACAGCCGACGAACTTCCGGGCGACGGTGCACGGGACCGTGTTCGCGGGACGGGATCGACACGTCGATGGCCTTCACGACGGTGACGTCGTTCGGCTCGTTGCGGATCCGCCGGTTCAAGATGACCCGGAGGTCTGGGTTCACACGGCGGCCGGTGAGCCGATTGGCCACCTTCCGCCGGATGTCTGCTGGTGGCTGTGGCCGTGGATGTCGAGCGGAGGCGTGGCGACTGCGGTCACCCTGCGTGTTCGAGGGGCCGAGGTGCCGTCGTGGCGCAGGCTGCTTCTCGAGGTCTCCTGCATGACCACGTAAGCATCAGAAGGTCGACACACCGAGCTCCGAGAGCTCATCGACCTCCATCGTCTCGTCGATCCGGAACGGCTCACCGTAGCGCACGCGGATCAGGGACCCGTAATGCGCCGTCTTCGCCCGGATCTGCGCGATGAGGTCACGACTCCCGCCGGGGAACACCTCACCCGCCTGAACTGCACCGTCGAACTGAGATCCGTACGCGGCGATCGCATCAAGCTTCCGATCCATCTGCTCGGTGATATCGACCACGAAATCCGGTGGGTCCGCGTCCTCTCGGAACGCGGTGGCGTAGACGAGCTTGTGCGGCCGAAAGGGCTCACCGGGGACGTCCAGCTTACGCAGGGCCGAGAGGAAGCACGCGTCTCGCACGAGTTCCGAAGCGATGCGGTGGTCCCGGTGGCGCCCGACGGTCCAGTGCGTGATGACCACGCGAGGTCGGAAGGCCCGGATCAGCGCTGCGACGACGAGTCGCGAGTCGTGGTCGTTCTGGAGGTTCGAGTCGGGAAGCTCGGCGCAGGCACGGATCGCGAGACCCATCTGCGCACCGGCGTTCGCGGCTTCCCGTGCCCGGGTTCCCGCGGAGCCGGCGCTTCCCATCTCCCCAGCGGTCAGGTCTACGATCCCGACCCGCTTTCCTCGTGAGGCACTCTTGATGAGCGTGCCCCCGCAGAGGAGCTCGGCGTCGTCCGGATGGGCCATGATCGCCAGGAGATCGAGCGGCGCGTCCAGTTCAACCATGGGCTATTCGTATCTCAGGGCCACCACGGGTTCGAGGCGCGCGGCCCGGTATGCGGGAAGGAGTCCAAACAGCATACCGGTCCCCGCAGCCATGCCCAAGGCCGCGACGACGGCCCAGGTGGGGATTTCGGCAGGGACGGGGCTGAGGGCGGCCACGATCTCGGCCATGCCCCAACCGATGAGTAGACCGGTCCCGGCGCCCGCGGACGTCAGGAGAGACGCCTCGACGAGGAACTGCCACAGAATCTCGCGCCGCGTGGCGCCGATCGCCTTACGCACACCGATCTCGCGGGTCCGCTCCGTGACCGAGATGAGCATGATACCGATGACGCCTACGCCGCCCACGAGCAACCCTGCGGATGCGAGGAGAAGGATCACGAGGAAGAAGACTCCCGTGAGCTGATTGAAGATGTCCGCGATCTGCTGCGAGGAGGTGATCGCGAAGTCGTTCTCCTCTCGCGGGCCCAATCCGCGCATCCCACGCATGGCCGCGATGACATCGTCCTTGGCTCGATCCGCAGACACACCCTCCTCCGGAACGACCAGGATCTGGGCCTGGAACTTGTTGTGCCGAAGCCGCCGGATCGAGGCGGTCCACGGAAAAATCGCCCAGTTTTGGAGGGCGGCGGAGAAGATGTTCTCCTCGGGCTGGTACACACCGATCACCGTGAACGGCTCCTGCGTCCCTCGGAATACGTTGCCGACCCGTACGCGCCGCCCTACGGGATCCTGCTGACCGAAGAGCTGCTCGGCCAGGCCCGAGGAGAGGACGACGACCGCTCGGTTCTGCTGCACCTCGGCCGGTGTGAAGTCACGCCCGACGACGAAGTCGCCTACCTGATAGGCAGACCAGCCCGCCGATGACCCCTGCGCGAGAACGTTCTGCATCTCCTCGCTCTGGTACGCGATGTCGACCTGGAATTGTGTCAGGTCGTACAGAGCGTCGGAGACGGAGGGAAGGGATTCGATACGACGTGCTTCCTCGGGCTCGATCACCGGCTTGCCCCACCAGGGAGGGCGGGCACCGTCGTCGCTGATCGTGATCGCAGTGAAGTCGAAACGTGTGACGACGAAGTTGTCGGGGCCGGCCGCCTCGAACGCCTCCAGCACGCTGGAGCGGAGACCGGTCATGAGGGCGCCGAACGCGACCACGACGGAGACGCCGACCGCGACCCCCATGACCGTCAGGACCGACCTCAGGAGATTCGCGCGCATGGCCTCCCATGCGATCAGGAAGCCCTCGGTCAGGGCCGACAGTCCACTCGCACCCCGTGGCGGGCGATCGTCGCCCATCCCAGCGCGGGTCCGTCTATCCTCGCTCATTCATACCTCAGCGCATCGACGGGATCGAGCTTCGACGCCTGGGACGCCGGGTAGACGCCGGCGATGACTCCGACCGTGAGGCCCAGGGTGACTCCGAGCGTGATCCACCTTGGCGCGACGGCTGCGGGAATGACGGACACGGCTTCGATCGCCTTGGCGATCGTGAGGCCGACGGCCACCCCGAATGCAGCTCCAACGGTGGAGAGCGTCGCGGACTCGATCAGCACTTGGGTCAGGATATCGCGGCGGCGAGCCCCGAGGGCCTTTCGCACGCCGATCTCACGGGTCCGCTCCATCACCGAGACGAGCATGATGTTCATGATCACGATCCCGCCGACCACCAGCGAAATCGAGACGAGCATTGGTAGTGCCGTGAAGAGAATCCGGGAGATTGTGTTCCAGAAGCTGATCGCCTCGTCCGCCGTTTCGAGGGCGAAATTGGCTTCTTCCGTTGGTCGTAGCTGACGGCGTGACCGCATGATGCCCTCGGCCTCCAGCTGGATGTCACGCAACTGGTCCGGGTTCACCGCCTGAAGAATGACCGAGTCGATGTATCCCCGTGGCGCGGTGATGGCTCGCGCCGGAGACTTCGCGGGAACGAAGACCTGATTGTCGAGCGACTGACCGAAGAGCGAGCCCTGCTCCTCGAGGACTCCGATGACCCGGTACGGAAAGCCGCGGATCCGAAGGGAGCGCCCCAGCGGCTCCAGACCCTCGAAGACGCGATCCGCCGTCTCGAAGCCGATCACGACGACCGGCGCACCGTTCTCCGCTTCCTGAGGCGAAAATGCACGCCCGATTTCGATTTCAAGGTCCCTGATCTCGAAGATCTCGGCATCCGCGGCCACGAGGCGCACACCGCCCGCCGTACGCCCATTGTCGCCGACGACACTCGTGCCGGCGTCGCTCTCGACCGAGACCCGGGTGGGGAGGGTGAGGCGCTCACGAAGAACGTCGGCATCATCGAACGTCAGACGCGGGCGGCGAGCGATGGCACGACGCTCTTCGCGGCTCCGGTTGATATTGACGGACTCGGCTCGGCGGAGTGTGACGGTGTTCACGCCGAAGATTTGCGAGGTGAAGTCCTCCCGGACGTACCGATCCAGACCCTCGACGACCGTGACCACTACGATGAGGAACATCACGCCCAGGATCACGCCGAGCAGGCTGAAGAACGATTTCAGCTTCTCCGAGCGAATCTGCTGGAACGCGAGCGCGATCCCCTCCCAGAGATGCATCGCTAGTTCTCGTCGTCCTCGCTCGTACCGTCTTCGTCGAGAACGGTGATCACGTCACCCTCGCGGAGCTGTCGGATTCGCTGGTACGGGCCCGCCACCACGACGTCCCCGGCGGACAGGCCGGAGAGCACCTCGAAGTACTCCTGGCCAGCGATCCCGACCTCGATCGGCTGAAAAGTGACCACTTCGTCCTCCCCGACGAGAAAGACGCCCTCCACATCCGTGGGCAGCGAGCCGTCGGCGGCGACCTCGATGTCACCCTCGACCTCGTCTGCGTCCCGTACCGTGAGTGCGATGATCGGGACGGCGACGACGTCGGAACGGGACTCGACGACGATGTCTGCCGTAGCCGACAGGTCGGGGCGGAGCGGTGCGTCGGTCTCGTCGAGGGTCAGGACGACCTCGAAGTCGATGGCGGCCTGCTGGTTGCCCTGCTGCTGACTTGGGGGGTTGATCGCCGAATTGCCGATTTCCGTCACCCTGCCAGAGAACTCCCGGTCGGGGAACGCGTCGATCCGAATCGCGGCGCTGTCGCCCAGGGCGATCTCCGACACCTCGGTTTCGTCGACCTGGACGACGACCTCGATGACCGTGAGGTCAGAGATCGTGAGTACGAGCGATCCCGGGTTGTTCATCGTTCCGATAATGACCGTCTCTCCCTCCTCGACGTTCAATCGGGTGACCTTCCCGGCCATCGGAGCGGTGAAGATCGTCTTGGAGAGCCGGTCCTCGGCCTCGTCCACCCCCGCCTGTGCCTGGGATACCCCGTAGCGCGCCGATTCCAGGAGCTGCGTCTGCACCTCGACCTGCGTCTCGGCGTCGTCGAGCTGCTGCCGACTCACGAGAAGCGAGTCACGGGCCCTCAACTGCACCAGACGATCGCGGTCTCGCGTGGCCTGGGTCAGGCTTGCCCGCTGCTGGCCCTGTTGCGCCTGGGCCTGAGCGAGTTGGGCCTCCGCCCGGGAGAGAGCGGCCCGGTACTGATCCGGCTCGAGGCGGAGGAGGGTCTGGCCGGCGTTGACGTCTTCCCCTTCGTCGATGAGAAGCTCGGTCACCCGGGCGGACACATCGGACGAGATGTCCACGGTCCGACGGGCACGGATGTTTCCGCTTGCCGTTACGATCTCGATCAGATCACGTGTCTCGATCGCTTCGGTGCGGACCTCGATGCCTCCTTCCCGACCTCGCATGACGGAGAGAACCGCAGCGGAGCCGAGTACTGCGACGACAACGATGCCGATGATGATCTTCGAACGATTCTCCATGAGGTCGCGTCAGTTCTGAGAGCGTAGGGAGGCGCCGACGAGTGCCTCGAGATTGGTGACGGCGTCGTGATAGGCGAAAACGGCGACGGTACGATCCGCGTCGGCCTGTGCCGAGAGGGTCTGTGCGTCGACGAGTTCGACGAAGGTGATCGCGCCGAGCTGATATCGCTCGCGCGCGAGATTCAACTGCTGCTCGGCCAGGTCGCGGTTCCGCTCCTCGAGCAGGGCACTCTGGTAGGCGGTTCGGACGTTCTCCAGCCCGATCGCGAGGTCGGCCTGAACCGAGAGCTCCTGCTCGCGGATCTGTTGCGAGAGATCCTCCCGCTGGAGGCGTGCCGCTTCGACGTTTCTCTGGCGACTGAGGCCCGAGAAGATGGGAATACTCACCGTCATGCGGAAACTCGGCGGCGAGCCCACAAAGTTGAACGGGAACTGATCGTTGCCGGAGATGATCGCGTTGCGGTCCGCATCCGTGAACGTGTACTGGCTGCAGTCCTGGGCGGGCAGAGGGTTGGCCAGACGGGAATACAACTCGTTCGTGAAGAAGCAGTTCGAAATCGCCGACTGGATCTGCGCCTCCTGCTGCGCGATCTGGAAGGTGGTGCTGCTCGCCTCCCGGGTGAATCCGCTCCACCCCGTCGCCAGGTTGAGGCTTGGCATGTACTGGGACCACGCCGAACGGACACCTATGTCGGCGGCCTCCCACGACGACCGGCGGCGCTGGAGCTCGGGGTTCCCGCCGACGGCCATGGTGGAAAGCTGAGTGAGATCCCATGTCGGTTCGGTCAGCTCGAACTGAGTCACCGTCTCGAAATCCTGATCGACCGGAAGCCCGAGAAGCTGAAGCAGCCGCATCCGCGATGTCGTGTAACGGTTCCTGGTCTGCAGGACGTTGACCTCGGAGCGTCCTACCTGGACTTCGGCCTGACCGACGTCGATCGGTGTTACCTGACCGACTTCGAGCTGGCCCTGAGCGAGTCGCAGGTTGAAGCGGGCGTTCTCCAGCTGCTGCTCGGCGATCCGGACCCCATCTCCCTGACGGAGCAGCTCCACGTACGCCGTCGTGACCTGCTGAACCAGGTTCGACTCGGCCACGCCGATCCCGGCGAGGGTCGAGCGCCGCTCCGCCTTCGTCTGCTTCGGCCCGAGAATCGTCGCCCAGGTCAGGGAGTAGTTGAGGCCGAGGGAATAGCTCGATCCATAGTAGGATGGTTGGTCCGTGAAGCCGAGATCGCCCAGAGTGAGACTTCCGGGAAGCTGCGTCTCCCCGGACCCCTGCCAGCTCAGCCCGCCGGACGCACTCGCGCTGGGCAGAAGCTGCCCCCACGCCTGTCGCACGTTCCAGTCGGCGAGTGCCTCGTCATTCCGTGTCTGAAGGAAGCTCGGATTGGCCGACCGGGCGATCTCGATGGCTTCGGCCAGCGAAAGCCGTGCCGGGACGCGATCCTGGGCCTCCAGTGACAGAGGCGCCAGGAGCGCGGAAAGGTAGACCAGCAATCCGAGGCGTTTCGTCATCCTCACGGACCTCATGCACAGGGACAATCAGGACGATCGGTCGATGACCCGTACGCCCTGGCGGCGCGCCGGGTTTCGGGGGGGGCGGAATTCATCGCGTTCGCATCGACGGGTACGATTCGGAGCGCTCTCTTCTTTACCGCCCCTGCGGTCCCCGCGACCCACGAATGTAACGAAGTTGGGGGCTCAGCCTACCAGGTCCGTTCGCTCGGCCAGATACTCCAGGGAAGCGATGTGGACCCTGAGTACACGGCCCTGACGGTCGTACCAGATGGTCCGGATCTCGCCGGTGTCCGTCGTGAAATCGATCCGCCTCGCCTGAATCTCGTTCGGTCCCAGCCGAATCATCTCCTGTACCGGTTCCCTCGCCGTGATCAGACCTTGGAGGCGCGTCCGCGGCTCGAGCGTGTGCACCGCTCGTTCGGGTCGGAGATCGCGCAGGAAGTAGTAGTGGTGAGCGACGTGTCGCTCCAGGACCCGCGTATCGATGTGCGCCTGAAATTCGCGGTCTTCGGCACCCTCGTCGGACCGGATTGTTGCCAGATATCGACGACCCGAGCGGGCGACCTGAACCTGGATCGGGTCGGGGCCGGTAGCGGAAACCTGATAGCGAACCGCAACGCCGTCTGGCGGTGCCGCGTGCAGCAGGGGATTCATGTCGAGGCGGCCTTCGGGAAGCGTCAGGGCAATTGCCCCGTTGGCGAAGAGCGCATCCTCGCGTCCCACCCCGGGGCGGCGGATGACGAAGTCCTCCGTTCCCACGGGTACGCCCCCTATGCTGACGGCGAAGGAGCCTTCGTCGACGATGACCCCCTGGGCTCCTAACCCGGGCGTAGCGAGGGCCAGAAGAACCGAGGTCGCGAGGAGGAGTCGAAGGTTCATGGACGTGTGTACACGGACGTCACCCTGCGAGTTCGTCCGGCATTCCCGCATCGACCGCGGTGCACAGCACGGCCACGTAGCGATCGAAGACGGCGGCACCCTTCTCACGTGTAGCCAGGCGCGGAGAACCGAGGACCCCCCGCGACTCCACCGGGGGTTTCGGCACCCTTCGACGGGTATACTTTCGGAGTGCGAAGCCCTGGGGGCGGAAGTCGGCGGCCCGGTCCATCTTCACCCGATCCGGTGCGAGGTAGAGCATCAACGAGGTCTCGAGCTCTCCAGCATGCTCGAACTCCGGATCGGTCTCGATCACGTCGGAGACATCGATCTGATAGAGATCGTACACGGATTTGTGCGCCGGCCCGGAGGCCGTCATGAGCAGCGCTTCGAGATGAGGCTCGTACCGGTGAGCTGTGATCAGATGGAAGTGCTGGACGTACAGGTCTTCCCACCCTCCGATCAGTTCGTTCACCGCCCGATGCAGCGTCTTGCGCCGCAGCCCGGGGGCGCGAAAGGGACCTCCGCTGACCGTGACTCCGTACGAAAAGGGGGGGGCACGCAGAATGCCGCAGCGTTCGGACACCGTGCGGGCGACCTGCTCAGCGATGAAGATGTTGGTTCCGATAGGGAGGTGAGGGCCGTGCTGTTCGAGGGCGCCGATCGTCATGATGAGCCGTGGGTCTTCGGCGAGAATCCGACCGACCTTTGGCCACGTCAGCTCGTCGACCGCGTATGACATCGGCACCTCCCTGGAACGACCCCACGGCGAAGCCGTCTGTCGTCGTATCGAACCTCAGTCCGTGGTGTGCGACGGCGGCCCTGTGGATCTGGGCCGGTACGTCGTGGGTCTGGCTGCTCCCGCTCGCTTCGGCGCTCGTGCTCCTGTCGTTCTGGAACGGTGTCGGAGCTGAGAGCCGCTGGCGGGCGGCTGGTCTCTCCGCACTGATCCTTGGCATCCTCGTCGGATTCGCCGCCGAACGCCAGATCGCAGAGGTCTCGAGCGACTGGGATCGCTATTGGAACCGGCGCGTGGACGAGGTCGGCGTCCTGCTCCGAGGCGAACTGGCGGAGCGTCGACACAGCCTTGGAACCGAGGTCGTCGAGGAGCTCGTCCGCCTGTGGGACTCCGATGCTGTCGACGTGGATGGCGAGGGGATCGCCCAGCTGCGGGCTCGATCCCGGAGTTCCGCCCTGGCGCTCTACGATCGAAACGGAGAGCTGATCGCCTGGGACGGAATCCATCGAGGTCGGGTACCGGATGCCGCGAAGCGTGGTCAGCGACTCGACCTGTACCGGGACCTGCCGCTCTTCGGCTACCTCTATGTGACGGCCTCGGCGCCGGACGGCAGCGTGGCGATGGCGGCGTATCTACTCCGGGCGTCCCTTCCCGAGGGGCTCGGGGCGGACATGGGGGACCTCGCGAGTCGCTTCTACGACGAGACGGGCGAGCGTATCCGCATCACCGAGGACGATCCGGGCGTCGCCGAGGCGGTGTGGGATCTCGCGCTGGACGAGGATCGGCTGCTCTCCGTGGTTCTCGCGGAACCCGACCCGGTCGAGCGCGTCGCAGTGCTGGAGGCACGCTGGGCTCTTCGCGTCGCCCTCCTCGGTGCGCTGGCGTGGCTCCTCCTGGCCGTCGGCGGTCCGCTCGCGGTCGGCGAAGCCGTCGCCGCGGCGTCCGCGATCATGGTGGCCGCCGCCGCGCTGCCGGTGGGTCCCGGATTGTCTCTGGGCGCAGGCCTCTTCGACGGGGCGTATCGGTTGCCGGGTCCGATCGCTCTGAGTGCGGGCCGACTCGCTCTCCTGGTCGCAGCTTCGTTTCTCCTGGTGCCTGTGCTTCCCCGTCCGCGCACCCGAGCACCGTTCTGGGTCGCCGGGGCGACCGTCTTCGCCCTCTTTCCACCCTTGCTGCTCTGGCTCGGGCGCGGGGTCGTGCCAGCGGTGCTCGCGGGTGGCCGACCGGAATGGGTCGCCTACCAGGTGGCGGCTGCCGGCCTCCTCACGCTCGCGGCAGGATTCGGCTTCGCCCACGCCCGGGACGGTGGAGGTGGACGCGGATGGGTTTTCGGGGGTCTGGGCGTCGCGATCCTGATGGCGGGGGGCGCGGGTGCGTGGGCCGTCTATCGGGTCGGACTCCCTGTGGCGTTCCCTGTCATCTGGGCGCTTCCGACCCTCATGATCGCCCGAGGGCTCTACGCATGGCCGGGATGGCAGCGGGCCGTGGTCGGATGGGCCAGCGCTGCAGTGCTCGGCTCATGCGCGGCGATCCCTACCGTGTGGGGGCAGGGTATCGAAGCTCGCCTTCAGCTGGGGGAAGGCCGCCTGGCTCGTCTCGCCGCGGTCGAGGACACGGAAGTCGAGGATCGTCTCATCGACTTCGCGCGCGTTGCCGACTCCCTTGATCTCGCGGGCGCCGAGGACGTCACGATCCTCTACGAAGGCTGGCGGTTGAGCGGACTCGCGGAGCTCGGGGATCCGGTTCGACTTCAGATCGAGGAGCGGGACGGATCACCCGGCGAGGGCCTTCGGGTCGGGGCCGGAGACACCGAGCCCCAGCCGTATCAGGAAGTCCTTGCGGAGGGACGTCGATCCGGTGGCGTCCGTCTGGTGCAACTGAACCAGGACGATGCGCGGTATATCCTCACGGTCGCCCTCACCGAGGGCCGGATGCTCGTCGCCGTGGCGCCTCCGTTCCCGGCCGTTTCCGGACGATCGGTGCTCGGTCCGCTTCTGCGCGGTGCCGGTGACACCGAGCTGGAGCCCCTGTCCGTGATGGCGTTGGCCGAAGGGCAGGAGGTGGACCCTTCGATCCGACGTGCCCGGACGGCCGAGGGCTGGCGCGTGGAGACCGGCCTCCAGTTCAGCACCGGACCGGCCTATCGAGCTCGCTATGCGGTCGATCTGCCACAGGTTCCGCTCGCCGTCGCCCGAGCTTCTCTGCTTACCGTACTGAACGTTGCGCTTTTTCTGCTTCTCTGGTTCGGCGGTCGAGGTCTGCTCGGTGAGACCGCGCGCGAGCGGATTCAGCTTTCGAGCCTCGTCATATCGTTCCGCGCCCGCGTGACCCTCGCTCTGTTCGGGTTCTTCGCGCTCGCCAACGCACTCTTCGGGACCGTCGCCTTCCGCACACTCGATGAGGCCTCGCGCCGCTCGGCCCAGGTCATCGCCGAGCGGGTGGTCGACGATGCCGCTGGATGGTACCAGGCCCTCGGCGGTCAGGTGGAGCGGCTGGCCAGCCAGGTCGGAGCGGACTTGCTGGAGTACCGCGGCGGACAGCTTCGCGAGGGCTCGCTGGAAGAGCTCGTGGAGCTCGGACTCTACGAGGGCTGGACGCCCTACGACGTCCTGCAGACCCTCGATTCGTACGAGGCGACACGGGTATTCCGCGAGTCGACCGTGGGTCGCTGGGAATACGTGACGGCGTACAGGCGCCTTCCGGATGATGACCTGCTTGCCGTGCAGATTCCGCTTCAGGCCGGGACCAGCGCCCTTCGCACCACGGACCTGGTCGAGCTGCTCGCGTTCGTCGTCCTGCTCGGTGCGGTCCTGTCTCTGGTCCTCGCCATGGCGGCGGGCCGGGCGCTGACCCGGCCGATTCTTGCGCTTCAGATCGCCTCGGAAAGCGTTGGGTCGGGTGACCTCGGACTCCGCCTCCCGGCGCACCGGAACGACGAGTTCGGGGCGGTCTTCCGCGCCTTCAACCGGATGGTCGGCCGAGTGCGCCGTGCTCGTCGTCAGCTCGTCCGCACGTCGCGTCGGACCCAGCTGATCATGGACGAGGCGGCGGTCGGCATGGTGGCCCTCGATCCGGCCGGGAGGGTGACGCTCGTTAATCCGCGCGCCGAGGAACTGTTGGGCGTGGAGGTGTTCGTCGGGAGAGCCCTGCCCGGAGAGGGCGCGCTCGGAGAGGCGTTCGCCGTCTGGCTCGATGATTACCTCCAGGGCAGCGCCGACGAAGCCAGCTCCGACTTTCAGGTGTCGGAGCGCCGTGTTCGCGTGCGCGCCCGCCGCCTGGGCAGCTTCGGTTCCCGCCGTGGAGTTGTCATCGCGCTCGACGACGTGACCGACGAGTTGCGTGCCGAGCGGGTGCTCGCGTGGGGCGAGATGGCTAGGCAGGTGGCACACGAGGTGAAGAATCCGCTCACACCGATCAAGCTGAGCATTCAGCATGTTCGACGAGCCTGGGACGATGACCGTCCTGACTTCGAAGAGATTCTCATCCGGAATGCCGACGCCATGCTCGGCGAGATCGATCGACTGGCCGAGATCGCACAGTCCTTCTCACGGTTCGGGGCGCCGGGTGCTCAGGACGTACCGCTGGCGTCGGTCGTGCTTGGCGACGTCATCGAAGAGGTGATGGTGCTGTACGGGGGGGCGACGTCGCGGGTGCGTTTTTCCCAGGAGCTCGACGCGGAACTCCCGCCGGTGGTGGCCAGAACGGCCGAGCTCAAGGAAGTCCTTGTGAACCTTCTGGAGAACGCGCGTCTGGCGGGGGAGGAGGGGACATCCGTCGTGATCTCCGGCCGGCGGGGTATTCTGCCCGATACGGTGATGCTTCAGGTCACCGACGATGGTGCCGGCATCCCCGAAGACGTCCTCCCTCGCATCTTCGAGCCCCAGTTCAGCACGCGTTCCAAGGGATCCGGGCTCGGCCTCGCCATCGTTCAGCGGGTGGTTCGCGCGTGGGGGGGCAGTGTGGAGGTCGAGAGCGAGGTCGACGTGGGGACGACCGTGACGGTCACCTTGCGCGTCTGGGAGGAACCGGACGAAGCCGGCGTGGCACACGAATAGCCCCACCCCAAGGGGCCGAGCGTTCCGCGTCGCGTCGACGCTCGATACTATGTGTCCATGCAAACGGATTCCGGCGACCCCACGACGATCGCCGTGGCGGCTCGCGCCGCTACGACCCGCGTCGGCATGGCGGAGTTCACGGCATGGCTCGAAGAGCGTGTTGCGAGCCTTCGGATGCTCTGGGTTCAGGAGATCGCTGCCCGGGGCCTCGGTCAGGGGCGGATCGACGACGCAGTCTTGCACCGCTTCGCGCGACAGCTGGTCGAGATGCTGCCCATGATGCTCGGGCCACACCGTGATCAGATTCTCCCGCTGTGGATCCGAGGCTTCGAACTCTTCGGGGCCGTCGCAGCCAAGCGGGGTCTTGCTGCAGGAGAGGCGATCGAAGAGGTCCACCTCCTGCGGGAACTGGTCATTCGGGACCTGTACCGGGATCCCCCGATGGGTGGGACCGTGCCGCTGTCCCTGCGCGAGGTACTCCGCCTGAACCGGGCGCTCGATCGCGCAGTCACGCACGCGAGTGTTGGCCACACCGATGCACTCTTCTTCGAATTCTTCGAGGCCGAGGGGGCTGCGCTTCTCCGGGGAGAAGACATCGCCGCGGAGGTCGCGGAGCAGTTGGACGGGATCGGGACCGACGTAGGACTGATCGCCCGCGCGTCGAACGGAAACTCCGGATGAGTCAGGAGGCCGACGCCTCGCCGCAGTTGGGGGATATGCCACCCGAGGAGTTTCGGCACCATGCCCGGGAGGCGGTGGACTGGGTGGCCGACTTCCTGAAGCAGGTGGACGAGGTGCCGGTCTTTCCAGCAATGCGGCCCGGTGACATCACGGCGGCGCTCCCGGATGCGCCGCCGGAGCAGCCCGAATCGATGGACGCGCTTCTGAGTGATTTCCGTTCGATCATCGTGCCGGGGATCAACCACTGGAATCACCCGTCGTTCTTCGGCTACTTCTCGGTTTCGGCCTCCGGGCCCGGCATCATCGGCGAACTGCTCGCCTCCGCTCTGAACGTCAACGCGATGGTGTGGCGGAGCGCTCCAGCCGCCTCCGAGCTCGAGGATGTTGCGACCGACTGGCTGCGACAGCTGCTGCGGCTGCCGCGCGACTTCGAAGGCGTGATCAACGATACGGCCTCGTCCTCCACGATGTACGCGCTCGCGGCGGCGCGGGAGGTGACGTGGCCCGAGGCGCATGCGGAGGGGATGTTCGGCCTCCCGCGGGGACGCGTATACGCCTCGGAACATGCGCATTCCTCTGTCGAGAAGGGGGTCCTGACGCTGGGGCTCGGTCAGGAGGGCTACTGCACGATCCCGTCGGACGCGGGCTTCTCCATGGACCCGGTCGAATTGGACGCAGCGATCCGCTCCGACCGCGATGCCGGTCTTCGCCCGTGCGCAATCGTCGCCACGCTCGGAACCACCTCGACGGCATCGATGGACCCGATCGGACCGATCGCTGAGATCGCCGCGCAGCACGGGGTCTGGCTTCACATCGACGCCGCGTACGGGGGCCCGGTCGCAATGCTGCCTGAGGCCGAGCCGTGGTTTGAGGGCTGGGAGCGCGCGGATTCGATCGTCGTCAATCCCCACAAGTGGCTGTTCACCCCGATCGACTGTTCTGTCCTCTACTGCCGACGGCCCGAGGTGCTCAGGCAGGCCTTTTCGCTCGTGCCCGAATATCTCAGGTCGTCCGAGCAGGCGGAGTCCCGCAGTCTGATGGACTACGGGGTGTCGCTGGGGCGTCGCTTTCGCGCGCTCAAACTCTGGTTCGTCATCCGCTACTTCGGCCGGCAGGGGCTGATCGACCGGATCCGAGAACATCTTCGGATCGCGTCCGTGCTGTCGGACATGATCGAGGCGACCGATGGGTGGGAGGTCGTGGCGCCCGTCGACATGGGACTGGTGACCTTTCGACGGACGACAGGTACGTCCGGGGAAGATCAGGACCGCCTGAATCACGCGATCCTGGATGCCGTGAATGCCAGTGGGCGGGCCTTCATGACGCACACGGTGCTCGAGGGGCGTGTCGTGCTTCGCCTCGCGATTGGCAACATCAAGACCACGGAGCAGCACGTGATGCGAACGTGGTCGCTGCTACAGGTGGTCGCGAACGAGATTCACTGATCTGCGGGTATCGCTGGCGTCTTTGAGCGAACCGCTTATGCTTGCAGGCTTCCTCGCCCTCGTATTTCAGCTTTCGGTATGGCAATGCGCATAGGAATCCCCAAGGAAGTCGTGCCCGGAGAGCGTCGTGTCGCGGCGACGCCCGACACCGTGAAGAAGCTCCTCAAGATGGGCTTCGAGGTCTGTGTCGAGGCCGGTGCCGGGTCGCTCGCCAACTACCCCGATGGGAGTTTCGAGGCTGCCGGCGCGTCGATCGCGCCGGACGCGGACACCGTGTGGAGCTCGTCGGATCTGATCTGCAAGATCAACCCGCCGCAGGAACGCGCGGATGGGACGCATGAAGCGGATTCGCTGCGGGATGGCAGCACGCTCATCTCTCTGATCTTCCCCGGGCAGAATTCCGAGTTGGTCGAACGACTGCAGCAGGGCTCCCGCACCGCCATTGCGCTCGACCAGATCCCTCGGATCACTCGGGCGCAGAAGATGGACGTGCTCAGCTCCATGGCGAACATCGCGGGCTACCGGGCGGTGCTCGAGGCGGCGCACCTCTACGGGGGGTTCTTCGGCGGGCAGATCACGGCGGCCGGGAAGACCCGGCCGGCACAGGTCCTGGTGATCGGTGCGGGTGTGGCGGGACTCGCCGCGATCGGCACGGCCCGGGGACTGGGGGCGGAGGTCCGGGCGTTCGACGTACGTCCGGCGACGAAGGAGCAGGTCGAGAGCATGGGGGCGCGGTTCCTCATGCTCGACGTCGAGATGGATGATTCCGGCGAGTCCAGTGGGGGCTATGCCAACATCATGAGCGACGAATTCCTCCAGGCCGAGCTGGCGTGTTTTGCCGAGCAGGCGAGGGAGGTCGACATCATCATCACGACGGCACTGATCCCCGGGCGACCGGCTCCGGAACTCATTCTGCAGGAGATGGTCGAGAGCATGAAGCCGGGCTCGGTGATCGTGGATCTCGCCGCGGAGCAGGGTGGAAACTGCACCGCGACCGTGCCGGGTGAGGTCGTGATGAGCAGCGGTGTCCATATCGTCGGCTACACGGACCTGACGAGTCGACTGCCCACACACGCCAGTCAGTTCTTCGGCACGAACGTCGTGAACCTCCTGTCGGACATGGGTGGAGCCGAGGACTACAAGGTGGACTTCGAGGATGAGGTCCTTCGGAAGTCGACCATCGTCCGAGAGGGCGAAGTCACCTGGCCGCCACCTCCGGACCCGGAGGTGCCCGCTACGGAGCCGACCAAGTCCGTCATCAAGGCTGCCGAGACGCCCGCGCCCCGAAAGAGCAGTGGGCACGGACACGGTGCGGCCTCGGAGCCGATGGCCGTCGGTCCACGCAACGCGATCGCCCTGACTCTGGCGATCGTGCTCGCGCTCATCGGCTTCACTGCCGAGAGCGCGCCCGTCCCGCACTTCGTTCAGCAGGTGACGGTGTTCTTCCTCGCCTGCTTCATCGGGTGGCAGGTCGTCTGGAGCGTGACTCCGGCACTGCACACGCCTCTGATGAGCGTGACGAACGCGATCAGTGGAATCATCGTCGTCGGTGGCCTGCTCGGCGTCGCGGGACCCGAGCTGAACACGGCCGCGGTGCTGGGGGCCGTTGCGATCCTCGTGGCGAGTATCAACATCGCCGGTGGCTTCCTCGTCACGCAGCGCATGCTCCAGATGTTCCGGAAGGAGGGGAACTAGCCATGGACCTCCAGAGCTTCGTGGCCATTCCCAACGTGGCCTACCTCGGTGCAGCGGTTCTCTTCATCCTCAGCCTGGGCGGCCTCTCCAATCAGGAGACGGCACGCCGAGGCAACACGTATGGTCTCGTCGGGATGGTCATCGCGATCGCCGCGACGATCCTCCTGCTGGTCGTTCCGGATGCGTACGGGGACACCCGACAGATCGGATCGAACAACTGGACGGTGCTGATCGTCACCGCTCTGGTTGGTGGCGTCATCGGATCGATCATGGCGAAGCGCGTGGCGATGACCGCCATGCCTCAGCTCGTTGCGCTCCTGCACAGCTTCGTCGGCCTGGCTGCCGTGCTCGTGGGGATCTCGACATGGCTCACCGCCGATCTGGCCGGGCACGGCAGCGATCTGGTTCATCTTCTCGAGATCTGGTTCGGTGTCGCGATCGGTGCCATCACCTTCACCGGGTCCGTGGTCGCATGGGCCAAGCTTCGAGGCTGGCTTTTCGGGAAGCGCGTGCCGGGCGCACCGCTCCTCCTGCCCGGTCGTCATGCGCTGAATGCGATCGTGACCCTCGCGTGTATCGGCATGGCTGTGCCCTATGTCGCGGACACAAACGCGCAGGCTGCGCCCGCAATCGAAGTCGGCGCTCAGCTCGAGGCGGCCGAAGATGTGCTGGCCCGTGACGGGGGCGAGGCGGCTCAGGCCGACGTGGATCGGCTGACCGCGCAGCTCGAAAGGATCAATCATCCGACGACCGACAGTCGGGCGTTCCTGTACCTGATGATCCTGACGGGCCTGACGTGCCTGCTCGGGGTGCACCTGGTCGTTGCGATCGGTGGCGCCGATATGCCCGTCGTCGTGAGTCTGCTGAACAGCTATTCGGGGTGGGCGGCCGCGGCTGCCGGCTTCATGCTGGCCAATGATCTTCTCCTCGTCACCGGTGCCCTGGTGGGTTCCAGCGGCGCCATCCTCTCGTACATCATGTGCAAGGCGATGAACCGCTCGATCTGGAACGTCGTGTTCGGCGGCTTCGGGACCGACGGCGGGGCCCCCAGCGCGGGCGGCGCCGTCATCGAGGGCGAAGTCACCATCACCGACGTCGAGGAGGTGGCCGAGCTGGCCCGGAATGCGAAGTCGATCATGATCGTCCCCGGGTACGGGATGGCCGTCGCCCGAGCTCAGCACCTCGTCAACGAATTCTCGAGCATGCTGCGCAAGAAGGGGTGTAACGTCCGCTACGCGATTCACCCAGTCGCGGGGAGGCTTCCGGGCCACATGAATGTTCTCCTGGCCGAAGCGGGTGTGCCGTACGACATCGTGCTTGAAATGGACGAGATCAACGATGACTGTCCGGACACCGACCTGGTCCTGATCATCGGGGCGAACGACGTGGTCAACCCAGGCGCGGAGACGGACGAGTCCAGCCCGATCTACGGGATGCCGGTGATCCAGGTCTGGAAGGCCGAGACCACGGTGGTCCTGAAGCGGAGTCTCGGCGCAGGGTACGCCGGTGTGGACAACCCTCTCTTCTTCGAGGAGAACAACAAGATGCTCCTGGGTGACGCGAAGGACAGCATGAGTCAGCTGATGGCCCTGCTGACCTGAGACGATCGCCCGCAGGGCATTCGCAGGGTCCGGCGCGGGGAAACCCCGGCCGCTATCGACATTCCAGCGCCCGCTGAGCATGCCGATGCTCCGGCATGCTCGCTCGAATCGATACGTGTTCGCTGCTCGGGGTGGATGCCCTCCCTGTCCGCGTCGAGGTGCACCTGACGACCGGTCTCCCGTCGTTCTCCATCGTAGGACTGGCTCAGGGCGCGGTGCGCGAGGGGCGGGAACGAGTATCCGCGGCGCTCGCGAACAGCGGGTTCGAGCTGCCCCTTCGCCGTATCACGGTGAACCTCGCGCCGGCGGATCAGCGCAAGTCGGGCAGCGGATTCGACCTCGCCATAGCGCTCGGTATCCTCACCTGCTCGGGGCAACTGGGGGCGCCGGATAAGCTGAAGGGCACCCTCGTGCTGGGTGAACTGGGATTGGATGGGCGGGTTCGCGGCGTGCCGGGCGCGTTGCCGGCCGCGGTCCTCGCTGGTGCCGCGGGCGTTCGGCGACTCGTCGTGCCTGCCGCGAATGCGGCGGAGGCTCGCATGGTGAGCGGGATCAACGTCTGGGGAGTATCGTCTCTACGAGCTCTGGTGGAGGCGCTGGCCCGAGACGAGGCTCCACGCGTTAAAGCGACCGCGCCGGAGCACGGCGCCCACGCCGCCGCTGGCCCGGATCTCGCTGACATTCGTGGCCACGCCGTGGCCCGTCGGGCCCTTGAGATCAGCGCCGCGGGCGGGCACAACCTGTTGCTCATCGGGCCCCCCGGGATTGGCAAGACGATGCTCGCGAAGAGCATGCCCTCGATCCTCCCCCGGTTGTCCGTCTCGGAGGGCCTTGAGGTCGCGCGTGTCCGCTCGGCCGTGGCGCATGCCATGCCGAGCGGATCATTGGATCGACCCTTTCGTGCCCCTCACCACACGGTCAGCTACGCGGGTCTTGTGGGCGGCGGACGGCGTCTTCGGCCCGGAGAGATCAGCCTGGCCCACCGTGGAGTGTTGTTTCTCGATGAGTTACCGGAATTCGACCGACGTGCGCTGGAGTCTCTCCGCCAGCCGCTCGAGGAGGGTGCGATCACTCTGTCCCGGGCAGAGGGACGTGTCCGATTGCCGGCTCGCTTCGTTCTGATCGGCGCGATGAACCCATGTCCGTGCGGGTACCGGGGTGACGGGACCGATCGGTGCCGGTGCGACGACCGGATACTCGAACGGTATCGCAGGCGAGTCTCCGGACCCTTGATCGACCGGATCGACGTCCGCGTGGAGCTGGATGTCCCCGATCGCCTCCCGTTCGAGGGCGGGGGGGTGAACGAGTCCAGCGCACAGGTGCGAAGTCGGGTGGACGACGCGCGCGATCGACAACGCGTCCGATACGACCTCGAGAACGGGGTGGAGTGCAATGCTGAGGCACGCGGGCCAACGTTTCTGCAGGACGCGCGCCCCGATCCGGCGGGCATGCGCCTGCTCCGATCGCGGCATGCACGCGCTCGGATGTCGGCACGCGGTGTCGACAGGGTGCTTCGGGTGAGCCGGACGATCGCCGATCTCGACGGTGATGATCGAGTTCGGGGACACCACGTGGCCGAAGCACTTCATTACCGCGCGCCGGGTCTCTTGAGGCCCGATTGACTCGAGCGGGAAGCGAGCGACCTTCCCGCATGACGTCCGCGCCCGCCTCCACGACCATGGCTCCCCGGGACGATCCCCGACTGGGTGCGCTCGTGCTCGCCTTCACGGCGATCTACCTGATCTGGGGGTCGACGTACCTGGCCATTCGTTTCGCGATCGAGACGATGCCACCACTCGGTATGGCCGCGGTTCGCTTCCTGATCGCAGGCACCCTGATGTACGTGTGGTCACGAGCCCTCGGCGTCCAACCGCCGACACGAGCTCAGTGGAAGAGTGGTGCGATATCCGGCACCCTGCTGCTCGTCGGGGGCAACGGAGCCGTGGTCATCGCAGAGCAGTGGGTACCGAGTGGACTCGTAGCGCTCATCGTCGCGACCGTCCCGCTCTGGATGGTCGTTCTCGATGCGGTATTCGGGTCACGCGCGACGCCGTCCACACGATCGAGCGCGGGGCTCCTGGCCGGCTTTCTCGGCGTCGGGCTGCTCGCGGGCTCACCCGGGGTCGGTGCAGGGGGTCCGCTCGAGCTGTTCGGGGCGACCCTGGTGCTTGGCGGCAGCCTGTGCTGGGCGATCGGCTCCCTGGTTTCCCGATATGCCACGGATCCGCCGCGCCCGCGCATGCTCGTCGCGACGCAGATGCTCTCGGGCGGGTTCGTCTTCGCAGTGCTCTCGCTCGGCTTCGGAGAACTCGACGGTTTCTCGATCGCGCAGGTCTCGGCGAGGTCGTGGGGCGCCTTCGTGTACCTGATCATCGCGGGGGCGCTGATCGGGTATGCGGCCTACATCTGGCTGCTCACGGTCGTGCCACCCTCACGGGTCGGAACCTACGCCTATGTGAACCCGGTTGTTGCCATGTTGCTGGGGTGGGGCTTCGCCGATGAGCCGTTGACCTTCCGCTCGATGCTTGCGGCGGCCATCATCCTCGCGTCAGTCGTCGTCATCACCACAGACGCCCGACCGACCGCACCTCGTGGCGAGGGCAAGACCAGGGAGACGCTGGCGACATGATCATGAGGCAGGCGGCAGTTCCGGAGTCGACCGGGCTCATCCCCGGGGTCGATGCGGTCACGGAGACGAACATCGTCCTGTCGGTGCTGGTCGTCCTGTTGATCTTCTTCATCCGCCGTGCGGTGCTGGCGGTGGTCCACGGGCGGACCGACGACTCGGAGCTCCGGTACCGATGGGCGAAGGTGTCGGCGACCGTGAGCTTCGTGATCGCCGCACTTCTGCTGGTGCAGATCTGGTTCACGGCGATCCGTTCGATCGGGACGTTCCTCGGGCTGCTCTCGGCGGGTCTCGCGATTGCGCTCAAGGACATCGTCACCGATCTGGCAGGATGGATCTTCATCATGTGGCGGCGCCCATTCGATCTGGGAGATCGGATCCAGATCGGACCGCATGCCGGCGACGTCGTCGACCGAAGCCTCTTTCAGTTCACGATCATGGAGATCGGTAACTGGGTCAGTGCGGATCAAAGCACGGGCCGGCTGATCCACATCCCGAATGCAAAAGTGTTCACGGAGCCTCTCGCCAACTACGTCGCAGGTTTTCCGTATCTGTGGAACGAGTTGACGGTACAGGTGACCTTCGAGAGCAACTGGCGCCGGGCGAAGACGCTCCTCGAGGAACTCGCCAAGGACCACACGGTCGACCTGAGCAAGCAAGCGCATCGCGGCACGACTCGAGATGAGCAGCGTTTCCTGATTCGGTACCGTAAACTCACGCCTGTGGTCTACGTGGCGGTTGCGGACAGCGGAGTTGAACTCACGCTGCGGTACCTGTGCCGTCCCCGCGAGCGGCGTGGGTCCGGCAGCACACTGTGGGAACGGGTCCTCGACGTCTTCGATCAGCATCCTGACGTGACGTTGGCATACCCGACGCAGCGGGTGAATCTGGCCCGTGAGGTCATCTCCGAATTCGCCGAGCCGGCTCGGGCCACTGAGGAAGACGGGAACCCGGCAGGGTCCGGATCGTAGTGGGAGGCTTCGGGCGAAGTGCTCACGTTCCTCGCCCCGCACGGAGTCAAATCGTACACTTACGTGCAGGAACCACGTCCAAACCCGGAGTTGTCCGGGGCGGCGCCCCCCAGAGCGAGCGGCGATGCGGCTTTTCGTAGGCATCAACTTCCCCAAGAGACAGCGGGCGAAGGTGCACCGGGCGGCGCGTGCTTTACGGGATCGGGAGTTGCCCGTTCGATGGATCGAGCCGGATAACTTCCACGTAACGCTGAAGTTTCTGGGCGAGGTTCGCCGCGAGCAGGTCGACGTCGTGACCGCCGCGATCGAGCGAGCGGCGGCGTCCACTCGTCCATTCGAGACCGAGATCGGAGGCTTCGGGGCCTTCCCGACCGTGCGCCGGCCGAACGTGATCTGGCTCGGAGTAGAGGCGTGCCCGGAGCTGAGGTGCCTGAAGCAGGACCTCGAATGGGCGCTGGGTGATGCGGGCTTTCCCGCCGAGTCACGCTCGTTTCACCCGCACGTGACGCTGGGACGGGCGCAGGATGCCGGTGGGGCCGGGGCGTTTCGCGAGTTGGACGAAATGTTCGCGTCGCTGCAGTTCGAGGACGAACTGAAAGTGCATTCCATCGATCTGATGCGGAGTCACCTGTCACGCGACGGGGCTCGCTACAGTGTCGTCTCCTCCGTTCGGCTCGGCGCGGCATGACGACGCGACGAGGCATCGGCATTGCGGCCGGAGGGCTGCTGGTTCTGGCCCTGTCCGTAGCACGGGTCGAACCGAACTCGCCATCGTCCCGAGTCGTCGCCGCGCAGGACGACGGAGCGGTTTCCGCGACGGACGCGCGTGCCTTGGGCATCGTGGCGAGAGACGTGCTGGCGGCGCGCACAGTCGACCGGCTGCTGCTCTTCCGGACCAGGAACGGTAGCTCGTCGATGTCGCTCGGGTCGGATGAGGTGACCGCGCTTCTGAACGAGAGTCTTCCCGGGCTCGTGCCGACGGGTGTCACGAACACGTCGGTCGACATCCGGGGCGGAGGGGTCGTGCTGCGCGCCGATATGGTCACGGCGGCGTGGTCGGGTGCGCATCGTCTGCGTTCGTTTCTCGCCGCTCTTCCCGACACCGTCTCCGCCGAACTCGACGGAAGGGTCGTCCGAGTTGGACGAAGGCTGGTTCTCGAGGTCAGCTCCGCCCGTGCCCAGGGTATCCCACTTCCGGGAACCGTCGTTGACGCGCTCGTTCGTGAGCTTCCCACGAGCTTCGAGGGCACGAACGGCCCGGCGCTCCGGGTCTCTCTTCCCGACGGAATCGCCGATGTCCGGATCGTGGACGACCATCTCGTTCTCTATGCGGCTGAACCAAATCTGGGGCGCGCTGTAGATGGTGGAGCCGATGGCTGACCGTCCTGCCACCCACGCATACGGATTTCGATGGCCCGACTGCTCGTAGTCGACGACGAACGCGGTATCCGCACCGCACTCCTGCAGGTCTTCGAATACGAGGGGCACGAGGTTCGCGCTGCGGAAGACGGCCACGAGGGTCTCCGGATGGCCGGCGAGTTCAATCCCGACGTCATCTTCCTGGACGTGAAGATGCCCGGAATGGATGGACTCGACGTTCTCGCCGAGTTGCGGGAGAACGACCCGAGCGCGCTCGTCATCATGATTTCTGGTCACGGGACGATCGACACCGCGGTCGAAGCGACGCGAACCGGGGCCTATGACTTCCTCGAGAAGCCGCTCGACACCGACCGCCTGCTGGTCACACTGCGCCGTGCACTCGAGCTGCGGGGCCTCACGCAGTCGATGGCCGACCTGCGCAGTCAGATTGAGAGCCGTTACGAGATCGTTGGCACGTCGTACCCGATTCGTCAGGTGCTTGAACGCATCGAGCGGGTGGGCCCGACCGATGCTCGGGTCTTGATCACGGGAGAGAACGGCACGGGCAAGGAGCTGGTTGCACGGGCCATCCATCGCCTTTCACCGCGATCGGACCGGCCGTTCGTGGAGGTGAACTGTGCCGCCATCCCGTCGGAGCTGATCGAGTCCGCGCTCTTCGGTCACATCAAGGGCTCCTTCACCGGAGCCGTCGCAGACCACGCGGGCAAGTTCGAGCAGGCGGACGGAGGCACGCTGTTTCTCGATGAGATCGGCGACATGTCCCCGGACGCTCAGGCGAAGGTACTGCGGGCCCTCGAGCAGGGGGTGGTCACGCGGGTGGGCGGCAGCAAGGCCATCGATGTCGACGTGCGCGTCGTCGCCGCGACCAACAAGGACCTCGCGCGCGAAATCGACGAAGGCACGTTCCGCGAGGATCTCTTCTATCGCCTCAACGTCGTTCCGATCCACACTCCGCCCCTCCGGGAACGACGCGACGACATTCCGATGCTCGTCCAGCATTTCTCGGATCTCATGACGCAGCGGGATGGCATGTCGCCGCGCTCCTTCGAGACGGTGGCGATCGAACGGCTCCAGGCGCTGTCGTGGCCGGGGAATGTCCGTGAGTTGCGGAATACGGTCGAGCGGCTCCTGATCCTGGCGTCTGGAGAATCCGTTCGTCCGGAGGACGTGGAGATGCTCGCCAGTAGTCGATCCGCGGGGTCGGGACTCGGAGGTGACCTGCTCTCCAGCGAGAGCTTTTCGGATTTCAAGGATGGGGCCGAGCGAGCCTTTATCCAGCAGAAGCTGCGAGAGAACGATTGGAACGTGGCCGAGACCGCTCGGCGTATCGACATGCCACGATCGAACCTGTACAAGAAGATCGAGAAGTACGGGCTGATTCGGGACGGCTGATCCGAGGGGGACCGGTCAGCGCCGAATGACCGTCCCGTCCGGTGTCTGGTAGAGGACTTCCATAGAGCGCCGGTCGCGCGCACTCACCGAGGTTGCGGTGTTCGTCGGGTACATGACGTCACGTTCGGAGTCGCTGTGCCCGAGGCCGAGCGCATGGCCCATCTCGTGCGCGGCGGTAAGACGGATCCGGCCCGGATCAGCCCATGCACCGTCTCCGTAGACCGCACGCGTCGCGAGCTCCAGGTGCTCGACCTCGAGGCCTCCGGCATCGCTCCAGCGGGTGCGTGCCAGACCGATCTGCGTGCCTCCCAGACGGGAAGTCCAACGGATGGCGAAGTTCGGATCACGATCGCCGCGAAGGTCAGCCAGGACGGGGAACGGCTGGTTGTTCCACGCGCGCACTCCCTGGGCTGCCGCACGCTGAAGGTTTCGCGCGATCGTGGGGTCGTCGATGTCGGGCAGTGGTACGTGCACGACCATGGTCCCATCGAAGTCACGCCACCGCCGGAGCACAATCTCGTCGCGCTGTCCGAGGCGCGTGCTTGACGCGTCGAGCTCCGCGCAGAGGTATCCGACGTTTCGGCAGAAGTCGGCGGCCCTCAGCGGAGCCGGCGAGGTCTCCTGCTGCCCGTCCTCCCGTTCCAGACAGTCCACCGCCGTCGGTGCGCATCGAGAGGGGGCGGAGCCGGCATCGGGCCTGCCTCGGGTCGCGACGACCCCGCCCGCAATCAGCGCGAGGATGACGAGGGACGTTGTGGTGGATTTCAGCGTCAGTCGCACGGGCACGTGCGGTCTCCGTCAGGGCCGGGGATCCTCACGAGGCAAGCTAATGGTCCGGCGTCGGAGCTCGAAACGATCAGGCCAGGAACGCGGCGTGGGAGGGCGTGTAGTTGACGCGTGGCCCGGGGCGAGGGCAGGCTGTTTGAGGTCGTCGGGCCTGCACCCGGGGCAGACAAGCGAGAAGCGAGGGGCGCGTGCGAGGAACCGATGACCGGGAAGGTGCCGTGACGGAGTTGCTCCGGACCGAGCGACGGTCCCGGGGGCAACGCCTCAGGCAGAGCGCTGCAGAGTGGCTCAAGTCGCTCACGATCGCCTTCGTCCTCTTCCTGGTGATTCGGGCGTCGGTCGTCGAGGCGTTCAAGATCCCCACGTCGTCGATGGAGGGGACGCTGCTGGTGGGAGACTTTCTCCTCGTCAACAAGGCCGTCTACGGGCCACGCCTTCCGGGCACCGATATCCTCCTGCCCGGATTCGCCGAGCCCAAACGTGGGGACGTCGTCGTCTTCCACCCACCGCACGAGCCGGAAAAGAACTACGTAAAGCGAGTCGTGGGCGTGGCGAGCGACACGCTCGAGATGAGGGACAAGCGCCTTTACCTGAACGGCGCACCGGTTCATGAGCCGTACGTTCGTCACGTCGATGGACGAGGGGATGCCGTCCACCCGGACATGGAATGGCAATCGCACCACCTGATCGCGTCCGAGCCGCGCCGGTACCATCCGACCCGCGACAACTGGGGGCCGATCGTCGTGCCTCAGGGGCGGTTCTTCGTCCTCGGTGACAACCGTGACAACAGCGAGGACTCGCGGTACTGGGGATTCGTGTCTCGAGACGAGATCCGGGGACGCCCCGCCGTCGTGTACTATTCCTTCGAGCCAACCGCGCAGGAATCACTGCCATGGCTCTCCACCGTCCGGTGGGCGCGGATCGGGACGGTCATCCGCTGAGTCGGGTCGCAGATTCGATCGAGGCGGCCGCAAGCACCGGTGGGCCATTGCGCGATCCCCGGATCCTTGAGATCCTACGCAGAGCTTCGGTTTTTCCGTCGCCTCGCACGGTCAGCCTTGATCTCACCGCCCGCGCGCTCAGATGACCTTCTCCTCCCGTAGAGCTTCCACCAGGGAAGGCTCGCTGGACCAGTATCTGAAGGAGATCAGTCAGTACCCGCTGATCGACCGCGCCGAGGAAGCCCGCCTCGCCAAACTCATCCGGAAAGGCGACGAAGAGGCCCTCGACAAGCTGGTTCGCTCGAACCTCCGTTTCGTGGTTTCCGTGGCGAAGAAGTACCAAAATCAGGGAGTCCCGCTCTCCGACCTCATCAACGAGGGGAACCTGGGACTGATTCGGGCCGCGCATAAGTTCGACGAGACGAAGGGGATCAAGTTCATCTCCTACGCGGTGTGGTGGATTCGGCAGGCGATTCTTCAGGCGCTGGCCGAGCAGAGTCGGATTGTTCGGGTTCCGCTCAACCGCGCCGGGGCGCTGTACCGGATTGGTCGTCGCAGCTCGACGCTCCTGCAGGAGCTGGGGCGCGAACCGACGGTCGACGAGATCGCCGAAGACCTGGATGTCAGCAAGGAAGAGATCGAGCGTACGCTCGCGATCTCGCACTCGCATCTCTCATTGGATGCACCGATGACGCCGGGCGAAGACAACCGGCTCCTCGACTATCTCCCGGATCAATACTCGCCCGGGCCCGAGGACGAGGCCTTCGAGCACGCCCTCAAGGCGACGATTGAAGAGGCTCTCGGCACCCTGAAGGAGCGGGAGGCAAAGATTCTCCGCCTCTACTTCGGTCTCGACGATCAGGATCCGATGACGCTCGAGCAGATCGGGGAAATCCTCGGGATCACCCGCGAACGGGTTCGGCAGATCAAAGAGAAGGCTCTCGTGAGGCTCCGCCATGCGTCCCGGGCCCGGTTCCTGGAGACCTACCGGTAGGACCTACGGTCCCCCGAAAACCCGCGCCGAACAAGGCCGCGAGGCCGTTGACGCTCCTGAGCGCCTCGTCTAGCTTTGATAGCTCTTTTCAGGTAGCGCCGTTTCTGTAGATCACGGGCATGAGAACGTATACTCCGAAGGCCGAAGATATCCAGCACGATTGGTGGCTGGTCGATGCGGCCGACAAACCCCTCGGCCGTCTTGCCGCCGAGATTGCGAAGGTCATCCGCGGCAAGCACAAGCCGATGTACACTCCTCATCTGGATACAGGCGACAACGTCGTCGTGATCAATGCGGAAAAGGTTCGTCTGACCGGCAACAAGGCCGATCAGAAGACCTACTTCCGCCACTCCGGATACATGGGTGGCGAGCGGCACATCCCCTTCAAGCGGATGATCGAAACCCACCCCGAGCGCGTGATCGAACTCGCGGTGAAGGGCATGCTGCCCAAGAACGCTCTCGGTCGTGTTCTTCGCTCGAAGCTGAAGGTCTATGCCGGCACCGAGCATCCTCATCAGGGCCAGCGGCCCGAGCCTCTGGACATCTGAATCAGGAATCTGACGAATGGCCGGTGAACACCAGATCCAGACCGTAGGGCGTCGGAAGCGTTCCGTCGCTCGCGTCCTCCTCCGCCCTGGCAAGGGCGAGTGGAGCGTGAACGGTCGCACGATGCAGGACTACTTCCCTCGTCCGACCCACCAGATCCGGGTCGAAGAGCCGCTCAAGGTGGCTGAGCTCGATGGAACGTTCGATGTGTTCGTCCGCGTGAACGGAGGCGGCCTGACGGGCCAATCCGACGCCGTGCGGATGGGACTCGCTCGGGCGCTCGTCGAACACGATGAGGAGCTTCGCGGCACGATGCGCGAGAAGGGCATGCTGACCCGTGATCCCCGCCAGGTCGAGCGCAAGAAGCCCGGCCGTCCCAAGGCTCGGAAGCGGTTCCAGTTCTCCAAGCGTTAAGCTGTTTCTACAGAGTCGGCTCGACCGACTCTGCATCCTGACCGGGGCGTAAATCGGCCCCACGAACACGACTCGACATGTCTGACGTACGTCTCGACCAGCTACTCGAGGCCGGAGTCCACTTCGGCCACCAGACCCGCCGTTGGAACCCGAAGATGAAGCGCTTCATCTTCACGGAGCGGAACGGGATCCACATCATCGATCTCCGGAAGACGCTCGATCGTCTTCAAGCCGCGCAGCAGGCGGTTCGTGAGGTCGTTCTCCGCGGTGAGCGGATCCTGTTCGTCTGCACCAAGAAGCAGCTTCGTGGTGTAGTGGAGCAGGAAGCTCAGGACAGCGGCTCGTACTGGGTCACCGAGCGCTGGCTCGGTGGGATGCTGACGAACTTTCAGACGATTCGTCAGCAGATCCGGCGTCTCAAGGAGCTCGAGCGAGGTGCGGAAGAGAACGCGTTCGAGTTCTACACGAAGAAGGAACGGCTCATGCTCGAGCGTGAGCGGATCAAATTGGACAAGTACCTCGCGGGCGTGAAAGACATGACACGTCTGCCAGGTGCGATCTTCGTGGTGGATGCCCGTCGCGAGGGGATCGCGGTGAAGGAAGCGAAGAAGCTCGGTATCCCGATCATCGCGATCACGGACACCAACGCCGATCCGGATGTGGTCGACTACCCGATCCCGGGCAACGACGACGCGATTCGCTCGGTGACCCTGATTGCCAAGGCGATGGCGGACACGATTGCCGTCGCACGCCGTGAGGTGCCCGCGGACGAGCGGCGCCGGATCGACGAGATGGAAGCTACGACGTACTCGACCGAAACGGGTGAGACGACGGAGAAGGAGGCGCCGAAGCGCCGCCGTCCGCGTCGGAAGCGTCGTCCGCGTCCGGAAGTCATCGCGGCCCATCGGAAGGACGAAGGCGAGGGTGCCGCGGCTGCCGAGGCGGGAGACTCCGAGGCACCGGCGGCCGAAGCCGACGCCGCTCCGGAGGCTGAGGCCGAGACGACTGAGGAGTAGCGCCGGAGCGCTCGACGCTCCGTTCCGCTCGACAGGGCGGGTGAGGGTTCCCCTTCGGGGATCCCGTCCGAGGCGGCGCGGCCAGGCAGAGGTCCCGCCGCCTCTTTCACGAACCGGTGCGAACCGGTGAACAACCAGAAAGCACGATCACAATGAGTGAAGCGACGATGATCAGCGCAGCAGACGTAAAGAAGCTCCGCGACATGACCGGTGCGGGGATGATGGATTGCAAGAAGGCCCTGACCGAGACGGACGGCGATATGGAGAAGGCCGTCGATCTCCTTCGGGCCAAGGGTGCGGCGAAGGCGGCCAAGCGTGCCGAGAAATCCGCGAATGAGGGCACGATCGGCAGCTACATCCACTTCGACAACAAGACGGCGGCCATCGTCGAGGTCAACTGCGAGACAGACTTCGTGGCCAACACCGACGACTTCAAGGCGCTCGCGAAGGACATCGCGATGCACATTGCGTCGACGAACCCGCTGTCCATTTCCCCCGACCAGATCCCGGCGGACGTCGTCGAGCGCGAGCGCGCCGTGTACCTCGAGCAGGCTAAGGAAGAGGGGAAGCCGGAGGAGATCGCGGCAAAGATCGTCGAGGGTCGTATCCAGAAGTTCTTCAAGGAGAGCACGCTTCTCGCGCAGCCCTTCGTGAAGGATCCGGACAAGACGATCGAGCAGCTCATCACCGAGGTATCCGGCACGGTCGGCGAGAAGATCGAGGTTGCGCGCTTTGCCCGGATGAAGATCGGCGAGCAGGGCTGATCGATGTCCGGTCAGGTTGATCTCCGATACCGCAGAGTTCTCCTCAAGCTCTCCGGCGAGGCGCTCGCCGGAGAGCGCGGGTTCGGTATCGAGCCTGCCGTCGTGGACCAGCTGACCGACGAAATCCGGTCACTGGTCGAGATGGGCGTGTCACTTGGCATCGTGATCGGCGGGGGCAACATCGTCCGGGGTGCGATTGCATCCAAGGGCGGCCGCATGGACCGCGTTCAGGCCGACTACATGGGGATGCTGGGTACCGTCATCAACGCCCTGGCCGTTCAGGACCTGCTGGAGAACAAGGGCGTCGAGACTCGAGTGATGACCGCGATCCGCATGGAGGAGATCGCGGAGCCGTACATCCGCCGGCGTGCGATGCGGCACATGGAGAAGGGTCGGGTCGTGCTCTTCGCTGCCGGGACTGGGAATCCGTACTTCTCAACGGACACCGCGGCCGTGCTCCGAGCCATCGAAATGGAGTCGGACGTCGTCATCAAGGCGACCAAGGTCCAGGGTGTCTTCACGGCGGATCCGGTGAAAGACCCGTCGGCCGAGTTCATCCCCACGATCTCGTTTCAGGAGGTCGTGCAGCGCGAGCTCGGCGTGATGGACGCTGCGGCGGTCGCCCTCTGCAAAGAGAACGACTTGCCGATCATCGTGCTCAACCTCAGCAACCGTGGTGCCGTGGCTAATGCGATTCGTGGCGAGCGGGTGGGCACACTAGTTTCGTAGCAGATCAGTGAGGCGGGTGCGATCCGCCTCGTCCAACGCCCTCAGGATCGGGAGACGAGCATGGCGACCGCCGAAGAAGGCCAGAAGCGCATGGAAGACGCCCTCGAGGCCATCCGCCGCGAGTTCGCGACCGTTCGCACCGGAAAGGCGACCCCGGCGCTTCTCGACTCGGTGCGCGTGGAGGCGTACGGCTCTCAGATGCCGTTGAACCAGGTGGCGACCGTGAATACGCCGGAGCCGAGCATGATCATGGTTCAGCCCTTCGACAAGACGCTCCTCGGCGATATCGAGCGGGCCATCATGACGTCGGATCTCGGCCTCAATCCGATGAATGACGGGAATGTGATCCGGGTCCCGATTCCGCCGCTCAATGAGGAGCGCCGGAAAGAGTTCGTGAAGATCCTCCACAAGATGGCCGAGGAAGGGCGCATTTCGATCCGACACGCTCGTCGTACGGTACGCGACGAGATCCATGACCTCGTGAAGGAGCACGAAATCGGGGAGGACGAGGGCCGGCGTCGCGAGGAGCAGCTCGAGAAACTGACTCATCAATACACCGACAAGATCGAGGCGTTGCTGAAGGCGAAGGAAGCAGAGGTGATGGCCATTTAGTATGGCCTCCGATCTTCTCGACCGCGTGCACCTGGGTGGAAGCGTCCCGTCGCACGTAGCGGTCATCATGGACGGGAATGGCCGGTGGGCCAGTGAGCGCGGTCTGCCGCGGCACCTGGGGCATCGTGAGGGCATGAAGTCCGTCCGTGAGGTCGTCGAGGGCGGTGTAGAGGCCGGGATCGACATCCTCACGCTTTTCGCGTTCTCCACAGAGAACTGGAAGCGACCGGCTCAGGAAGTGACCGCGCTGATGGGTCTCCTCCAGCTCTATGCGAAGAAGGAACGGGCTGAGCTTCGGCGACAGGGGGTCGAGGTGCACGTGCTGGGAGACCTCGACCGCGCGGACGATGCTACGCGGTCCGCGGTTCAAACGATCGTCGAGGGCACGCGGGGAGGCAGTGCCCTCCGCCTGAACCTGATGATCTCGTACGGAGGTCGGGAGGAGTTGCTGCGTGCCGCGCGGACCCTGGCCGACCGCGTTCGGGCGGGGGAGCTGGACCCGGCCGATATCGATGAGTCGGCGCTCGAGGATTCGCTCTTCACCCGGGGCCTTCCCAGTCCAGACCTGTTGATTCGGACCTCCGGTGAGCATCGGATCAGCAACTTCATGCTCTGGCAGCTCGCCTACACGGAGCTCCACATCTCGCCCGTGTACTGGCCTGCGTTTGACCGGGAGCACCTCTTCGAAGCCATCCTCGATTATCAGCGCAGGGAGCGTCGGTTCGGCCGCGTGAGCGCGGGCGTCGAGGCCTCCTGAGCACGGGTCGGTGAGCGAGCTTTCCAAACGGGTCGCGGTCGCGGTCGTCGCGATCCCGATCGTGCTGGGCCTGGCCTACCTCGGCGGGTGGTTTCTCGCGGTACCACTCGCCGCATTCGCCGGGTTGGGAGCGCACGAGGTCTATCGGCTCGCTCACGAAAAGGGGATCGATCCCATCGGATGGGTGGGGGTGACCGCCTCCGTGTCTCTCGTGCTCCTGGCAGCGTGGCGGCCATCGTTCGTCGACTATGCGCCGTTGGCCCTGGCGGTCGTGATCGGGACGAGCCTCGTCGCGGCGCTGGAAGCGATGCGGACCCGGGGGCCCGACGGCCATCCGCTGCCGGCCGTCTCCGTGACCGTCTTCGGTGCGATCTATACGGGCCTGGCTCTCGGCTTCATCCCTCTGCTATTGGCACTCCCGGGCCGCGAGGCGTGGACCGCCTCAGCTGCGGATCCTGTGGCCCCTCTCCTGATTGTCTTGCTTCCTCTCGCTGCAACGTGGATCGGAGACGCCTCCGCCTATTTCGCGGGGACGACGTGGGGGAAAGGCCGTGCCCGCCTCGCTCCGACGGTTTCACCGAACAAGTCGTGGGTCGGCTTCTGGGCCAGCATCGCCGGCGCGGCTGCGGCTGCGGTGGCGTGGCTCTTCATCGTTCAGGGGCGTCTGCCCGCGCTGGCCGAGGTAGGCCCGGTCTGGTTCGCCGTGATCGGGGCTGTCCTCGGGCTTGCGGCCGTGGTCGGGGACCTGCTCGAGTCCCTCTTCAAGCGCGAGGCCGGGGTGAAGGACTCCGGCTCGCTCTTCCCGGGGCATGGCGGCGTACTGGACCGGATCGACTCGCTGGTGCTCACGATACCGGCGTCGTACGCACTCCTCATTCTCGTGGCGAGCTTCGCGTGATCCGAGTCGCGATTCTCGGGTCTACGGGCTCGATTGGTCGGAGCGCCCTCGAAATCGTGCGGCGGCACCGCGACCGATTCGACCTCGTCGCCCTCGTCGCGAATCGCAGCGCCGATATGCTGGCCGCTCAGGTGGCGGAGTTCCGGCCCGGGACGGCGGTACTCTGTGACGAGTCGGTCGAAGTGCCGACGGATCCGACGGGCGACACCGTCTGGCACCGGGGGGTCGACGCGATGCTCTCGATCGCAGCCGACCCGGATGTCGATGTGGTACTCAATGCTCTCGTCGGTGCCGCTGGCCTCAGGCCGACGCTGGCTGCGCTCGAGGCGGGCCACCGACTCGCTCTGGCGAACAAGGAGTCTCTTGTGGCTGGCGGGGCGCTCGTGCTTG
>Ga0181593_10000034_pt1 | contig 97648 bp, 73 predicted proteins | sample 071ome_19_FD_133756 | JGI IMG/M metagenome (GOLD analysis project Ga0181593, IMG submission 133756) | Coastal salt marsh microbial communities from the Groves Creek Marsh, Skidaway Island, Georgia - 071413AT metaG (megahit assembly) | ecosystem: Environmental > Aquatic > Marine > Intertidal... | reverse complement strand
TCTTGGTCGCGGCCTTCTTGGTCGCGGTCTTCTTGGTCGCGGTCTTCTTGGTCGCGGTCTTCTTGGTCGCGGTCTTCTTGGTCGCGGTCTTCTTGGTCGCGGTCTTCTTGGTCGCAGTCTTCTTCGCCTTGGCCGGCATGGATGACTCCTGTCGGTGTTGCGCGAGGGAGGGGCCGTGCACCACGCCGGGCCTGCATCCGGCCCTTCCCTCGGGAGGAGCGCGGTCGGCGCGACTCCGTTCGAGACCCGCGCCTCGGGTTTCGCGCCGGATGGACCTCTGGCCCGGGAGGGTCCGGCCTGCGGCGCACCGCGGCCGGGGGAGGCTCCATGGGTGGATCTCGGGGGACCGCGGCGGCGCATCGACGCCGACGCGGCGCGGAATTGTAGTCAGGGGCCTCAGGGAGAGCAAGCGAGGGGGCGCCCCGGCGCCGCGCTCACGCCCGGGGGGTGGGTCCGTTCTGGGGCTGTGCGCTCTCGGGCGATGGTTCCTCCGCGAGGCGGAGGCTCCTGCCTCGACGGTGGGCGATCAGCTCCGCCGCGATTGAAATGGCGATCTCCTCGGGGCTCTTGGAGCCAAGGGGGAGCCCGATGGGGGCGTGCACGCGCTCGAGGTGCTCCTCCGTCGCGCCCCGACGACGGAGGTTCTTGAAGATCGCGCCGATCTTCCCGCGGCTGCCGATGAGACCGATGTAGCCGGCGGTCGTGGCGATCGCCTGCTCGAGCACGGTCTCGTCGTGCTGATGACCCCGGGTCACGATGATCAGGTAGGAGTTCGGGCCCTGGGGGACGCCGTCCATGCAGGCCCCGAGGTCCCGCACACGGACATCGGAGGCGAGGGGGAACCGGTCCGGGTGGGCGAAGGTCTCTCGGTCATCGATGACCGTGGTCCTGTACTCGAGGGAGGAGAGGAGGGGGACGAGGGCCTGCGCGATGTGACCTGCCCCGAAGATGGTGACGGTCGGGTTCCCGATCGGCTCGATGTACACCTCGAACTCCCCTCCGCAGAGCAGCCCGGTCTCCGCGGCGGTCGCGGCGGTGAGGCGGAACCGCTCCCGGACCGGGCGCTCCGTGGCCAGCACCTCCATCGCGAGTCTCCAGATGTCGGACTCCGTGCAGCCGCCCCCGACGGTGCCGACGGTGCTGCCGTCGTCGCGGACCAGGAGCTTCGCGCTCTCCTTGCCCGGCGTCGAGCCGGTCACCCCGATGATGGTGGCGAGGGCGCCTCGGCGACCCTCGGCAATGAGCCGCGCCGCCTCGGTGAAGATCTCGTACATCGCTTCGCTCTCCCTGCGGCCGCCGTCGCTCAGTCCGCGCCGGGTTCTGCGCCGTCCGGGGAGTCGCCGGCATCGAGAGCCCGGACCTCACGGATGCGCGCCTCGATCTCCATCTGCTTGCGAATGGAGTCGTCGAGGACGAACTGCAGCATGGGGGTCTCCCGGAAGCTGGAGACCCGCGCGAGGTGGGACTGGATGAATCCGCGCGCCGCCTCGAGCCCCCGCAGCGAGGTGCGCTGCTGCGACTCATCTCCGAGGACGGAGATCGAGACGCGAGCCTCCTTGAGGTCCTCGGTCGGCTCGACCGCGGTGACGGAGACGAAGCCGATGCGCGGATCCCGCAGCTCATGCTGGATGATCCGCGCGATCTCGGTGCGCAGGAAGGAGGAGACCCTCGCCTTGCGGACAGGCTTCACGAGCCCTCCGCCTCGGTCGTGGCCTCCTCTTTCTCCTTCTCCCGCGCCTCGGCGGCCTCCTTGCTCTCGATGTCCTCGAGCTTGCGCTTCTTCTCTCGGCGCTTGTAGCTCTCGATCACATCGCCGATCTGGATCTCGGAGAAGCCCTGGACCCGCATGCCGCACTCGAAGCCCTCCCGGACCTCCTTCACGTCCTCCTTGACGCGCTTCAGGGAGTCGAGGCGACCCTCGTGGAGCAGCACGCCGTCCCGGACGAGGCGGATCGGGTCATCCCGGGTGATCAGGCCATCCCGGACCATGCAGCCCGCGATGTTGCCGAGGCGGGAGGACTTGAAGAGCTGGAGAATCTCCGCCTTGCCCTGCAGCTCCTCGAACACCTCGGGCTCGAGCATCCCCTCGAGGGCGAGGCGCATCTCCTCGATGACGTTGTAGATGATCTCGTAGGTCCGGATCTCCACGCCCTTCTCGTCCGCGAGGCTGCGGGTGCGCTGGTTCGCGCTGACGTGGAAGCCGATCACGATCGCGTCCGAGGCATCGGCGAGGAGGATGTCGTCCTCAGTGATCTCTCCCACGCCACCCCGGAGGACGCGGATCGCGACCTCGCGGGTCCGAAGGTCGGAGAGCTCCTTCTTGAGGACTTCCAGCGTTCCCGTCACATCGGTCTTGATGACGAGCTTGATCTCCTTGGTCTTGCCCTGCGCGATGTGGTCGTGCAGCCCCTCCAGCGTGACATGGGTGCGCACCATGCGCTCCGCGGCGCGTTGCTTGCGCTGACGATCCTCCGCGATCTCCCGGGCCTTCTGCTGGTCCTCCAGCGCGTAGAACCGGTCACCGGCGGAGGGCATGTCGCTGAGGCCGGTGATCTCCACCGGGGTCGAGGGCCCCGCGGAATCGAGGGGGAAGCCGACCGTGCTGCTGAGCGTCCGGACCTTGCCCCAGGCCGGGCCGCAGATCACGACGTCGCCGTTGCGGAGCGTGCCCTCCTGTACCAGCACCGTGATCACGTTGCCGCGGCCGGTCGTGGCCCGCGCCTCGAGGACGGTCCCGATCGCGGGCTTGTTCGGGTTCGCGCGCAGATTGAGGATCTCGGTCTCGAGGGAGAGCAGCTCGAGGAGGTCGTCGATCCCGGTGCCCTGAAGGGCGCTCACCTCCACCAGCTCGGTGTTGCCGCCCCAGTCGGGAGGCGCGATCCCCATCTCGGCGAGCTTCTGCTTCGCCCGATTGGGGTTCGCGTTCGGCCGGTCGATCTTGTTGAGGGCCACCACGATCGGGACCTCGGCCGCCTGGGCGTGCTCCATCGCCTCCTGGGTCTGGGGCATCGGGCCGTCGTCCGCCGCGACGACGAGGACGGCGACATCGGTGATGTTCGCGCCGCGGGCCCGCATCTCCGTGAACGCCTTGTGACCGGGCGTGTCGATGAAGACGACGTGCTTGTCCTCGTGGTCGACCCGATATGCGCTGATGTGCTGAGTGATCCCCCCCGACTCGGACTGCGTGACCCGCGTCTCGCGGATCTTGTCGAGCAGGGAGGTCTTTCCGTGGTCGACGTGACCGAGGATCGTCACGACGGGGGCGCGGGGGAGGAGATCCTCCTCGGCGTCCTCCTTCGACTCGATCTCGCTGAGGCTCGAGTCGACCTTCTGCGCCTCCTCGACCTCGATGAGGACCGAGAACTTCTCCCCGATCATGAGGAGCATCTCCTCGGTGAGGGCGGTGTTCACGTTGACGAGCACCCCCTCCTCCATCATCGCCTTGAGGAGGAAGTTGTGCTTCACGCCGATGATCGGAGCCAGCTCCTTCAGCGTGACGGGGAGCTGGACCTGGAGCTCGGACGGACGCTCGCCGGACTCGACCTCCTCCTGCCTCTGGCGGCGGAAGAACTCGAAGGACTCGCGCTGACGCCCGCGCCCGCCGCCTCCGGCGTGACGCCCCTTGGTCCTGCGCCCTCCCTGGCGCCGCCCGCCGCCGCGTCCCGGCGCGCCGCCGGGCGGACCGCCGGGCGGGATCTCACCGGGGAAGAAGCGGACCCGGGAGCCTCCGCCGGGAGCGCCGCCGCCGCCGCCGAAGCCACCGCGCGGAGGGCCACCGCGCGGAGGGCCACCGCGCGGAGGGCCACCGCGCGGAGGGCCACCCGGGCCGCGGGGCGGACCGCCATCGGGACGGCCGCGCCCGGGGGGGCGGGGGCCGCCGGGGCCGGTGCGAGCGGGAGGGGGAGAGGTCGGCTTGGAGCGAATGATGAGCGGACGGGCCTTCCTGGGACGCTGGGTCGGGCCGCCCGCGGGCATCGGCCGCGCGACCGGCGCGACCGGCGTCTTCGGGCGGGGGGGAGCCCCGCCGAAGCCGGGCGCCATCTCGATCGTCGCCGGCTTCGAGGGCGGAGCCTCCTCGGGGGTCGGCTCGGCCACCGGCGCGGCGTCGTCCCCACCGGTCTCGTCGGTCGCGGTGGGGGGAGACTCCGCTGAGTCCGGGCTGTCGGCCACGGCCGGAGCAGGTGGGGGCGTGTCCTCGGCGTCCGACTCGGCGACCGGCGTCGCCGGGGACTCCGCTGCGGGCTCGACCTGCGCTTCGACCGGGGCCGGCTCGGGATCGGACGCCTCCGCGGGCGCCGGACTCGGATCGGCCGGGGTCTCGGTCACCTCCGGCTTCTCCTCGACCACCTCGGGCTCCGCCTCCCCCTTCTCGGGCTTGCGGATCGAGTCCTCGCCCCCGAACTGGATGCGGAGTTTTGCAGCAAGACCCTCGCTGACGCTGCTGAAGTGATTCTTCACCTCAACGCCCTGCGAGCGAAGGATCTTCATGAGCTCCTTGCTGCTTCGGTTCAGTTCCTTTGCGAGTGAGTGGACGCGTACCCCCACGTGCCTGACTCCCGTTTCCCGCCCCTCTCGACGAGGGGCGTCAGTGTCGTTCTCTCATGGCCGCCGGGGCCACGTTCCTTGCGGATTCCGTCGATGCGAGTTGTGGGTGTCGGGGTTCGGCCCGGAGCGCGGGGCTCGACGGGCGCCCCGGGTCAGATCTCTCCGCCTTCGAGGATGACGAGGATCTGTCGCGCCATCTCCTCGTCGAGGCCTTCGATCCGGGCGAGGCCCTCGACCCCGGCCTCCAGCATCGCCTCGGTCTGGTCGAGGCCGGCCTCGACCAGGCGATCCGCCACTTCGGGAGTCACGCCCGGGAGGTCCTCGAGCCCGATGACGAGGGCTTCCTCGTCGTACTCCAGCTCCTCCGGCACCGCCTCCGCTCCGCTCGGGGGAGCGTTTCCTCCCCCGGCGAAGAGCGCATCGAGCGCCGAGCTGCTGGCGGTGGGGGCGGTCTCCTCGGGGGTGGAACCGAGCGCCGCCACCTTCTCACCGAAGAGGTCGTTCGCCTGGCGGGTGAGCGCCTCGGAGCGGAGGGTGGCGAGGTCCTCTTCGGAGATCGGGGTGATGTCGAGGTCCCAGCCGGTGAGCTTGCTCGCGAGGCGGACATTCTGCCCCTTGCGCCCGATGGCCAGGGACTGCTGCTCGGGATGGACGTAGACGACCGCCTTGTTCTCGGCGTAGTCGAGCTCGAGGGAGGCGATCTCCGCCGGCTTGAGCGCCTCGACGATCATGATCTCCGGCGAGTCGTTCCAGCGGACGATGTCGATCTTCTCGCCGTGTAGTTCATCGACGATGTTCCGGATCCGGGAGCCCTTGACTCCCACGCACGCCCCGACGCAGTCCACGTTCTGGTCGAGCGTGGCGACGGCGATCTTGGTGCGGAAGCCGGCCTCCCGGGCGATCGCCTTGACCTCGACCACGAAGTCGGCGACTTCGGGAATCTCCTGCTCGAAGAGGCGCTTCACGAGCTCGGGGGCGGCGCGGGAGACGAGCAGCTGCACCCGGTTCGGCTGCATGTTGACTTCCTTGAGGATCACGCGGATGCGATCCCCCTCGCGGAAGTCCTCGGCGAACGACTGCTCGCCGCGTGGCATGAAGCCCTCGGCCTTCTGGCCGAGCTCGACGACGAGGCCGCCGCCCTTGCGGGAGAGGACCTTGCCGTTGAGCATCTCCCCGATCCGCGGCGCGTACTCGCGCTCGATGACCTCGCGCTCGGCCTCGCGGTTCTTCTGATAGAGGACCTGCTTGCCGCTGCCGGCGGAGATGCGCCCGAGATCCTCGGGATTGAAGGGCTCGCCGTCGAGGCGGGCATCGATCTCACCGGTCTCCCGGTTGATCGTGACCTCGACGCCCTCCGCGGTGCCGTACTTCTTCTGTGCGGCCTGGAGGATCGCCTGCTCGATCCCATCGAAGATGAGCGACTTGTCGATCTGCTTGTCACGGCTGATCGTGTCGACGTAGCGGAGGATGTCTTCGCTCTTCACCGGCTCGTGTCGCTCCTCATCGATCTCGGGCCCCGCGCGGCGCCTCCGCCCACCGGGACCTCCTCGCGGCGCCCATCGCAACGCGAGGGGCGGGGGAGGCCGGGTGTCGGAGTCCCGGGGGCTCATTGACGGTCAGACCATGGGTGCTCACCCCGTCTGCTCACCCGAGCCGCCGCCGGAGGGGGGGAGGCCGGGCCATCGTCCCGGGCCTGGTCCCCCGCGGCGTGCGGGTCCGGCACCGGGAAAAAAGTAGAGCCGGAGCACCCACTGCTTCGAGCCGCTCACCCGGAGGCGAGATTGCCGACTGGAAGCGGTAGGCACGATCCGGCAAGTTGGAGATTCTAAGCAGGAGAGGGGTGCTGTCAACCGATTCCGGTGATGGCCTCTCTACCGAAATAGTTGTGGGGATTGAAGATAGAAGCATGAAGCCCCTCATTTTCGACGAGCCCGCCCCTCTCTCGCCGGTTCCGGTCCTGCTCTTCGCGAAGTGCCCGATCCCCGGGCGGGTGAAGACCCGCCTCGCCGGAGTGGTCGGGGCGCAGGGCGCGGCGGAGCTGGCCCGCGCCCTCCTCCTCGACTCCCTCGAGAGGTTCGGAGGCGACCGGGGGGAGCAGGGAGACCCGCTTCTCCTCCTCGGGGATCGACCGGATCTGGAGACGTTCCTCGACGAGGGCGGGCTCGGGGGAGCGGCGGAGCGGATCGCGACCCTCGCCCAGTACCGCCCCCAGGGGGAGGGGAGCCTCGGGGCGCGACTCCTCCGGGCGTTCCGGTCCGCTCCGCTCTGGGTGCCCGGGGCGCAGGGGGCGGTCGCGATCGGCGCGGATGCGCCCCACCTCGATCCCGGCGCTCTTCGCGCGGCGGCGATGCGCGTCCGCGACGGGGCGTCGGTGCTCGGTCCGGCGGAGGACGGCGGGTACTACCTCGTCGGCGTCTCTTGCGACCATCCCCGTCTTGAGGCACTCTTCCCCGACACCGGGTGGGGGGGGCCCGGGGTCCTCGCCCACGCGCGAGCCGTCCTCGAGTCCCCGTCCCAAGTCCAGCAGGGGAAGGAAGTTGGGCCTTCTCCTGTCCACGCCGAGTTGCAGTCTCTCTTCGACATCGACGAGGAGGAGGACCTCACGGCCCTCGCCGATCTCCTCCGGGAGGGGGCGCAGGGGAGGAGCGAGGGAACCTCCTCCGCGATGGGGATCGACCCGCGCTTGCGCCTGCCGGCCTGCGCCGCGGTGATCGAGCGGATCCTCCCCTCGGGGCGGATCCGGGGTGCGGGAGCGGGCGAAGATCCGGGGGGCGGCGGGATTCCCGCTCCAGAACCACCCTGAATCGCCCGATGATGGACGGTGAGGCGTCGGCGGCGGTCCCTGGCGGGGCGACGACCGACGAGGCGGACCGAGGCGCGAACGGGGATCCCCGCCGGGGGACCCGTCAGGAGAAGCGGTGACGGAAGCCATGAAGTGCGAGATCTGCCGTGCGACGGTGGCCACGGTCCACCTGACCGAGATCAGCAACAACATGAAGAAGGAGGTTCACCTCTGCGAGAGCTGCGCCCAGGAGAAGGGCGTCGCCATCCACTCGCAGGTCAAGAACCTCTCCCTGCCGGAGTTCTTCGGACAGCTCACCGAGGCGCCGAGCCCCGGCACCTCGGAGCAGAAGCCGGAGAGGTGCACGATCTGCGGCATCGACTATCAGGAGTTCCGTGCCACCGGCAAGTTCGGGTGCGCCTCGGACTACAGCGTCTTCCGGCGTGAGCTGGACTATCTCCTCGACAAGGTTCACGGGGCGACCCAGCACCGCGGGAAGATGCCGGCCCGTCGCAGCGGGGGGTCGACGAAGAACGCGATGATCGAGGACCTGAAGCGGGAGCTTCGCGACGCCGTGGAGTCCGAGGAGTACGAGCAGGCCGCGAACATCCGCGACCGGATCCACATGCTGGAGCAGGGTTGATCATGGAGCTGAGCGAATTCACCAAGCGGGCGGGAGAGTGGCTCTCCGGCGAGGGACCGAACTCCGACGTCGTGATCTCGAGCCGGATCCGACTCGCCCGGAATCTCTCCGAGCATCTCTTCCTCTCGCGGGCGGACGAGCGCCAGAAGCGCCTCATCGCGGAGGAGGTCTCCCACGCGCTCGGCGCGGTCGGAGACACGGTCGAGCTCTCTCAGGTCGACATCGACGAGCTTGATGGGATCGACCGCCTGCTGCTCCTCGAGCGACACCTCATCAGCCGGGAGCACGCGTTCGCGAAGGGGGCGCGATCGGTCGCCTTCGACGCGGAGGAGACGACCTCGGTCATGATCAACGAGGAGGACCACCTGCGGCAGCAGGTGATGCGATCGGGCTTCCAGCTCGAGGAGGCGTGGCAGGCGATGAACCGGATCGACCGCCAGCTGGAGGAGAGCCTCGACTTCGCCTTCGACGACGAGTACGGCTACCTGACCGCCTGCCCGACGAACGTGGGGACCGGTCTCCGGGCCTCGGTGATGCTCCACCTCCCGGCGCTCGTGATGACCCGCCAGATCGAGAAGGTCTTCGGAGCCGTGACGAAGATCAACCTCGCGGTCCGGGGGCTCTTCGGTGAGGGCACCCAGGCGCTGGGGGACTTCTACCAGATCTCCAACCAGCGGACCCTCGGCCTCAGCGAGGAGGAGATCGTCGGGAACATCTCCTCGATCCTTCCGCAGATCATCAACTTCGAGGAGAAGGTCCGTCGCGAGCTGCTCTCGAGCAATCGAGAGGTCCTGGAGGACAAGGTGTGGCGCGCGTTCGGAACCCTCTCGACCGCCCGGGTCATCTCGTCGAAGGAGACGATGGAGACCCTCTCCCTCGTCCGCCTCGGCGTGACCACCCGCCTCATCGATCACCTCGAGATCCACCATGTCAACGAGCTCTTCCTCTTCACCCAGCCGGGTCACTTGCAGAAGGTGGAGGGTCACGTGCTCGAGTCGCGGGAGCGCGACACGGTCCGCGCGAAGCAGGTCCGCGAGTACCTCGAAGACCTGCGGTGACCTTGACCCGCCCGGGAGCACCTCGGAGAATCCTCCGGCTCCCGCGGTCGAAGCCCCCCTGGGGGTGACTTCGACCCCCTCGCGCCGCCGCCGGGAGCGGAGGCGCGGGACCGGGGAGGGAACCCCCTCCCCCGTCGGGGCCCGATGCGATGTCCGGCCGCTCGTCGGTGGACCGGAGGTCGCGGGCTGAGCACGGGTTGGCGTCAGGCCGGCCGCGTGCTCCGGAAGCTGACCAGGTTGGTGGCGCGGTGCACGGCCGCGTCGAAGAAGGAAGAGACGGCATGTTCGACCGATTCACGGACCGGGCCCGAAAGGTCATGGCGCTCGCCCGCAAGGAGGCACAGCGCTTCAACCACGACTTCATCGGGACTGAGCACATCCTCCTCGGCCTCATTCAGGAAGGGAGCGGCGTCGCCGCGAACGTCCTGAAGAACCTCGACATCGATCGCGACAAGATCCGCGGCGAGATCGAGAAGCACGTGCAGCCGGGCCCGCCGATGGCGAACGCCGGGCAGCTCCCCTTCACCCCGCGGGCGAAGAAGGTGCTGGAGCTCTCCCAGGAGGAGGCGAACGAGCTCGGTCACAACTACATCGGCACCGAGCACCTCCTCCTCGGCCTCATCCGCGAGGAGGATGGGGTGGCGGCCCAGGTGATGATGGACCTCGGGGTGAAGCTCGACGAGGTCAAGTCCGAGGTCCTCGAGCTGCTCGGCGCGGATGTCGGCTCCGAGGGCGAGTCCGCCGTGCCTCAGTCCTCCGGCAAGCAGAGCCGCTCCAAGACCCCCGCCCTCGACAGCTTCGGTCGGGACCTCACCGAGATGGCGCGGGAAGGGAAGCTCGACCCGGTCATCGGGAGGGCCGCGGAGATCGAGCGGGTGATGCAGGTCCTCGCGCGGCGGACGAAGAACAACCCGGTGCTCCTCGGGGAGCCGGGCGTGGGCAAGAGCGCCATCGTCGAGGGGCTCGCCCAGGAGATCGTGAAGGGGAACGTCCCGGAGATCCTCCGCACCCGACGGATCGTCGTCCTCGACCTCGCCATGATGGTCGCCGGCACGAAGTACCGCGGGCAGTTCGAGGAGCGGATCAAGGCGGTGATGACCGAGGTGCGCCGGGTGAAGAACGTGATCCTCTTCATCGACGAGCTGCACACGCTGGTCGGGGCCGGCGGCGCGGAGGGGGCGATCGACGCCTCGAACGTGCTGAAGCCCGCGCTCTCCCGGGGCGAGGTCCAGTGCATCGGGGCGACCACCCTCGACGAGTACCGCAAGCACATCGAGAAGGATGGCGCGCTGGAGCGGCGGTTCCAGAGCATCATCGTCAACCCGCCCAGTCGGGATGAGACGGTGGAGATCCTCAAGGGGCTCCGCGACAAGTACGAGGCGCACCACAGGATCCGCTACACCGACGAAGCCCTCGAGGCCTCGGCGGACCTCGCGATCCGCTACATCACCGGCCGGTTCCTCCCGGACAAGGCGATCGATGTCATCGACGAGGCCGGCTCGCGAATGCGGCTGCGCAGCTCGACGCGTCCGCCCGATGTGAAGGAGCTCGAGTCTGACATCGCGCGGCTCAACAAGGAGAAGGAGGAGGCGGTCGCGGAGCAGGACTTCGAGCGCGCCGCGAACCTCCGCGACCAGGCGGGCCAGCTCAAGAAGCGGAAGAACGAGGTCCTCCGGGAGTGGCGCGAGCGGGCCGATGAGTCCGGGGGCACCGTCGACGAGGAGGTCATCGCCGAGACCGTCTCCAAGATGACGGGGATTCCGCTGACCCGCATCGAGAGCGGCGAGGCGGAGCGCCTCCTCCAGATGGAGGAGGAGCTCCACAAGGCGGTGGTGAGCCAGGACGAGGCGATCCGTCAGGTCTCCCGCGCGGTCCGTCGCTCCCGCTCGGGGCTCAAGGACCCGCGTCGACCGGTGGGCTCCTTCGTCTTCCTTGGTCCGACCGGGGTCGGCAAGACCCTCCTCGCGAAGGCCCTCGCCCGCTTCCTGTTCGGTCAGGAGGAGGCGCTGATCCAGGTCGACATGTCCGAGTACATGGAGAAGCACAACGTCTCGCGGCTCGTCGGGGCGCCCCCGGGCTACGTCGGATACGAGGAGGGCGGGCCGCTCACCGAGAAGATCCGCCGTCGCCCCTACGCGGTCGTGCTCCTCGACGAGATCGAGAAGGCGCACCCGGATGTCTTCAACATGCTCCTCCAGATCATGGAGGAGGGGCACGTGACGGATTCCTTCGGGCGGGTGATCGACTTCCGCAACGTCGTGCTGATCATGACCTCCAACATCGGCGCGGACGTGATCAAGAACAAGGCGAGCTTCGGCTTCACCGCCTCCGACAAGCGCGACGCGGAGGGGATGCGCAAGGAGCTGATGTTCGAGGTCGAGAAGTTCTTCCGGCCGGAGTTCCTGAACCGACTCGACGATGTCATTTTCTTCGATCCGCTGAACCGCGAGGACCTGCGCGAGATCATCGACATCGAGCTCTCGACCGCGATCGGGCGCCTCGCGGAGAAGGGGATCACCCTCTCCCTCACCGACGTGGCGAAGGACCTGCTCATCGACAAGGGGTACAACCCGGACTTCGGGGCGCGTCCGCTCCGTCGCGCGATCCAGCAGCACATCGAGGATCCGCTGGCGGAGGAGCTGCTTCGCGGGAACTACCCGGAGGGGAGCAGCCTCGAACTCGACGTCGTCGAGGGAGAGTTCCACTTCGTCCCAGGTGTCCCCAAGGAGGGGAGCGCGGCGGTCTGACGGCGCCATCTCCCGGGCGAGGAAGGGCAGCGGCCTGCGGGTCGCTGCCCTTCTTCGTTTTCGACCGGCGGGCGTGCCAACGGGGAGGGGTCAGCGGGGAGGCGCGCTCGGCTCATTCGACCACCCGGAGCGGACCGCGCCGGCGAGGTGGAAGGAGCCGGTGACTGCCCGCACCGTCCCGGTCGCCGCCCGGAGCCGCTGGACCGCCGCGTCGAGCGGGAGCGGGACCACCTCGCGCCCCTCGCTCCGCAGCCACGCGGCGAGCTCCTCCGCGGGGGTCGACCGCGCCCCCTCCGTGGAGGTGGCGATCCAGTGGATCCCGGGATCGGAGACGAGGGGGGTGAGCGCGGTGCGCCACTCCTTGTCGCGCATCGTCCCGACGAGCAGGGTGACCGGGGCGTCCCCTCGGAGCTCGGCGAGCCTCTCCGCGAAGAGCCGCACCGATCGGATCGTGTGCGCGCCGTCGAGGAGCAGCGGCGGCGGGCCGGGGAGCAGCTCCAGCCGACCCGGCAGGCGCAGCTCCCCCGCGGCGGCCGAGAGCTCCTCCCTCGTGAAGGGGTGGACCCCGATGCTCTCGAGGGCCGCGGTGGCGAGGGCGAGGCCTCGGCGCGCGGGGACGAGCGTCCCGGCGGGGATGCGGGGATCCTCCGCCACGAGTCGGAGGCGGGCCCCCCGCGCCTCCGCGACCCGCCGCGCGGCTTCGAGCGCGCGCCCCTCCTGATCCGCGCTCGCCTCGACGATGAGCGGGATCCCCTCGCGGGCGATCCCCGCCTTCTCCGCGGCGATCTCCTCCACCGTGTCCCCGAGTTGAGCCCGGTGCTCGAGGTCGATGACGGTGAGGATCTGGGCGGTGGGGGGGACGGCGCTCGTCGAGTCGAGTGGTCCGCCGAGCCCGACCTCGAGGAGCAGGAAGTCGCTCCCCCGACTCGCGGCCGCGCGAACGGCGGACGCGGTCATCACATCGAAGAAGGTCGGCCGGAGCTCCGGCGCCTCGGCCTCGATGGCGCGCAGCGCCGGGTGCAGGGAGGCCACCGCGCCGATGAGCTCCTCCGGCGACGACTCGCGCCCGTCGATCCGGAGTCGCTCCTCGATCCTCTCGAGGTGGGGGGACATCGCCGCGATGGTCGTGTGTCCGCGGGCACGGAGGAGATGCTCGAGCGCGAGCACCGTGGAGCCCTTCCCCTTCGAGCCGGCCACCTGAATCACGATCCCTGCGGGGGCCCCGCCCGCCCGCTCGATGAGATGGGCGCAGCGACGGGGGCCGAGGCTCCTTCGATCGGTCGGCAGGGCGCGCTGTCGCTCGAAGTCGGTGAAGGCGGCGAAGTAGGTGAGGAGCTCCTCCCGGTCGCGGGGCGCGGACCCGGGGACCTGCGGGGGCGGATTGAGGTCGGGGGGGGCTGCGGGCAAGGGATCACCTCCGGAGGGAACCGACCGGATGCGTCGACGCGCGGAGCCGCTTCTCCGACAATGCAGGGGCCTCCGGTCGAGGGGACCCGAGCGGGAAGGGAGTGCGGCATGCGACCACGGATCGCGGTCAACTGTGACGTCGAGGGCTCTCCGACGCCACCGCCTCCCGGTCAGGGGATCCCGTTCCGGCGGGAGCGCGCCGCAATCTACACCGACTACCTCGATGCCATCTACGAGGCGGGGGGAGAACCGTGGGTCCTCCCGCCCGATCCGAGGGCGCTGGGCGCGCTCGACCAGGTGCAGGGACTGGTGCTGGTGGGGGGGGATGACTATTCCCGTTCGATCCCCGACCCCGGGGCGCCGCCCCCCCGCTTCCAGGCGATCGCCCCGCGGCGCGAGGAGTTCGACATCCGCCTCCTGCGCGGAGCCCTCGAGCGGGATCTTCCTCTGCTCGGGGTCTGCGCCGGGCTTCAGCTCCTCGTGATCGAGGGGGGCGGTCGCATCATCGGGGACATCGAGGACGAGACGCCGGGCGCCCTCCTCCATCGGCGGCGGTGCCCCGAGGACGACCATCCCCGTCACGCCGTCCGCTGGAGCGCGCCGGGTCCCCCGGGGATCGCTCCGGAGCCGGAGGAGGTGATGAGCTGTCACCATCAGGGGGTCGCCGCGCTGCCGGATGGTTGGCGGGTCTGGGGCACGGCGCCGGACGGGGTCATCGAGGGCGCGGTGGGACCGGGGAGATGGCAGGTCGCAGTCCAGTGGCATCCCGAGCACTCCCCCCGCGATCCGTTCTCCCGCTCCATCTTCTCCGCCCTCGTCGCGGCCGCGGCCGCCGGGTGCCGCTGATGGGGATGCCGCGTCGGGTCTTCCTCTCCGCGGGCGAGGCCTCCGGAGACCTCCACGCCGCCAACCTCGTTCGGGCCCTCCGGGATCACTGGCCGGAGACCGAGTTCGTCGGCTTCGGGGGGCCGCGGATGGAGGAGGCCGGGGTCGCGCTGCGGGAGGACCTGGTGGAGAGCTCGGTGATGGGCTTCGGCCCGGTGCTCCGCGCCCTCGGTCGCATCCTGGGGACGGTGGCGCGCTTCGAGGAGGAGATGCGGCGGACTCCGCCCGATCTCCTGATCGTCGTCGACTATCCGGGGATGAACGGCAATCTCGCTCGACTCGCTCGGCGGCACGGGGTCCCAGTCGCGTGTTACATCTGCCCCCAGGTCTGGGCCTGGTGTCCGTGGCGGATTCACCGCTACGCGCGGCACGCCGACCTCCTCCTCCCCATCCTCCCCTTCGAGGAGGAGATCTTCTCCGCGGTTCACCCCCGGGTGCGGTATGTCGGGAGTCCGGTCATCGATCACCTCGAGCAGGTCGAGGGTCGGCGGGGTGACGCCGCGACCCGGGTCTTCTCCCTGGGGGCGCAGGAGAGGCTCCTCGCGCTGCTCCCCGGGAGCCGGGAGCAGGAGGTGCGGGAGATCGCGGCGGTCCAGCTGCGCGCGGCGGCGGAGGTCGTCTCCGCGGACCCCCGCTGGCGCCCGGTGATCAGTTGCCAGCGCCCCGCCCTGGAGAGGACGATCCGCGCCGCGATCGCGGAGGTGGGGATCGCGGTGGAGCTCCACGCGGGGAGCCCCCACGACCTCCAGCGCGAGGCGGACCTCGCGCTGGTCTGCTCCGGGACCGCGACCCTCGAGACCGGCTGGTACGGCACCCCGATGGTCGTCCTCTACGCCGCCTCCGAGCTGGAGCGGGAGTTGTACCGGGAGTTCTCCGTGGCGCCCCACTTCGCGCTCGTGAATCTCTGCGCGGGGGAGGAGGTCGTCCCCGAGGTGCTCTTCGGCGCCGAGGATGATGAGGCGCTGCGACGCAGCGTGCGCAGCCTCCTCCCGGAGGCGCGGCGCGGCGAGGTCTCCGACCGCCTCCGCCGCCTGCGGGGTCGCCTGCGCGGGGGAGCCTCGGAGGCGGCAGCCCGGGAGATCGTCTCACTGCTGGGAGCTCGCTGAGGAGCGGCGCCCCGCATCGCGCGTGATGGGGCGCAGGGGTCTCAGGCTGGCAGGGCGCCGTGGTAGGGCGCGGTGGCAGGGCGGGGGGGCCCCCGCTAAACTGCGCCCATGGTCTACTTCGGCGAGAGAAGATTCCGGAACGCCCGACCGGGGGTGTCCTCCAAGGAGAGAGCGCGCGTGCTCGTCCCGGCGGGCCTCCTCTTCGCGCTCTCCCTGATGATCCTGATCCAGCAGTGGCAGGCCCCCTCCGAGGGGGCCCCGGGCCGCGCCGCGGAGCCGGCCACGAGCGTCCTCACCGACCCCCGGGGGGGGAGCGAGGATCTGAGGTTCCCGGACGCGGCGCCCGGGGGCGGGGGCGCGCCCGATCCGCTCCGCGGCTCACCGCTGCAGGGGGCCGTGGACATCCTACCCTTCGAGCAGAACGAAGCCCCCGAGCCCTATGAACCGACCCCCGCGATCCTCGCGGCCGTGCGGGATCACGAGCTCCTCGAGCCCGGGTTCCCCGAGCAGGAGGGGCTGATCGAGCTCTTCCACCGCTGGAGGAGCGGACCGGCCGTCCCGATCGAGGTGATCGAGGTGGAGTGGCGTGCTCTCCCCCAGTTCGCGCCGGTCCTGCGAGGCCGTCGGATGAGCAAGGTCTTCTCGCTGATCGAGGAGCCGATCGCCCGCTTCCTGCCGCCGAACCGCTCGGGGGTCCACCGCTACTGGGAGGCGTTCGCGACCGACCTCGACGGCGGTCACATCGTCCGCCTGGACTTCCTGGAGCGACCGGAGGTCCTCGGGCCGGGAGACGAGGTCGAGGCGGAGGTCGACTTCTTCCGGCTCCATCGCTACACCCCGCTGCGAGGAGGGGATGCCGTGGTCCCCGAGTATGTCTCCGGTCGCCTCGAGCGGGTGCGCCCGCCGGTGCGGGCGGAGTCGGACTGGACTCCGTTCCTTCTCGCCGGAGGGTTCTCGTTTCTCGGTCTCGGGCTGCTCGTGCTGCAGAACCTCCGCGCAGGAGCGCCAGCCCGCGTCCGCAGTCGACCGCGCGCCGGTCGCCGCACCGTGCCCGCTCCCCCTCGTGGGACCCTCGACCCCGGGGGGGGTGATTCGTGAGGAGCCTCTCCGGTGGTGATCCGGCGGAGCGCCCCCGCTTCGGTCCCGTGGAGGAGCTCCTGCCTTTCCCGCTCGAGTTCGAGCCGAACCGACTCCTCGCCTTCCTCGATGACGGCCTCTCCGACCGGCGTCGCGCCGCGCTGACCGCGCGTCTGCGGGAGTGGGAGCCGCGGCTCCCCGTGGCAGTGGAGATCGTCCCGGGGGGGGAGGTCGCGAAGTCGATCGACGCCTGGCGGCAGCGGGCCCTGATCTGCCGCGACCGGGGCATCGATCGGCGCTCGCTCCTGCTCGCGATCGGAGGGGGTGCCCTCTGCGATGGCGTCGGCTTCACCGCGGCCACGTGGCACCGGGGTGTGCCCTGGTGCGCGTTGCCGACGACCCTCCTCGCCATGGCCGACGCGGGGATCGGAGGGAAGACCGCCCTCGACCTCGAAGCCCTGAAGAACCCGATCGGCGCCTTCTGGTCCCCGGAGGCGATCGGCATTGACCCGTCCTTCCTCGAGAGCCTCCCCGCCCGCGAGCTTCGGTCGGGGTGGGCGGAGATGATCAAGGCCGCATGGATCGGGGATGCGGCACTCTTCGAGCAGTGGGAGGCCACCCCCCCGTCGGCGTCCGGCTCCGTCTCGGACCTCCTCCGCGCTCCGACCCGGGAGGAGCTCGAGCGGGTGGTGGAGGTGAAGCTGAAGATCGTGGAGTGTGATCCGCGGGAGTCCGGGCCGCGCCGGGTACTGAACCTCGGTCACACCCTGGGCCACGCCATCGAGGCCCTCGAGTCCGTTGAGGCGCCCCGCCGGACCCACGGGGAGGCGGTCGCGGTGGGGATGGCCTTCGCCGCTCGCCACGCCGTGGCTCGAGATCCCTCGAATCGCCACCCTCTGCGACTCCTGCGCCTCCTCGATGCGTGCGGTTTCGAGACCGCCGGACCGACGACGGACTTCGATGCGTTGCTTTCTCTCGTCCGATCGGACAAGAAGTGCGACGGCGATGCGGTGACCTTCGCGCTCCCGGTGGAGCCGGGGCGGGTGGACCTCGTCTCCACGCCGCTCTCCGCGCTCCGCGACACGCTTCGGTCCGGTGCCGTCCCCCATCCCCCTCGCTGAGACCGGGGCGCCGGGCGGGGGGCCCTCGCGGCGGCGGTGGCGCCCGACCCGCGGACACCACTCCCTCGGAAAGGGACCTCAATGACGCTGCGCCGATGGCGATCGGGATCGACTCTGCTGCTGCCCCTGCTCCTCCTGTCCGTCACCGGCTGCCGGGTCGAGCCCGCCGGGGGCCTCCACGGCCATCCGGATCATCCCGCGGGGCACGATCACTCCGGTGAAGGCGCTCCGGCCGCGGAGATCGCGGCCATGGTCGCGGAGATCGAGGCGGCGCGGGCCCAGCTCGCCGCACTCAAGGAGAGCCTCTCCGGACTGCTCGCCGCCGGGGGCACCCCGGACCCGGCGACCGTCGCGGCGATCGAGGATGCGCTCGATCGGGCGGAGCAGCGACTCGTTCAGGCGGAGCGCCAGGCGGCTGCCATCGCCGAGGATGAGCAGGGGTCTCACGACCACGATGGGCACGACCACTGAGCCATCGCCTCTCGGAGTCGGGTCTCTCGCGGGAGATCTGGCGGCTCGCCATCCCCGCCGTGCTCCAGAACCTCTTCCAGACTGCGCAGTTCATCGTCGACACGCGGATGATCTCCGACTTCGGGGGAGAGGATCCGATTCCGATGGCGGCGGTCGCGGTCGTGGGACCACTCTGCTGGTCTCTCGCGACGATCTTCACGATCACGAGCGTCGGGGCGACCGCGCTCGTCGCCCGGCGGATCGGAGAGGGGCGGGGGCTCGATGCCTCGAAGGCGGCCTCGGTCTCTCTCCTCGTCGCCTTCCTCGCCGGGCTCGTCGTCGCGCTCTTCGCCGGGCCCATCCGGGAGGTCGGGGTCGGCTTCTTCCGCTCCCTCTACGGTGACGATGGCGGGGAGGCGGTCTCACGGGCGGCTGCGAGCTACCTCGACTGGTACCTGCTCCTCTTTCCCCTGCGCTCGGTGCTCGTGACGCTCGAGTCGGTCCTGCGGGGAGCGGGGGAGAGCCTGCTCCCCTTCTGGGGTGGTGTGGTGTCGAACCTCGCGAACGTCGCGGGGAACGCGCTGCTGATCTTCGGGCTCCTCGGTCTTCCGCGCATGGGGGTCGAGGGGGCGGGGCTCTCCACCGCACTCGCGCCGGTGGTGGAGCTCATCTTCCTGCTGCTGGTGCTGCGCCTCTCCCGCTCCCCCCGTCTGCGGGTCCGGGTGATGGTCTGGCGCGACTGGAGTCGGGACACGGCGCGGGAGCTGCTTCGCATCAGCGGCCCGGCCTTCATCGGGGCCCTCATCTTCCACTCCGGCTTCCTCGTCTATCAGGCGGCGATCTTCGGGCTTCCCGCCCCCTCGATCGCCGCGCACCGGGTCGCGATCACCATCCAGTCGATCGGCTTCCTGACCGCGGCCGGATTCTACGCCTCGGCAGCGAGCCTCTCCGGACGCCTGCTCGGAAGCGGGGACCCTCTCCTCGCCCGCCGCGCGGCGGGTCGGAACGCCCTCTACGGGCTCCTCCTCACCCTCCCCATGTTCCTGGTCTTCCTCGTGATTCCGCGATCGATCGTCGAGCTGCTCACCGAGGTGCCGGAGTCGATCGGACCGGCGACGATGTGCGTCATGCTGGGGGCGATCGAGATCCCCTTCCTGATGCTCACCGAGTCGCTGAACGGCACGCTTCGAGGCGCGGGGGCGACCCGCGCGCCGATGGTGATCACCGCGCTCGGGACCTGGGGGATGCGCGTCCCGCTCTCCTGGATCCTCACGCAGGAAACCTCGCTGGGTCTGGCCGGAGTCTGGGTCGCCACGGTCGCCGACTGGGCCCTGCGCGCGCTCCTCACCGCGCGCGAGGTTCACCGGGGAAACTGGCTCCGGGAGGAGCTCGCGAGCTGAGCCGATTCGGGACGGTACCGGCACCGGAGTGGGTTCTTTCGCGCGTTCCACAACTCATCACATCCGACTGACTTCATCCGTACGAATCATTAACCTGTGCACACTCCCGTTGCGGGAGAGCCTCCCTCCGGTCTCGATCGCCGCTGCGGCGCGGCATCCCCCTCCGGAGCACGAGAAGGAGCATTCGGATGGCGACGTCGATGTCCCCCCCCGCGGCCGCCCCCGACGGGACGAAGCCGGGCGGGCACCCCACACGGGCGTTCCAGACGGTCCGAACCGACAACTGGAAGCTGGGTCCCCTCCTGACGGTGGCGGGCCTGGGAGCCTTCGTCCTCTACTCGACCTGGCGCGCCTTCAGCGGGGTCCACTACTGGGTGGAGCCCTACCTCAGCCCCTTCTACTCTCCGCTGATCTACGCAAACCCGCAGCACTGGGCCGGCTCGCCGATCGCCCACGCGTGGTTCGGGGAGATGCCGCAGGCGCTCATCGACGCCTGGCCGTCGTTCCTCCCCTTCGCGCTGTCGCCGGCCTTCTTCATCCTCGTCTTCCCGGGGTCCTTCCGAGCGACCTGCTACTACTACCGCAAGGCCTACTACCGCAGCTTCTTCGGGACCCCCCCCGGCTGCGCGGTCTGCCCGATCGGCCAGAAGAACTACCAGGGGGAGACGCGGCTCCTCGTCATTCAGAACCTCCACCGATACGCGCTCTACGGCGCGCTCGCCTTCATCGGCATCCTCTACTACGACGCCTTCCTCGCCCTTCGGCGAGGGGGCGAGTGGGGGATCGGGGTGGGGACCCTCGTCCTGTTCATGAACGCCACGCTCCTCGCCGGTTACACCTTCGGCTGCCACTCCTTCCGCCACCTCGTGGGAGGACGCCTCGATCGCTTCACCAACGCGGTGGGAGCCCCCGGGCTGGCCCACCGGGTCTGGCGCGGAGTCTCGTGGCTGAACGCCCGCCACATGAAGTTCGCGTGGGCGAGTCTCTTCTGGGTCGGGTTCACCGACTTCTACATCCTCGCGGTCTCCCGAGGCTGGATCTCCGACCTGAACACCTGGGGTGAAGCGATGGGAGGCCACTGATGCGCGACATCAACGAGCTGCAGACGATCGAGCACGATGTCCTCGTCGTCGGGGCCGGCGGCGCCGGACTCCGGGCGGCGATCGAGGCCTCACGCCTCGGGCTGTCGACTGGCGTGATCATGAAGTCCCTCCTCGGCAAGGCGCACACCGTGATGGCCGAGGGCGGGATGGCCGCGGCGCTCGGCAACGTGGATGACCGGGACAACTGGAAGGTCCACTTCCGCGACACCATGCGGGGAGGGAAGTTCCTCAATGTCTGGCGGATGGCCGAGATCCACGCGAAGGACGCCCCGGAGCGGGTCCGCGAGCTGGAGGACTGGGGAGCCGTCTTCGACCGGACCCGCGACGGTCTCATCAACCAGAGGAACTTCGGCGGACACCGCTTCCCCCGTCTCGCCCACGTCGGAGACCGGACCGGCCTCGAGCTGATCCGCACGCTCCAGGACGCGGGTGTGCACAACGGCATCGACTTCCACATGGAGTGCATCGGGGTCGACCTGGCCCTCGACGGGGGACGCGTCGCCGGGATGCTCGCGTACTGGCGCGACACGGGCCGCTTCGTCCTCTTCAAGGCCCCCGCCGTCATCTTCGCCACCGGCGGGGCCGGCAAGGCCTGGCGGGTCACCTCGAACTCGTGGGAGTACACCGGGGATGGCTTCGGCATGGCCTACCGCGCCGGGGCGGAGCTGATGGACATGGAGTTCAACCAGTTCCACCCGACCGGGATGGTCTGGCCTCCGTCGGTCCGCGGCACCCTCGTCACCGAGGGGGTCCGGGGCGAGGGCGGGATCCTCAAGAACTCCGAGGGCGTCCGCTTCATGTTCGACAACATCCCCGAGCGCTTCGCGGCCGAGACCGCGGACAGCGTCGAGGAGGCCGCGCGCTGGCTGGAAGGGGATCGGGACGCCCGTCGCCCGCCGGAGCTCCTCACGCGGGATGTCGTGGCCCGGGCGATCCGCAAGGAGGTGAAGGAGGGGCGGGGCTCGCCGCACGGTGGAGCCTTCCTCGACATCGCGACCCAGCAGCCGGCGGACTTCATCAAGCGGAAGCTCCCGTCGATGTACCACCAGTTCAAGGAACTGGCGGAGGTCGACATCACCGCGGAGCCGATGGAAGTCGGCCCGACCCTCCACTACTACATGGGGGGGATCCGGGTCGACGCGATCACGCAGATGACGAACGTCCCCGGGCTCTTCGCCGCCGGGGAGTGCGGGACCGGCCTGCACGGCGCGAACCGCCTCGGTGGGAACTCCCTCTCCGACCTGATCGTCTTCGGGGCGCGGGCGGGACAGGGCGCGAAGCAGTACCTCGACTCCCTCTCCGGGACCCCGCAGCCGCAGGGTGATCACGTCAACGACCTGATCGACGAGGTCGTCGGCTTCCTCAACCGCGAGGAGGGGGAGAACCCCTACGTGGTCGTGGACGACCTGCAGGTCGCCATGGAGGAGCATGTCGGGATCGTCCGGGAGGGGCGGGAGCTGGAGGAGGGGATCGAGAAGCTCGCCGGGCTCGTCGAGCGGGCGAAGCGGGTCAAGGCCCACCCCTCGAGCCAGTACAACCCCGGCTGGAACACCTGCATCGACCTGCGGAACCTGCTCGTCTCCGCGGAGGCGACCGCCCGCAGCGCGCTCTCCCGTCAGGAGAGTCGAGGCGCCCACACCCGCCTCGACTTCGAGGGGGAGCGGGAGGACCAGCTGAAGTACAACAACGTCGTGGTGCAGGCGTCGGACGGCTCGATGGACCTGCGCCAGGAGGCGCGCCCGGAGCCGCCCGAGGAGCTCGCCCGGATCGCCCATGCGTCGATCGAGGACTTGGAGGCGAACCGTGTCTGAGCGTCACTTCCGCGTCTGGCGAGGGGACTCCGAGGGGGGCGAGTTCGTCGACTACACCATCGACGTCGAGCCGGGCATGGTGGTCCTCGACTGCATCCATCGGATCCAGGCGCAGCACGCCGAGGACCTGGCCTGCCGCTGGAACTGCAAGGCGGGCAAGTGCGGGTCGTGCTCGATGGAGATCAACGGCAAGCCGAAGCTCTCCTGCATGACCCGAATGAACACCTTCGGTCCGGATGAGACGATCACCATCCAGCCGATGAAGACCTTCCCCGTGGTCCGTGACCTCGTCTCCGATGTCTCCTTCAACTACCGCCAGAACGCGCGGATCCGCCCCCTCAAGCCGCGCCCGCGCGGCAAGGACGGGGAGCACCGGATGTATCAGGAGGATGTCGATCGGGTGCAGGAGTTCCGGAAGTGCATCGAGTGCTTCCTCTGCCAGGATGTCTGCCACGTGCTTCGTGACCAGGACGCCATGGAGAGGTTCACGGGGCCCCGCTTCATGATCCGCCTCGCGAGTCTGGAGATGCACCCGCTCGACACGGATGATCGGGTGCCGGAGATCCGCGACGAGTTCGGGTCCGGGCTCTGCAACATCACCCGCTGCTGCACCGAGGTCTGCCCGGAGCACATCGGGATCACCGACAACGCGATCATCCCGCTCAAGGAGCGCGTCGTGGATCGCTACTACGACCCCCTGATGTGGCTGATGCGGAAGATCACCGGCCGGAAGTGAGTCGGCCGCGGGCCGGCGCGCGATTCGGGCGAGGGGGGGGAGGAGCGAGCGGCTCCGCCCCCCCCTCGCTCTCTTTGATGCTGCGGGAGGGCGGGTCCCGGGGGCTCACTCCGCGCAGGCGGCGGAGCGTCGGCACGGGAGATCATCCGTCGTGGGGTCTAGGCCGCAGTCGCGGTCCCCGGGGGCCGGCGGGGGTGGACTCTCGCCGAAGATCCGGGAGACGAGCAGCCCGAGGTCGACGATGTCGATGGTGCCGGAGTCATCGAGGTCGGAGGCGTCGAGGCAGTCGTCGAGGGGGCGGGCGGCCTCCGGCTCCAGCAGGTTCGCGATGAGCTCGCCCACATCCTCGAGGTCGAGGACCCCGCTCCCATCCGTGTCGCCGCGCCGGAAGGGGGCGCCGCCGGCGGGGCGGAGGGTCAGGGTTCCGTTGATGAGGGTCGGACGAACGGAGCGCCCCTCCACGACGACGGAGCTGTCGATCGGGGGACCGGTGCCGAGCCCGTTGCGGAAGCCGATCGGGAGCTCGAGCTCCCCCCCGCGGAGCTCCTCCGGGACCGTCACGGAGTAGGTCGCCACCACGACCTCCTTCTCGGTCGAGAGGTCGATGGTGGTGCCCCCCTTGAAGTCGAGGACGGCTCCGACGGTGATCCCATCCGGCAGCAGCTGACCATCGAAGAAGTCGGGGGAGCTGAGGGCGGAGCCGGGGCTGATCTCCCGCGGGGCCATCATGGACCCATCGTGTCCGGCGCCGACCTGCATCCCCTGCACCGGGGTCCCCTCCCCCGGCTGCGCACCCTCCTCCCGGGCCGTGATCCGGACCTGGACCGTCGCGACCCCCGTGGCGGGGTCGTAGGTCGCGACGGTGTCCGCGGCCCGAAGGGTGAACCGATGACTCGGGGGCTCGGTGAGGTTGCTGCGGCAGGAGTCGGGGAGGGACTCGACGCCGGCGACGACCCCGGTCACCGAGATCATCGCGCGGCCGCGGGGGAGGTCGGGGCAGACCACTCGCGTCGCGCGCCCCGGGAGGGTGTGGATCAGCTCGTCCCGATGCCGCACGCGCAGGGAGTCGTACTCCATCGGGAGGCTCCACTCGACGACCACCGTCCGGGTCAGGGGGTCGGGCTGGGTGCAGTAGACACCACCGAGCGGGGCGGGGAGCACCGTGATCGTGGCCTCCGCCGTCGCGAGCGGGGCGTCCGGACCGTGCGCGGTGACGCGGTAGCGGTGGACTCCGAACCCGGGGGCCTCGTCGGTCAGGTATCCGTCGGCGACGTCGGCCCGGCCGATCACCCCGCCGGCCCGCTCGACCGAGATCGTCTCGGCGGGGAGCGCGCACTCCCACTCGATGTCGACTCCGGAGAGGGTGGGATCGAACTGGATCAGTCGGACCCGCAGGGGCTCGTCTGCGGTGGAGGGCAGCCCGAGGAGAGGCCGTCCCGCCGGGAGGGCGAGCAGGCCGAGGACCAGGAGGGCGACGCCGAGGGAGCCGCGTACGAGGGAGGCTCGGTGCGGGGTCGGGCGGTCGGAGTCGCGGTGCATGTTCGGCCTCCCGGTCGGACGAAGGGGTCTTGCCCAGAAGAGTATCCTCGGCGGTGTCGGTTTCGGGAAGGAAACCCGCTTCGAGTGCGACCGCGCCGGCTCTGTGCGATCATCCACCATCACCGATCGGGAAGCCCTCAGCCCGGAGGGCTCCCGCGCCGAGGGAGGAGGGATCGATGCGCTACGAGGGGACGCTCTACCGCCCGCCGAGCGAGGCGGACTCCCTCATCCTGCAGGCGACCATCGGGTGCTCCTGGAATCACTGCACCTACTGCGACATGTACCGGAGCAAGGAGTTCCGGGTGCGCCCTCTGGAGGAGTCGCTGAGCGATCTCTCCTCGGTCCCCCCGGAGCTGCGTCCTCACGTGGAGAAGCTCTTTGTCGCCGACGGCGACGCCCTGATCCTCCCTTCGGAGCACTGGCTCGCGATCCTTGAGCGCGCCCGCGAGCTCTTTCCTCGTCTGAGGAGGGTGAGCTGCTACGCGATGGCCGGGAACATCCTCGAGAAGGACCCGGCGGACCTCCGCCGACTCCGGGAGGGCGGGCTCTCCCTCCTCTACATCGGCCCGGAGTCCGGGGACGACCCGACCCTCCGTCGGATCGCAAAGGGAAGCACCCACGAGGAGCATGTGGAGGCGGCCCGTCGGGCGAAGGAGGCGGGGATGTCCATCTCCGCGATCTTCCTGCTCGGGGCGGGCGGGGTGGCGCGGAGCGACGCGCACGCCCGCGAGAGCGCGCGCCTCGCGACCCGGATGGACCCGGACTACCTCGCCGCCCTCACGCTCACGGTGATCCCCGGGACCCCGCAGGCGCGGCTCGAGGAGAGGGGTCGCTTCACCCTCCCCTCCATCGGGGAGCTTCTCGGGGAGCTCCGGACCTTCGTCGCCGAGGTGGACACCTCGGACGCGCTCTTCCGAACGAACCACGCCTCGAACCACCTCGCGCTCGGAGGTCGCCTGCCCCGCGATCGGACGAGGATCCTCCGGGCCATCGATGAGGCACTCGGCGGGGGACGACCGCTCCGACCGGAGTGGACGCGCGGGCTCTGACTCGACGCCGCCCGCCCCCGCTGCGCGGGGGACTCCGTGGAGCGAACCGCGCGGGAGTCGCGGCACCGAACCACCCGCCCGGATGGGGAGCGGCCGGAGACCCCGAGGGATCTCCGGCCGCTCCGGAAGAGACGCAGCTCGCGTGCGGTGCTCAGCAGCCCCCGTAGGAGTCGCATTCCAGCCCGTCCGCGGTGGCGTCCGCCCCGCAGGTGCCGAAGGGAGCCGGCGGCTCGGCGCCGCCGCTGAAGAGCCAGCTGAGGACGAAGATGCCGTCCGCGATGTTGGTCGAGCCGTCGTCGTTCGCATCGAGGGCGTCGAGGCAGGTGCTCGAGCCTCCGGAGAACAGGTAGTCGAGGATCGCGATCGCGTCCGCGATGTTGACCGAACCGTCATCGTTGGCGTCCGACCGCTTGAAGCCGGTGGAGCCACCCGGGGTCAGGGTGATCGTGCCGGAGATCATCTCCGGAGCGACCGGGACGAAGTCGGCGACCACGAGGTTCTCGACCGGGAGCCCCGAGCCGAGTCCGTCGGTGAAGTTGATCGAGGCGTCCGCCCCGGTCGTGTTCCCCGCCAGGCCGCCGGAGTTCGTGGCGAAGGAGGCGTTCGCGAAGGTGGTCTCGCCGCTCAGGTCGAGGGTCGTGATGTTGGCGAAGTCGACCACGATCCCGATGGTGAACCCACCGGTGACCAGCTCGGCGTTGAAGAAGCTGACGCCCCCGAGGGCCGGGTCCTCCGTCACGCTCGAGGCGGACAGGAGACCTCCGTCGTAGGAGACGCTGGCCGAGAGGCCCTGAACAGGGTTCGGGAAGCCGGTGTTGGCGGCGGACTCCTGCACCGTCAGGTCGACCGCGGCGGTGCCCACGCCGGATCCGCTCTCGTAGGCGCCGGCGCCTCCACCGAAGCGCATGGTGAAGCCGAGAGGCGGCGGGGGCAGCAGGTCGATCGCGCAGCCGGTGCCGGCGCTCTCCACCCCGTCGACCACCCCGATGATGTCCACGGTGTGCAGGCCGACCGCCTGACCGCTGATCGTCGTGGTCGTCATGCCGCCACCGAGGGTGGCCTGGAGGCTGGCGTCGACATAGACGCGGATCTCCGCGTAGGTCATGCCGTTCGACCAGTTCACGGTGAAGTCGGTGAGGTTCGGGTCGGTCTGGGTGCAGGTCACCCCAGAGACCGGCATCGGAGTCGCGGAGAACTCACAGGGGATCGGCGCGGTGAAGTCGGGACCGACGGTGCCCTGGACGGTGTACAGGCTCTCTCCGAAGGAGGCGCCGGTGTCGGTGTAGGAGGTCATCGTGCCCGCGAGGGTGGCGATCGTGGCGCCGTCCCGCTGGATCACGATGGAGTCGTAGGCGGTGCCGTTCGTCCAGTTCAGCACGGCGGTGGACTGGGTCGGCATCATCTGCGCGCACGTGACGTCACCCGGCGCGGCGATGAAGTTGCCGGACGGCGCCGCGAGGTCGACGCTGTGGCTGTCCGCTCCGGAGCCCGGCTTGAAGAGGCCGAGGGCTCCGGTCGCGGTGGCCGGGGGCGCGTCGGCGGTGAAGTAGAAGTTGAACATCTTCGACCAGCGGAGGGCGAAGGCGTTCGGGTCGGTGGAGTGGGGCGACGTGGCCCAGGTGATGTCCGAGCCCGGAGTGACGGTGGTGATCCAGTCGGTTCCGGAGTACGGCTCACCGCTGTGCCACTGGTTCCCGCGGAAACCGACATCGGTGAGGGTCACGCCGGAGGGGAGGGGCACGGTGAAGCTGCCACCGCTGCGGTCGGAGTACAGATTGAAGACCGCGTACTCGTAGCGCCAGGTGCCGTTGCCGTTGTCGATGACGTCGAAGCCGACGATGAAGAGGCCGTCCGCCATGACATCGACCAGGGTGACGGTCGGCTGGAAGTCCTGCCACGCCTGGATCGGGGGTTGGGTCTGATTCGTCGGACCGATCATGTTCAGCGAGAAGGTCGAGTTCTGGTTGACGGTCACCTGCCGGTAGCTGGCGTTGTTCGCCTGGTTCCCGAAGGCCGCGTCATCCGAGGCGACGTACTGCCCGCTGACGAAGTACAGCGCCCCGACGTTCTGCGCGGCGATGAGATCATCCTGGTGCACCTGCAGGCGACGAGCGATCGTCCCCGAGGCAGGGGGCGCGGAGAAGGGGTAGGGGAAGAAGCCGGTGGCGGCGTTCACCTGGGAGCGCGGACCGAGGTTTCCCTGCTGGCCGTTGAGGCTCGCGCTGTACGGATCGGAGCAGCCCGGCTGGAGGAAGGACGGGCAGCCGCCGCCGCCCGGGCAGGCGCCGCAGAGGTTCTGCTGAAGGGCGCAGAAGCCGTGCTTGAGCCAGCTGTTCCCGATCTGGGTGAAGCGGCCGTCCTTGAGGCGCCACATGTCCTGAGCAATGACGGGGTGAGCGTTGGTGCTCGCGACCCAGCTCAGGTTGGAGGAGCCCACGTTGCAGGACGTCGTCGCGACCGAATAGGCGTAGATCCCGGTTCCACCGCTGGTGCCGTAGGAGTTCGTGGACGGGAGTCCGCCGACGATGACGTCCGGACCCTGGGCCATGGCCGCCGGAGCGCCGACGAGGCAGAGCGCCACGGCGACGAGCCCGAGCAGGGTGGGCCGGAGCCCGCTGGTCTTGACCTCGATCATTCTCACCCTTTCTCCGTGAGGGGCGGGAGCCCCCGTTGAAATCGGACACTGGCGCGACACCTCGGAGCCGCCGCGCACCTGTCGGGTGCTTCGGTGAAGCGGTTCCGGAGGATTCGCAGAGGAGCGAGCCGAGGGAGCTTCCCGAGGGCTGGCCCACCGACACCGAATGCACGCAGGTTGCGCGCCGGCCGAAGGCGGGTGGCCGGGCTCTCGGGTCGGATTTTCGGGCCTACGCCTTTCCCCGGTCGGCGACGCTCGGCGCCTCCGCCCGGAATCGGAACTCCCCAACGCCAATGATACGCGGCTCAGAGCGCGGTGCGAGGTCGAATTCGACACAATGTGGTGAATCCGGGCGGACTTGCGGGGATAACTGACTCTCGGAGGCGAGACCCAGAAGGAGGCCGATGACCACCCGCCCGGAGACCTCGACGAGACCTGCGGAGCCTCGCCGCGCCGCCGAGACGCCGAGCGAAGCCCCCGCTTCCCTCGGGCTGGGCCTGGGTGCGGTCGCCGTCCCCGTGGCGTTCGCGACCACCGTGACGATGTGGGCGGTCGGCTACGTGGCCCACCTCGAGGCCCTTCGTGTCCCACGCCTCGCCCTCATCGTGCTCATCGCGGTCCATCTGCGGGGGGCCTGGGCGGCGGCCCGACGCTCGGCCCGGCCTCGCGCGGCGGGTCTGCTGACCGGCTTCCTCGTCTCTCTCCTGAACCTCCTGATTCTCGCGTCTTTCCTGACTGAAGGGGGAGAGCAGCCCCCCGGAACGGTCGCCGCCTCCGTGGGGGGCTTTCTCCTCGCGGGGACGGCTCTGGGGTTTCTCATGGGAATCCTCGCCGGGCGTCACCCGGATCGCCTCCCCTTCCACCCGGAGCGGGTCTTCACCCGGGTGGCGGCCTGCGCGACCTTCCTGCTCGTGATCATCGGAGGGATCGTCACGACCCATGAGGCCGGGCTCGCGGTCCCGGACTGGCCGACGAGCTTCGAGGCGAACATGTTCCTGCTCCCCTTCTCCCGAATGGTGAGCCAGAGCGACGTCTACTACGAGCACGCCCATCGCCTCTTCGGCGCCCTCGTGGGCCTGACGACGGTGACGCTGGCCCTGTTCCTCGCCCGCCGGGAGCCGCGGCGCTGGGTGAAGGGGCTCGGCGGGGTCGCGGCGCTCTTGGTCGTCGCGCAGGGAACCATGGGGGGGCTTCGGGTGAGCCTCGCCGACAACATCGAGACCCTCGAGAGCGCCGGCAGCCTCGCGCTCCGGGTGGCGCACGGGGTCACGGGTCAGGTCTTCCTCGCCCTCCTCGTGGCCCTCGCCACCTTCTACTCCGCCGCGTGGACCTCCGGGGACCGCGCGGTCCCCGAGCGGCGACGGACGGAGCGCACCCTGACCGCCGCGCTGCTCGCCCTCGTCCTCGGTCAGCTGCTCCTCGGCGCGCTGACCCGGCACCTCATCCGAGCGGACTGGGTCCTTCCCCACATCCTGGGGGCGATCGTGGTGGGCGGGGTCGCGGTCTGGACCGCGGCCCGCGCGGTGGGGATCTACGAGGACCTGCCGGCGGTGCGGGGCAGCGGACTCGCGCTGGTGTTCCTCGTGATCCTTCAGTTGTTCCTCGGCTTCTTCGCTCTGGCCTTCCCCCAGAACCCGGCGCCGAGCAGTGGGACGAGCGGCAGCCTCGAGTCCCTCGTCACGACCGGTCATCAGGCGACCGGCGCGCTCGTGCTCTCCGTCGTGGTCGTTCACCTCCTGCGGGTCTGGCGGCTGGTCGGCGAGCCGGCCCCGGAGGCCCCCGCCGCCTGACACCCGGGCCCTCGCACCGGACCCTCGCGCCGGCGCTCCGTCTCCCGGTCTCTGTGGTTTCGGGATTGATCCCGCTCCCTGCGATTCATCCGCCGCAATCCGGTCGGAGCGGTAGACATTGGGGGGCCGTTTGTTACCTTTCCCGGCGATCGGAGACCGACGCAAGTGTGCGTCCACGGGGTCTTTCCCGAGCCCGACCAAGGTTGAGCGGGAAAGACATCGAGCGCGCGCGTCGGTCCGAGGAGGGAGCGGCTGCTCCTTCCCTCGGAGTGGATGGTGACGGGGTTCCCGTAGAGCACGAGGGTGAGCGGAACGCGGCCCAAGGTCTGTGAGGACCGGGTGCCGCGCCTCGTGCGGGTTCGGGCGCGTCCACCCTGCGAGTCGTCGGATGTGGCGTCCACACCCCACGGCGCAGGGGCCGCTTCGGTCGGACTCCCGACCGGGCGCCGACCCCAAGGTGTTGAAGCACGGAGGAGCCGAGCATCGTGTCGGACACAGATCAGACGGACGTCGAGCAGAGTGGCGTCGAGGGAGGGGACGGGCGCAAGCGGGATCTCATCTTCCCGCCTTGGACCGATCACCTCGTCAAGCTCCTGGGGATGGGAGCCGCGTTCAGCGGCGTGTACGTGGTGTTCCTCGCCACGTTCGGACTCTCTCCCAACATGTACGCGGTGGGCTACATGCCCGAGCAGCCGATCCCCTACAGCCACGCGCTTCACGCCGGTGAGCTCGGGATGGACTGCAGGTATTGCCACAACTCGGTGGAGCACACCGGCTACGCTGCGGTCCCCCCGACCCAGACCTGCATGGGCTGTCACAACCAGCTTCACACCGACAGCCCGAAGCTCGCTCCGCTCCGGGAGAGCTTCTCCACCGGAGAGCCGATCCCCTGGGTCAAGATCCACGACCTCCCCGGCTACGCCTACTTCAACCACAGCGCCCACGTCACTCGTGGTGTCAGCTGTGTCTCCTGCCATGGGCGGGTCGACAGGATGGAGGAGGTCTACCAGGTCGAGATGCTCAGCATGGGCTGGTGTCTCGAGTGCCACCGGGCGCCGGCGGAGAACCTCCGCCCCGTGTCGGTCGAGGAGGTCGAGTCCCTCATCGCGGCGGGTCTGCTCTCCGACGGCACCGAGGGCGAAGGCGGCCTCGACCCGAGGGCGATTCTCGATGACGCGCGCGTCACGAACCTCGGGTGGGGGAGCGAGTTCACCCGGGATGACCGCAAGGCGATGGGAACGCACCTCATGAAGGAGCGGGGACTCCTCGACGCCGAGGGGATCCCGACCGTGCGTCTCGAACTTCTGACCAGCTGCTCCACGTGCCACCGCTAGGCACGCCATCGATGAACGGGTCACCGATGAACGAACGGCTCTCGAATGAGACGAACGTCGTGACCGGGCAGGAACTCTGGCGCTCCCTCGATGAGGTGGCGGACACGGAGGAGTTCCGACGGTTCGTGGCGAAGGAGTTCCCGACTCACGCGCCGGAGGCGCTCTCCAGCTCCTCCCGTCGCAACTTCCTCAAGGTGATGGGGGCCTCCCTCGCCTTCGCGGGGATGGGCGGTCTGACCGGGTGTCTGCGCTGGCCGCGGGAGGAGATCCTCCCCTTCGCGAGCCGTCCCGAGGGACGCCTGCCCGGGGTTCCGGTCCAGTTCGCGACCGCGCTCGAGCGGGATGGGGTCGCCCACGCCCTCCTCGCTACGAGCTACGACGGCCGCCCGATCAAGGTGGACGGGAACCCGGAGCATCCGCAGGCGGATGGGGTCGGCTCCCTCGACCTGATCGGCCAGGGGACGGTCCTCGACCTCTACGATCCCGCGCGCAGCCGCGAGGTGGTCCAGGGCTCGAAGTCGAGCGACTGGGCTGCGGCCCGTGACGCGCTCCGCGCCGCCGCGGCCGGGGGCGGGTTCGCCGTCCTCTCCGCTCCTTCCGACTCGCCCACCGTGCAGCGGATGAAGGAGCGTCTGCGCTCCGAGGTCTCCGGCTCCCGCTGGTACGACTACTCCCCGACTGGACGTGACAACGAGCAGGAGGGGCTCCGGCTCCTCTTCGGGGGCGCCTACCGGGCGGTCCCTGACTTCGGGGCGGCGCGCACCGTGCTCTGCCTCGACGCCGACCTGCTGGTCCAGCACCCCTCTGCCCTCGCGAACTCCCGCGGCTTCGGGCGGATGCGCGCGGCGCGGCGCGCCGGGACGACCCACCATCGCATGATCTCGATCGAGGCCCGTCACTCGGTGACCGGGTCGGTGGCGGATGAGCGCTGGGCCGTGAAGCCCTCCGAGGTCGCGCGCCTCGGGGCCGCGATTCTCCACGCCGTCGATCCGGCCGGAATCCCGGACGGGATGAAGTCGGCCCTCGGGGCCGCGACCGTCGATTCGGCGCGGCAGGCCGCCGTCACTCGGGTGGCGGAAGAGCTGAACGCCCAGCGGGGCGGGGTGCTCGTGCTCGCCGGACCCCATCAGCCTCCTGAGGTCCATGCCCTCGCCCACGCGATGAACGTGGCGCTGGACTCCGCCGGGAAGACGGTCCGCTACGTCGCGACCGAGGATCGGCCTCGCTCGGTGGACGCGATCGAGCGGCTCGCGGCCGACATCGGTTCGGGCGCGGTGAAGAGCCTCCTCGTCATCGGCGGAAACCCCGTCTTCGACGCCCCGGCCGACCTCGGGCTGGCGGCGAAGATCGGAGGGCTCTCCGCGAGCTTCCGTCTCGGGGAGCACCAGGACGAGACGAGCGAGGCGTGCGCGTGGCACCTGCCGCAGGCGCACTACCTCGAGACCTGGATCGATGGCCGCAGCTGGGATGGGACGGTCACGCTCACCCAGCCCCTGATCGACGCGCTCTACGGGGGTCGAAACGCGGCCGAGGTCCTCGGGCTGCTCCTCGACGACGACCCGAAGTCCGCCTACGACCTCGTCCGCGACACGCACCGCGGGAGCGCCTCGGGCGACTTCGAGAAGAGCTGGCGCGACTGGGTCCACCGCGGCTTCGTGCCGGGGACGGCGAGCCGGGCCGCGAACCCGCGCCCGGAGCTCGGTTGGGGCGCGGACCTGCAGTCCCTGTACGGCGCCGGCGCCGAGGTCGAGGTCCTCTTCCACGCGGACGACACGCTTCACGACGGGCGCCACGCGAACAACGGATGGCTGCAGGAGTGCCCCGACCCCATGACGAAGATCGCGTGGGGCAACGCGGCGATCATCGCGCCCGCGGACGCGGAGCGCTTCGGGGTGGCGAAGGACGGCGACCTCGTGCGGGTGACGGTCGGGGCCGCCTCGATCGAGCTCCCGGCGTTCCGCATGCCGGGTCACGCGCAGGGCTGCGTCGGACTCGCCCTCGGCTACGGCCGGGAGGTGTTCGACCGCGTCGCGGGTGGGGTCAGCTACAACCTCGCGAAGGGGAGCGGCGTCAATGTCTATCCCCTGCGGTCCGCGGCGGCGATGCGCGCCGCCTCCGTGGCGGGTCAGGTGTCGAGGACCCGCGGCAATGAGGAGATCGCCACCACCCAGGATCACTGGGCGGTGGACAGCCTCCAGAAGAACGAGACGGACCGCCGCTCCTCGAACTTCGCCCGGGTCGTCGACCTCGACGACTACAAGCTCCGGCACGGGGCCGCGGTCGAGGCGCTCGCCGGGCACGTCCCGCCGCTGAAGTCCCTCTTCGATGAGCACGTCTACGAGGGCCACCGGTGGGGGATGTCGATCGACCTCGACCTCTGCACCGGCTGCACCGCCTGCGTCGTGGCGTGTCAGGCGGAGAACAACATCGCGGTCACCGGCAAGGCCGAGGTCGCCTACGGGCGCGAGATGCACTGGATGCGCATCGATCGGTACTTCCGGGGGGCGGACTACGATTCCCCGGATGTCGTCCACCAGCCGATGACCTGCCACCACTGCGAGAACGCCCCGTGCGAGCAGGTCTGCCCCGTGGCGGCGACCGTGCACTCCGCCGAGGGCCTGAACGACATGGTCTACAACCGCTGCATCGGCACGCGGTACTGCTCGAACAACTGCCCCTACAAGGTCCGGCGCTTCAACTACTTCAACAACGCGAAGCACCCGACGGAGCAGGAGCAGATGGTCTACAACCCGGATGTCACCGTCCGCGCCCGCGGGGTGATGGAGAAGTGCACGTTCTGCGTCCAGCGGATCAAGCGCGCGACGATCCGGGCGAAGAACGAGCGGCGGGAGATCCGGGACGGCGACGTCGTCACCGCCTGCCAGCAGACCTGCCCGACCCAGGCGATCACCTTCGGGGACCTCGCCGACTCGGGCAGCGCCGTCTCGCGAGAGCACGCATCCGATCGCTCCTACGCCATGCTCGAGGAGCTGAACGTGAAACCGAGGACTCACTACCTGGCCAGGGTGGTGAACCCGCCTCGGGAGGGGAGCTGATCGATGGCGGAAGCGCTGGCACGCATCGGTGGCGAGCTCGACAACACCCAGGACCGCCCGGAGCGCCGTGAGGAGCTGATCCTCGGCGGCCTCAACGACACCTCGATCACCGACCGGGTCTGCGGGATCGTGGAGACGAGGCCGACCAAGGCATGGTTCCTCGCGCTCCTGATGTCCCTGTCCGTGCTCGGGCTGCTCGGGATCCTCGTCCCCTACCTGATCTTCACGGGGGTCGGGGTCTGGGGGGTGAACAACCCGGTCGGGTGGGGCTACGCGATCGTCAACTTCGTCTTCTGGGTCGGCATCGGCCACGCAGGGACGCTGATCTCGGCGATCCTCTTCCTCTTCCGGCAGAAGTGGCGGACCTCCATCAACCGCGCGGCGGAGGCGATGACGATCTTCGCCGTCATCTGCGCCGGCCTCTTCCCGGGGATCCACGTGGGCCGCGCCTGGTTCGCCTACTGGATGTTCCCCCTGCCGAACCAGATGGCGATGTGGCCGAACTTCCGCAGCCCCCTCCTCTGGGACGTCTTCGCGGTCGGCACCTACTTCACGGTCTCCCTGCTCTTCTGGTACATGGGCATGATCCCCGACCTCGCGACCCTGCGGGATCGCGCGAAGAACGGGATCCGCAAGCTCGCCTACGGCGCGCTCTCGATGGGCTGGACCGGGTCGAACCGGCAGTGGCATCGATACGAGCGGGCGTACCTCCTCCTCGCCGCCCTCGCGACGCCGCTCGTGCTCTCCGTGCACTCGGTGGTCTCGTTCGACTTCGCGGTCTCGCAGGTGCCGGGCTGGCACACGACGATCTTCCCGCCCTACTTCGTGGCGGGGGCGATCTTCAGCGGGTTCGCGATGGTGGTGACCCTGCTCGTCCCCTGCCGGGCGATCTTCGGCCTCAAGGAGATCATCACCCTCCGGCACCTCGAGAACATGAACAAGATCATCATGGTGACCGGGCTGATGGTCGGTTACGCCTACGCGATCGAGTTCTTCATCGCGTGGTACGGAGGCAACCCGGTCGAGAAGTTCACCTTCCTCAACCGTGCCTTCGGGCCCTATGACTGGGCCTACTGGATCATGGTCAGCTGCAACGTGATCAGCCCGCAGATCTTCTGGTTCAAGAAGGCCCGGACGAGCCTCGTGATCATGTTCATCGTCTCGATCTTCGTGAACATCGGCATGTGGTTCGAGCGCTTCGTGATCACGATCTCGTCGCTCGCGAACGACTTCGTGCCGAGCGCGTGGGACTACTACTCGCCGACCTGGGTCGACATCGGGATCATGATCGGAGCCTTCGGGCTCTTCTTCACCCTGTTCACGCTTTTCTGCCGCTTCCTCCCGTTCATCGCCATGGCCGAGGTCAAGGCGGTGGTCGCGGATCAGGAGCACGCGGCGCACGCCGCCCACGAAACGGGTGCGGCGCACGATTCCTCGTCCGGAGCCGAGCCCGCCGCGGCCGGCGCGGCTGGGTAGAGGAGGAGAGATGGCGAAGGAAGCAAGACCGGTCCTGGTCCTGGGCGAGTTCGAGGATGCGGAGACCCTCATGTCCGCCGCGGAGCGCGTGCGCGACGAGGGCTTCACGCACTGGGACTGTTACACGCCCTACCCGGTCCACGGCCTCGATCAGAAGATGGGGATCCGGGCGACGGCGCTGCCGTGGCTCGTCCTCGGCGGCGGCCTGACCGGCTGCACCGTGGGGTTCCTCATGCAGTGGTTCATGAACGCGGTCGACTACAAGTTTCTGATCAGTGGAAAGCCGCTCTGGAGCGTGCCGGCGAACATCCCGGTCTCCTTCGAGCTGACGATCCTCTTCAGCGCGTTCGGGGCCTTCTTCGGCATGCTGGCGATGAACGGGCTCCCGCGCTTCTACCGTCCGCACTTCCGGAGCGAGCGGTTCCGTCGGGCGACCGCCGATCGGTTCTTCATCGGCATCGAGGGCCGCGATCGCGCCTTCGATCCGCAGGGGAATCAGGACCTCCTGAGTTCGCTCGGGGCTTCGCACGTCGAAGTGGTCGAGGAATAGGGAGGAGACGAAGGTGCCCCGCTGGATCTACACGGCCATCATTCTGGTCAACCTCGTGATGCTGATCCCGCCCGTCCTCATCTTCAAGGCTCGCTCGAGCAAGAAGAGGGCGCCGCGGATCCATCTCTTCCATGACATGGACCATCAGAAGCGCTACGAGCCGCAGGCCGGGAGCGATCTCTTCGCGGACGGACGCGCCATGCGACTCCCCGTCGCGGGGACGGTCGCCCGGGGCGAGCTCAACGCCGACGACCACTACCACCGCGGCGTGGTGAACGGGGAGTGGGCGCAGGACTTCCCCCCGGCGTTCCGCGTGAACGCGGCGACCCTCGCCCGCGGGCAGGACCGCTTCGGGGTCTACTGCAGCCCCTGCCACGGGCTCTCCGGGCATGGTGACGGGATGGTGCGCCAGCGCTCGGAGGCGATCGGGCAGACCTGGCTCGTCCTCGATGTGAGCGCGGAGCGGGCCCGGACCTACCCGATCGGACAGCTCTACAACATCATCACCAACGGGATCAGCACGATGCCCTCGTACCGCGCGACCATTCCGGTCGAGGATCGCTGGGCGATCGTGGCCTACGTCAAGGCGCTCCAGTTCAGTCAGGCGGCGCCGGTCAGCAGTCTGCCCCCCGACGTGCAGCTCCGATTGAGCGAAGAGAGGGGAGGGAACTGATGGCCGGCTCCCGGATCGATCTCTCCAACGAAAACATGGAGCTCGGCTCCCTCTCCCGGAACGCGACGTCCGTCGGGATGATCCTGCTGGTGGTGGGACTCGTCGCGACCCTCGCGATGGGCGCACTGACCGGCGGAGCGGGACACGACTCGCTCGGTCACGATGGTGGCGCGCACGGCGAGGACCACGGCGCGGATCACGGATCCGCGGCGCACGACGATCACGTGGACGACCACGCCGGGGAACACGACTCGGCGCACGCCGGTCACGACGACCATCACCACGCGCACGGGTACATCAGCGAGCGATCCTGGCTGCACCCGTACCTGATCAGCTACTGCTACTTCCTCGCGATCACGATCGGGGCGCTCTTCTTCGTCATCATCCACCACCTGGTGCGGGCGGGCTGGAGCTCCTCGCTGCGGCGGATCGCCGAGGGGGTGAGCCAGAACTTCATCGTGATGGCGGTGCTGACGATCCCGATCCTCCTGAACCTCGGGGAGGTCTACCAGTGGGCGGTCTACGATGTCGGTCATGATCCGCTCATCGATGTGAAGCAGGCCTACCTGAACGAGGGCGCCTTCATCACGCGCTTCGTCGCCTACTTCGCGGTGTGGATCGGCTTCAGCGTCTTCTTCCACCGCATGTCGGTGAAGCAGGACGAGACCGGAGATCCGGCGATCAGTCGGAAGATGGGGCTCGCCACCCCGGTCGCGGTGCTCCTCTTCGCGCTCTCGGTCAGCTTCGCGGGCTTCGACCTGCTGATGTCGCTGGACGCGCACTGGTTCTCCACCATCTTCGGCGTCTACTTCTTCGCCGGTTGCGTCCTCTCCTGGCACGCGTTCCTCGCGCTGACGGTGATCTGGCTCCAGAAGCACGGGCGGCTGGTTCGCAGCATCAACTCCGAGCACCTTCAGGATGTGGGGAAGATGGTCTTCGCCTTCACCATCTTCTGGGCCTACGTCGCCTTCAGTCAGTACATGCTCTACTGGTACGGGAACATCCCCGAGGAGACCGGGTGGTACCTGCGCCGCCAGACGACCTTCACATGGGGCGCGTGGGGCTTCTTCCTCGTGTTCGGGCACTTCGCCGTGCCCTTCCTCTTCCTGCTCTCGAAGCATGTGAAGCGGAGAAAGACGACGCTCGCGGTCGGCGCGATCTGGATGCTCCTTGTCCACTGGTGCGACCTCTACTACCTCGTCATGCCGCAGCTGATGAGCGGGTCCGAGTTCCCCTTCCAGATGATCGATGTCACGATCTTCCTGGCGATGACCGGACTTTACCTGATCACCACCGCGTGGTTCCTCGGGAGGGCTCCGCTGCTCGCCAAGCGCGACCCGAAGCTGCCCGAGGCCCTGGCCTTCCACAACGCGTAGGGAACGACGATGTCTGAAGCCATCGATGCCAGCCGTGGGGACTACGACGACCCGCTCGCGACCCCGACCTACATCCTCGGGCTCGTCGGCACGGTCATTCTGATCGCGACCGTGGTGCTCGTGCACACGCTGAGCAACAACACGGGTCAGTCGATGCAGGACGAGGCCCTCGAGCGGGACTACTTCGAGATCGAGCAGGTGCGGGCGCGGCAGCAGGAGCAGCTCAGCTCGACCGTCTGGACGATCCAGGAGGAAGATCGTGCGAGCATCCCGATTCAGCAGGGGATGGAGCGGGTGATCGAGCAATACGGGAACGGGAACTGAATCCTCCTCGTCCCGTGCGGACGAAGCCAATCGAGGAAAGAGCCACCATGCTCAACAGGAATCCACGAGAAACCGCCCGGTCGACCCACGATCCGGCTCGCTCCGCGAGCCGGTCGAGGGTCGTCTGCACGCTTCTCGTGGGCCTCCTCCTCACGCCGTCCCTGTGCGCTCAGATCGGGCTCGATGAGCCGGTGATCAACCAGGTCGAGACCGCCGACATCACCCAGAAGCTCGGGGCCACCGTCGACCCGGCGCTCGTCTTCACGGACGAGACCGGTCGGGAGGTTCCGCTCTCCCGATACTTCGATGGCACCCGCCCGGTCATCCTGAACATGGCCTACTTCTCCTGCCCCGTGTTGTGCAACCTCGTCACGAACGGGGTGGTCGAGGCGGTCCAGGGGATGGAGGGGCTCGACGGCTGGGTGGTCGGGGATCAGTACCGTGTCCTCACCGTCAGCATCGATCCCCGGGACACCGCGGCGATGGCGCGCGGGCGCAAGGATGACCTCGTCGAGCAGCTGGGGAGCGAGGCCGCCCGGACCGGCTGGCCGATCCTCACCGGCCGCGTCCCCGCAATCCGCGCTCTCGCCGACTCGGTCGGCTTCGGTTACGAGTGGAGCGACTACCAGGAGGAGTACGCCCACGGCTCGGCGATCATCCTCCTGAGTCCCGAGGGCAAGGTCACCCGCTACCTGAGCGGGATCGCCTACGACCCCAAGGTCCTGCGGCTCTCCCTCGTGGAGGCGTCCGAGGGCAAGGTCGGCACCCTCACCGATCACATCTTCCTCCGCTGCTTCTACTACGACCCCGAGACCGGGACCTACGGCGTCCGGCTCGCCTGGATCACCATGCGGGTGGGCGGGGTCTGCACCGTGACCGCGATGTGCGCGGCGTTCTTCTTCATGTCACGCAACCGTCGAGAAGCCCTGGCCGCCCGCGCGGGCGATCAGGACGAGAGATAGGAAGGGAGCCTCCCATGGCAGGTTCCTCGATCACGACCGCCCTCGGTGACCTCGGTGGGCTCGGCTCCGCCGGGCTCGCCTGGCTGGAGACCCGCATGGTCGGCCTCCTCGCGGAGGGGAGCATCTGGACGACCGGGATGCCCGCCGCGAAGTCGAACCACGCGGGCCCGATCGACAGCGACTACGCCTTCATCACGATCATCTGCACGATCTTCTTCGTGCCGATCACGATCGCCCTGGTCTACTTCGCCTTCCGCTACAAGAAGGCGCCCGGGGAGAAGGCGGAGAGCGATGTCTCCCACAACACTCCCCTCGAGGTGACCTGGACCGTCATCCCCATGCTCATCGTGGTGGTGATGTTCTACATCGGCTTCCGGCACGCGAACATGATGTACGCAGCGCCGGCGGACGCCTACACCGTGCACGTCACCGCCTCCCAGTGGTCCTGGTCCTTCCTGCACCCGAGCGGGGCGCAGATGGGGGGGGATATCGGCAAGCTGAGCCCCGATCGGAAGGCGCGGGAGACGACCGATCCCGACCTCGGCCTGCACCTCCCGCCCGGAGTGCCGATCCGCCTCGTGATGAACTCGACCGATGTGCTCCACTCCTTCTACATCCCGGAGTTCCGGGTGAAGCAGGATGTGGTGCCGGGCAAGACCTCCTCGCTCTGGTTCACCCCGGACCTGCCGGAGGGCGACGAGCCCGACATGTACTGGCTGCTCTGCACCGAGTACTGCGGCAAGGACCACTCCAACATGCTCTCCGCGGTCTACGTGCACCCCACGATGGAGAGCTTCCTCCAGTGGCAGACCCGCGCGACGGCGCTCGACCCGGACAACCCGGTCGAGTCCGGCGCGAAGCTCTACGTGCGCAAGGGCTGCGCGACCTGCCACAGCGTCGCGCCCGATGGCTCCGGACCGAACACGGGCCCCACCTGGTCCGGCCTCTGGGGGCTCTCCGCCGACGAGCACCAGGTGCACGAGGGCAGCCCGACCGGACCGAAGCGCGGCGTCGCCATGACGGGTGAGGCCGGCGAGGAGTACCTGAGAGAGTCGATCCGCAACCCCACCGCGCTCTGGAGAGAAGGCTACATCCAGCCGATGGCGGCGGTGAAGGTGGACGACACCGAGCTGTTCTTCCTGATCGAGTACATCAAGTCGCTCGGCAAGCAGTGACAAGACGACCGCCCCGACTCCCGAGGAGCCGGGCGGCTTCACGACATCAACGAAGAGGGCCGACCACGCCGGAGGCTCTCGGACGAGGAAGGGGAGGACGATGAATCCTCCGGAAACCGCAGCCGCGACCTCGACGCAGGTCGCCGAGGCACCCGCGGTCCCGAACCACTATCTGAATCACAGCAAGGGCTTCCTCAGCTGGGCGCTCACGCTGGACCACAAGCGCATCGGCCTGATGTACCTGGTCGGCGTCCTCGGGTGCTTCGCGCTCGGAGGGATCTTCGCCCTCCTCGTGCGAACCGAGCTCTGGGCGCCCGGGGACACGATCGCCGGGATGTTCGCCAGCCCCGGCAGCAGCCCGCAAGAGGTCTACAACATGTGGTTCACCGTGCACGGCGCGGTGATGGTGTTCCTCGTCATCATCCCCGGCGTGCCCGCGGCGCTCGGCAACTTCGTCCTGCCGATCATGCTCGGAGCGAAGGACGTCGCCTTCCCACGATTGAACCTGGGGAGTTTCTACCTCTGGGTGATCGGGGCGCTCTTCTTCGTCTACACCCTCTTCAACGGGGGAGTCGACGGGGGCTGGACCTTCTACACCCCCTACAGCGCGTCACAGGCCACCAACGTGATCCCAGCGCTGCTCGGGGTGTTCATCCTGGGCTTCAGCTCGATCTTCACCGGCATGAACTTCGTCGTGACGATCCACAAGCTCCGCCCGCCGGGGATGACCTGGTTCCGGATGCCCCTCTTCCTCTGGGGCTCCTACGCCACGGCGCTCATCCAGGTCCTCGCGACTCCGGTGCTCGGCATCACACTGCTGCTCCTGATCATGGAGAAGACCCTCCATGTCGGGATCTTCAGCCCCGAGTACGGGGGGGATCCGGTCCTCTACCAGCACTTCTTCTGGTTCTACTCCCACCCGGCGGTCTACATCATGATCCTGCCCGCCATGGGGATCGTGTCCGAGCTGATCTCGGTCCACTCGCACAAGCGACCGTTCGGCTACCAGTTCATCGCCTACTCCTCGATCGCGATCGCCGTCTTCGGATTCCTGGTCTGGGGACACCACATGTTCACCAGCACCCAGTCCCCCGCGATGAACGCCATCTTCAGCGCGATCACCTTCAGTGTCTCGATCCCCTCGGCGATCAAGGTGTTCAACTGGCTGGCGACGATGTGGGGTGGATCGATCCGCCTGACCGTGCCGATGCTCTACGGCCTCGCCTTCATCTTCCTGTTCTCCATCGGGGGCCTGACCGGTCTCTACCTGGGGACGCTGTCCACCGACATCCACTTCCACGACACCTACTTCGTGGTCGCGCACTTCCACTACGTCATGATGGGGAGCGCGCTGATCGGCATGTTCGGGGGCGTGCACCACTGGTGGCCGAAGATGGTGGGCCGGCACTACAACGGGACCCTCGCCCGAATCTCCTGGGCGCTGATCTTCGTCGGCTTCAACGTGACCTTCTTCACCCAGTTCCTCCTCGGGAGCCAGGGGATGCCGCGCCGCTACTACGACTACCTGCCGCGCTACGAGATCTACCACAAGATCTCGACGGTCGGCTCGTACATGATGGCCGCCGGCTTCCTGATCATGGCTTTCTACCTCCTCCAGTCGATCTTCGGAGGGCGGAAGTCTCCGGCGAACCCCTGGGGGGCGAACACCCTCGAGTGGCACTGCACCTCGCCGCCGCCGCATGACAACTTCGCGACCGCGCCGGCCATCGAGGACTGCTACGACTACTCCGGCATCGACTACGACGCCAAGATCGGCGGCTACACCTCTCGCGCGAACCCCTGAGGGGGATGATCCTGGAACCTGAAGGAGCCCGCGGGCTCCGTGTTCGAGGCCCTGGGCCTCACGCTGGGAGACCGATCGAATGAGCGAACACGAATCCCACGGCGACGGGCATCACGCCCATCACCCGCACCAGGCGCACCACTGGGACTCGATGCGCCAGCAGTTCGAGGCGGGGAAGCTGGGCATGTGGCTCTTCCTCGCGACCGAGGTGCTGCTCTTCGGGGGCCTGTTCTGCGCCTACTTCATCTACCGGGCGAACTACCCCGAGCTCTACGAGTACGGGCACCATGCGCTCGACAAGGTGTGGGGGGCGATCAACACGGTCGTGCTCCTCGTCAGCTCGCTGACGATGGCGCTGGCCGTGCGCGCCTCGCAGGTCGGGAACCGCAAGCAGCTGCAGGCGATGCTCGCGATCACCTTCCTCTGCGGCTGCGGCTTCATGGGGATCAAGGCGGTCGAGTACAAGGCGAAGATCGACCACGGGTACCTGCCGGGGAAGCTCTTCAACTACGCCAAGACCATCGAGCACGAGCACGAGGGGCACGCGCACGACGGCGACCATCATGATGACCATCACGGCGACGGGGTCGCTCACGCCGAGGGCGTGTTCGGCGCGCCCGCGGTGTCCGTGGTCGCCCCCCTCGAGCAGACGGCGCAGGCCCAGCCTGCCGCTCCGCCCAGCGGCCTCTCGGCATCTGCCTCCCGGGTGGCGGGTGACCACGCGGAGCACGGACACGAGGACGGGGATCACGGTGGCCATGATGGCTACCTGCCGGTGGACGGCCGGCCCCCCAACATTCACATCTTCTTCAGCATCTACTTCATGATGACGGGGCTGCACGGGATCCACGTGCTCATCGGGATGGCCGTGATCGCCTGGCTGCTCGTCGTCTGCCGAGACGGACGCTTCGGTCCGAGCTACTTCACCCCGGTCGAGATCGGCGGGCTGTACTGGCACCTCGTCGACCTGATCTGGATCTTCCTCTTCCCGCTGCTGTACCTGATCTGACCGGAGGCGAACGATGGGCGATCACTCGCACGGGACCGACGAGCATGGACACGAGCACCTCGGGCACCCGCTCTCGGTGCGGTTCCTCGTCGGCATTCTCATGGCGCTCCTCTTCCTCACCGTCGTCACGGTGGGTGTGTCCTACATCGAGATGGGCCGCACCGTGGCGCTGCTCGTCGCGCTGCTCGTCGCGGTGGTGAAGGCGAGCCTCGTGGCGCTCTTCTTCATGCACCTGCGCTGGGACAAGCCGTTCAACTCCGTCATCCTCGTGGCGAGCATGGCGTTCCTGATCCTCTTCATCGCGTTCGCCAAGCTCGACACCGGCGAGTACATGCACGAGATCACCCCCATGACAGAGGCTCCCGGCTACGTGGAGCAGGGGCTGAAGGGGAACTGACTCCCCGGCCCTCAGCGAACCGATCGAGGCTCCCTTGAGAACGAAGAATCCCGGACTGATGCCCTGGCAGCAGGAGAAGAACCACGAGCTCCCCGTGGGGAGCGGCACCTTCGGCCTCCTCCTCTTCTTCGTCTCCCTCTCGGTCCTCTTCGTCTCCGCCGTCATCGGTGTGGTGGTGGTGAAGCTCCAGTTCCCGGACCCCGAGTTCCCGGTTCGCTTCCCCGGCGTCGGCTGGCAGGGCAGCACGGTCTGTCTCATTCTGGTGAGCGCCCTCGTCCACGCGGCGGTCCGCGCGGTGCAGGTCGATGAGGAGCGGCGCTTCCGGGTCCTCCTCCTCGGCTCCCTCCTCGCCGCCTGCGGGTACCTCGTCTTCCAGACGATCTTCTGGAACGCTCTCTTCGCGCAGAGCGACGCGCTCGCGCGGTCGGTGGAGAGCGGCTTCTACGCGCTCGCGATGCTCACCGCGCTCCACGCGCTCCATGTGCTCGGAGGAATGACCTTCCACGGTCTCGTGCTCTTCCGGGCCGCGCGGCGGCGCTACTGGAGCCTGCAGCACGGGGAGGTGCGGGCCCTCGGCCTCTACTGGCACTTCATCGATGGGGTGTGGCTGATCCTGCTCGGGTTCCTGGTGTGGCTCGCCCGATGATGGAGGCGCTCCCGGCGCGAGGGGGTGATTCTCAGGGGGAGGCGATGACGCGCTCGCGGTGGGCGTACCAGACGAACCAGTAGACCTCGCCGCTCCAGTGGAGAGGTCCCCCCTCCACCGACGCCACGCGGATCGCGCCGGCGTCCCGGTCGAGCCACTCGAGCGTGAGCGTCGCGCCTCCGAGCTCCACCCGGGGCGCGCTCTCCCGCGCGAGCTCCCGGAGCGAGAGCGCCCGCACCTCCGCTGGCTCGCCCGCCGACAGCACGAGCATGCGATCGAAGGCGGGGCGTCCCCCCTCGGCCTCGGTGGGCGGCCGGGGATCGTGCCGGAAGCGCGGGATCCCCATTCCCTCATACTGGTTGTAGAGGTCCTTGCGGTACGCCTTCACGTACTTCGGGTGGGGACCGACCACATGGGGGTCCGGAACGCTCGCCTTGAACTCCTCCCAGGTGGTCACCCTCAGGGGAAGCCGGCGGAGCCGGGTCCCGGCCCGGGGACCGGAGAGGCACTCTCCGATCAGCGGCGACCAGAGGCCGCAGGTGGAGAGGAGCGCGGGGTCATCGCCGGGCGGTCGGTCGAAGAGGAGGGGGTTCGAGTCGAGGAGGACCATGCTGGGCGCGAAGGAGAGAGTCTCCTCCTGGAAGCGTCGCTCGAAGGCGATGACCGCGCCGCTCACCGGGTGGTGGACGATGGTGATCGGGACTCCGCCGAGGATGTCGTTCACCACCTCGTGAAACACGAGCACGCGCAGCGGATATCCGCGGGTCTCCCCGCCGATCGAGATGACGGCGACGCGATCCCCGCGCACGAGGAAGACGGGGTTTCCGCTCCTCATCTTCAGGGCCTCGGCCTCCGCCGCGGGCATCGGCGGGAAGCCCTCCAGCGCTCGGAGCATTCCGGCGGCCTCGGCGCGCTCCAGCTCCTCGGCCGGCACCCGCAGACCCTCCGCCGAGAAGCCGTTCAGGGGGTCGGGGGGGGAGAGGCGGTAGAGCCAGCGCACGCCCTCCATCGATCCCAGGATGAAGACGAGGGTGCCGACGAGAAGGAGGAGCCCCGAGAGGGGGCGGATCGCTCGGGGCGGGGGCGCGCTCTCCGTGTTCACGCGGGCGGACCGCCGAGGACCGGGACGAGGACGGAGGGGATCGCCTCCCGGGAGTCGAGGCAGAGGAAGAGCAGGATGACCGGGAGATGCAGCAGACTGGCGAAGAAGAGTCGCCGCGCTCGGGGGCGGCTCGGATCCCGCTCGAACCGGATCGCCATGGCGAGGAAGTAAACTCCCACGAGCCCCGCGGCGGTCGCGTAGATCGGCCCGGCGAGGCCGAGCAGCGCGGGGAAGAGCCCCACCGGGACGAGGAGGACGGTGTAGAGGAGCGCCGTGCGCGCGGTCCGGATCCCGCTCGGGTCCTCGACCGGGAGCATGCGGAAGCCGCCCAGGCGGTAGTCCTCCCGGTACATCGTGGCGATGGCGAGGAAGTGCGGAATCTGCCAGAGGAACACGATCAGGAAGAGGCTCCACGCCGCGGGAGGCAGGCTCCCGCTCGCCGCGGCCCAGCCGATGAGCGGGGGGAGCGCGCCCGGCACCGCTCCGACGATCGTGTTGAGGGAGTGGCGTGTCTTGAGGGGGGTGTAGACCGCGACATAGAGCACGAGCGTGACGAGGGCGACCCCCGCGGCGAGCGGGTTCGCCTCCACGCAGAGGATCGACAGTCCTCCGAGCCCCGCGATCAGGGCGTAGAGGGTCGCGACCGAACCGTCGAAGCGGCCGGTGGCGAAGGGGCGCCGGCGTGTCCGGGGCATCCGTCGGTCGCGATCGCGTTCGATCCACTGATTGAGGACGCTCGAGGAGGCGGCGACGAGCGCGGTACCGACGAGGGTCATCAGCAGCGAGCGGAGCGGGAGGATCCGGCCGGCCGGGTGGGCGAGGAAGTAGCCCACCGCGGTCGTGAGGACGACAAGCATCGTCAGGCGCGGCTTCGCCAGCTCGTAGAGCTCCCGGAGCACGCCCGGAGCGTCGACGGGCACGCTCACGGGGGAGCGGTCGTTGGGGATCGCGTCGCCGCTCGACAAGGGGACCACCTCGGTGGGGCAGGAGGGTGTGATTCAACAGGCCGTGGCCCGGCCCAGCCCTTCAAGTTTAGGCTCGGGCTCAGCCTGCGACCACGGAATCCGTCGGAAAGGGAGGGGGCGCGGGTTGACACTGGGAGGACCGCTTCCGAGAATTTCGAATCCGGACCAAACTGGTCCTCTTTCTGGATCCGAGAGGTCCGCGGAGCCGAAGCTCCCGACGGAGTCGCCATGCTGAAGATCACCAGACAAACGGACTACGCGGTCATGATCCTGACCCGCTTCGCCCAGGAGGGCCCCGCTCGCATTCACAACGCGCGGGACCTCTCGGAGGAGACGGAGGTTCCCCCGCCGATGGCGAGCAAGATCCTCAAGATCCTCGCGCGGGAGGGCCTGCTGATCTCTCAGCGGGGGGTCAAGGGAGGCTACCGCCTCGCCCGGCCCGCCTCGCAGGTGACGATCGGCGAGGTGATCCGGGCGATCGAAGGACCGGTCGCGATCACCGAGTGTGTCGAGGCCGCGCCGGGCGACTGCGACAAGGAGTCGTGGTGTCCGGTCCGCTCGAACTGGCAGCGGATCAACGACGCGGTGGAGGCGGCGGTGGAGGCGATCTCCCTCGAGGAGATGGCCCGCCCGCTGGACCTCTTCGGCGCCGCGGCGACGAGAGCGGGGGGCAGCCCCCGCGTACCGGGGCGGAGCGCAGCGACCTCCGCCTCCCGGAAGACCCCGGCCCGCTCGTCGAGGCGCGGAGCCGGTGAGCGAGGAGTCACCCGTTGAACGAGGAGAGTGCCATGGGAGCGGAGCGAGAGCCCGCCGGAGTCCCCAGCGCGACCCGTGAGGAGATCGACCTCCAGGAGGTCGCCGACCGCGAGTACGAGTTCGGCTTCGTGACCGACATCGAGGCGGATGCGCTCCCCCCCGGGCTGTCGGAGGAGATCGTGGCCGAGATCTCCCGCCGCAAGGAGGAGCCGGAGTGGCTCCTCGAGTACCGCCTGCGCGCGTACCGCCATTGGCGGACGATGGCGGAGCCGGACTGGGCGTTCATCGACTACCCGCCGGTCGACTACGAGAACATCATCTACTACTCGGCCCCGAAGCCGAAGAAGAAGCTGGAGTCCCTCGACGAGGTCGATCCGGAGCTGCTCGAGACCTTCCAGAAGCTGGGCATCCCCCTCGCCGAGCAGAAGCGCCTCGCCGGGGTCGTCGAGGAAGATGACACCCCCGCCGCGGAGCTGAGCGGCGTGGCGGTCGACGCCGTCTTCGACTCCGTCTCGGTCGCGACCACCTTCAAGGACAAGCTCGCCGAGCTCGGCATCGTCTTCTGCAGCTTCTCCGAGGCGGTGAAGGAGCACCCCGAGCTGGTGCGGAAGTACCTCGGCTCCGTGGTCCCGCACACCGACAACTTCTTCGCGGCGCTGAACGCGGCGGTCTTCTCCGACGGCTCCTTCTGCTACATCCCCGAGGGCGTCCGGTGTCCTATGGAGCTCTCCACCTACTTCCGGATCAACGCCGCGGGTACGGGCCAGTTCGAGCGCACGCTGATCGTCGCGGAGAAGGGAGCCACCGTCTCCTACCTCGAGGGGTGCACCGCCCCGATGCGCGACGAGAACCAGCTCCACGCCGCCGTGGTCGAGCTGGTCGCCATGGAGGACGCGACGATCAAGTACTCGACCGTCCAGAACTGGTACCCGGGGGACAAGGAGGGGAAGGGCGGGATCTACAACTTCGTGACGAAGCGGGGAGCCTGCCGCGGCGATCGCGCCAAGATCTCCTGGACCCAGGTCGAGACCGGGTCCGCGATCACCTGGAAGTACCCGAGCTGTCTCCTCCAGGGGGACGACTCGGTCGGGGAGTTCTACTCCGTCGCGCTCACCGGGAACCGTCAGCAGGCGGACACCGGCACGAAGATGGTGCACATCGGCCGCAACACGAAGTCGACCATCGTCTCCAAGGGGATCTCGGCCGGCCGGGGTCAGAACACCTACCGGGGGCTCGTCGAGGTGAAGAAGGGGGCCGAGGGAGCGCGCAACTTCTCCCAGTGCGACTCGATGCTCCTCGGCGATCGATGCGGCGCGCACACCTTCCCGTACATCGAGGTCCGCAACCCGACCGCGAAGGTCGAGCATGAGGCGACCACCTCGAAGATCGGGGAGGATCAGATCTTCTACTGCAACCAGCGCGGCATCTCGACCGAGGATGCCGTCTCGATGATCGTGAACGGCTTCTGCAAGGAGGTCTTCCGCGAGCTCCCCATGGAGTTCGCGGTGGAGGCCCAGAAGCTGCTCGCGGTGAGCCTGGAGGGGAGCGTCGGCTGACGCGAACCCCCGTCGAGCCCGCCGGACCGGAATCGATCAAGAACGACCGCGGGAGCCCGCTCCCGCCGATGAGAAGGAAGCGACCATGCTCGAAGTGAAGGGCCTGATGGCCGAGGTGGAGGGGAACGCGATCCTCCGCGGCCTGGACCTCACGGTGAACGCCGGAGAGGTGCACGCGATCATGGGGCCGAACGGCTCCGGGAAGAGCACCCTCGCTCATGTCCTCGCGGGGCGTGAGGATTACGAGGTGACCGGAGGGAGCGTCCGCTTCGAGGGACGCGACCTGCTGGAGCTGGAGGCGGACGAGCGGGCCTGCGAGGGCCTGTTCCTCGCGTTCCAGTACCCGGTCGCCGTCCCCGGGATCTCCAACGCCTACTTCCTGCGGACCGCGCTCAACGCCGTCCGCAAGTACCGGGGCGAGGCGGAGGTCGACGCCGTCGACTTCCTCGCCCTCGTGCGGGAGCGCATGAAGCTGGTGGGGATGGACGAGAAGTTCCTCCACCGCGCGGTGAACGATGGCTTCTCGGGGGGGGAGAAGAAGCGGAACGAGATCCTCCAGATGGCGGTCCTCGACCCGAAGCTCTGCATCCTCGATGAGACCGACTCCGGCCTCGACATCGATGCGCTCCGCACCGTGGCGGATGGGGTCAACCAGCTGCGCTCCTCGGAGCGGGGCATTGTCGTCGTCACCCACTACCAGCGCCTCCTCGACTACATCGTGCCGGACCATGTCCATGTCCTGTCGGAGGGGCGCATCGTGCGCTCCGGGGGCAAGGAGCTCGCGCAGCAGCTCGAGCAGGAGGGCTACGCCTGGCTCGAGACGAGCGCCTCCGGCGCCGGGGGAGGGGCCTGATCGATGGCGAACGCCCGCACCACGCGCCGCTTCGGCGCGCCCGCGCCGGACGAGTGGGTGGAGTCGACCCGCCGGACCGTCGAGCGTCGCCTCGCGGTCTCCCCACCGTGGCTCGCCTCCCTCCGGGAGGGGGGCCGGGACCGCTTCGAGCTCCTCGGCTTCCCCACGCGCCGGGATGAGGAGTGGCGGTACTCGAGCGTGAAGTCGATCGTCGAGGGCCCCTGCCGCGAGCCGATCGAGGCGGCCGATGCCGGAGTGGACATCTCGGGATACCGTGTCCCCGCGCTCGACGGGGTGAGGCTCGTCTTCGTCGATGGCCTCTACCGCGAGGATCTCAGTGACCGGGAGGCCCTCGCCCCCGGGATCACGGTGGAGACGATGACCGAGGCGATCGCGCGCGGAGAGGCCGCGCTGGAGCGGTCCCTCGCGCAGGCCCCCGAAGGGGAGCACCCCTTCCACTCCCTGAACACCGCCTGCTTCGCGGATGGCGCCCGCATCCACGCGGCGGCCGGGGCCCGGCAGGAGCGCCCGATCCACATCCTCTGCCTGGGAGGGGTGGGCGGCACCGGAGCGAGCCATGTCCGCCATCAGATCGAGGTGGAGACCGGGGCCTCGATCTCCGTGGTGGAGGAGTACCGGAGCGAGGGGACGACCTTCACGAACGCCGTGACCCAGGTCCACGTCGCGACGGGGGGGAGCCTCGTCCGGGTGAAGATCGCGCAGGAGGATCTCTCCGCCCATCACATCTCCTTCCTCGCCGTCCGGCAGGAAGCGGAGAGCCACTTTCACGACACCTTCTTCGCGGTGGGTGGGGGGACGACCCGCAACGAGATCGAGGCGCTCCTCGACGGGGAGGAGGTGGAGTGCACCATCAACGGGCTCTATCACCTCGATGGGGATCGTCAGGTCGACAACCACACCCTGCTCCGCCACGCTCACCCGAACTGTCGGTCGTGGGAGATGTACCGCGGCGTCCTCGACGGGCGCTCGCGAGGAGTCTTCACGGGCAAGATCCATGTCTACGAGGACGCGCAGAAGACCGACGCGAAGCAGAACTCCAACTCGCTGCTTCTCTCCGCCGAAGCGGAGGCGGACACCCGCCCGCGCCTCGAGATTCACGCGGACGATGTCCGCTGCACCCACGGAGCGACGGTCGGGGAGCTGGATGAGAGCTCGCTCTTCTACCTCCGCTCCCGGGGCATCCCTCCGGTGGAGGCGCGCCACATGCTGGTCCACGCCTTCGCGGGCGAGGTGCTCGACTCGATCGAGGATGATCTCCTGAGGGAGGAGCTGGCCGGTCGGCTCGCGGCCTCCCTCTCGCGGGCCCGGGCGGAAGCCTAGGTCGAGGAGAGAGGAATCGCAGGTGACGGCGGAGAGGTCCGATCCCATGACCCTGGAGCGGTTCGATGTCGAGGCGATCCGGCGGGAGTTCCCGGTTCTCCACCAGGAGGTCCACGGGAAGCCCCTCGTCTACCTCGACAGCGCCGCCTCGTGCCAGAAGCCCCAGTCGGTCATCGACGCGATCGGGCGCTTCTATGCCCACGACTACGCGAACATCCATCGCGGGCTCCACTCCCTCTCCGAGCGGGCGACCCACCAGTTCGAGGCGGTCCGGGAGAAGGTCCGCGGGTTCATCAACGCCTCGGACGTCCACGAGATCGTCTTCGTCCGTGGGGCGACGGAGGGGATCAACCTCGTCGCTCGAAGCTGGGGGAGCCGCTACCTCGGCCCGGGGGATGAAGTCCTCATCTCGGCCATGGAGCACCACGCCAACATCGTCCCCTGGCAGATGATCTGTCAGGAGCGGGGGGCCCGGGTCCGGGTGATCCCGATGAATGACCGTGGTGAGCTGGAGCTCGACCGGCTCGCGGAGCTCGTGAACGACCGCACCCGCCTCATCGGACTGGTCCATGTCTCGAACGCGCTGGGCACCGTCAACGATGTCCGCAAGGTGATCGAGCATGCCCACGGGCGGGGAATCCCGGTCCTCCTCGACGCCGCGCAGTCGGTGCCGCACTCCCGGGTCGACGTTCAGGAGCTCGGCTGCGACTTCCTCGTCTTCTCGGGACACAAGACGTACGGTCCGACCGGGTGCGGGGTCCTCTACGGGCGCCAGATCCTGCTCGAGGCGATGCCTCCCTTCCAGGGCGGCGGGGACATGATCCGGTCGGTCTCCTTCGAGGAGACGACCTACAACAAGTCGCCGTGGCGCTTCGAGGCGGGGACCCCGGACATCGCCGGGTTCATCGGGCTCGGGGCGGCGATCGACTGGATCGAGCGGGTCGGGATCGAGGCGATCGGCGCCCACGAGGCGGACCTCCTCGACCACGCGCTCTCCCGCCTCGACGAGGTGCCGGGGATGCGGAAGATCGGAGAGGCGCGGCAGCGAGCCGGGGCCATCAGCTTCACCCTCGACGGCATCCACCCCCACGATCTGGGGACGATCCTCGATCGGGAGGGAATCGCCGTGCGCGTCGGTCACCACTGCGCCCAGCCGATCATGCGTCACTTCGGAGTCCAGGCGACGGCTCGCGCTTCCTTCGCGGCCTACAACACCCGAGCGGACGTCGATGCGCTGATCGACGGGATCCATGTGGTCCGGGAGTTCTTCGGAGCATGAACGAGCTGCGCGACCTCTATCAGGAGATGATCCTCGAGCACTCGAGGAGCCCGCGGAACCGACGGGTGATCGACGAGGATGCGGGGGATGTCCATCACGCGGACGGGCACAATCCCCTCTGCGGTGACGAGGTGACGGTCTATGTCCGCCTCGAGGGCGGAACCGTCGCGGATGTGAGCTTCGAGGGGAGCGGCTGCGCGATCTCGACCGCGAGCGCCTCGATCCTGACGGAGACGCTCCGAGGAAAGAGCCGGGAGGAGGCGGAGGAGGTCTTCCGACGCTTCCACGGGCTCGTCACCGGGACGAGCGAGGCGAGCGAGGAGATGGGCAAGCTGCTCGTCTTCGGGGGCGTGAGCGAGTTCCCCGCCCGGGTGAAGTGCGCGACCCTCGCGTGGCACACCTTTCGTGCCGCCATTGAGGAGCAGCCGGCGGACGGGCCGGTGACCACGGAGTGATCGCGACGGGCGGCCCGCCGGGCCGACCACCGAAGAGCGATCCGGAGACCCGCCACAGTCGATGCAGCGAGGGGGCCCGATGAGCGATCCGAACGAGAGTGACGAGAGGGGCCCGCAGCAGGCTCCGGATGATCCCCCGGCGGAGGCGGAGCCTCTCGGGCTCTATCCGGGCGAGGCGGTCATCATCGGCGGCACCGAGGAGCTCCGCGCGCGCGTCGTCGCGGCGATCCAGACCTGCTACGACCCCGAGATCCCCGTCGACATCTATCAGCTCGGCCTCGTCTACCGGATCGAGATCAGCGACGACGCGGCGGTCGATGTCGACATGACGCTGACCTCCCCGAACTGCCCGGTGGCCGGGACCCTCCCGGGCGATGTGGAGCGGACGATCGCTGCGGTGGCTGGGGTCGCCGGAGCCCGGGTGGGGGTCATCTGGGATCCCCCCTGGGGGCCGGAGCGCATGTCGGAGGCGGCCCGCCTCCAGCTCGGCATGTTCTGACCCGGGCTCTCTCGACGCAGGCCCGGATCCGCGGGCCGGGACTCAGCGGTCGGCTGGACGCCCGGAGGTGATCTTCGCCTGCGCGATCGCCGCTTCGGGGGTTCCGGGGAACTCCTGATGGATCCGGTGGTAGATCTGCAGGGCGATCTCCCCTCGCTGCGCCTCGACGAGCCGCGCCTTCTCCAGCATCCGTCCCGCCTCCTCCCGGAGAATGCCCTCGAGGCGATCCGCCTCTGCGAGGAGCTCACTCGGCAGGTTCTCCTGCTCCCGACGGAAGGTGACGAGCTCGAGGGCGGGGGATCGGAACTCCCGCTCCGCGAGCCCGGCGGCGATCCGCGAGAGCCGCGCGAGGGCGAAGCGATACTGGATCCGCGTCAGGGCCGGTCCGGGGAGGTGCTCCCGGGCCCTCCGGATCGCATCCTTGAAGCGCCCGGCGTCGATCCCCGGGGGCAGCTCCGACGGCCCGCAGAGCACCTCACCGGTCGGCGCTACGAGTCGGCGAAGCGGGTAGCGACCGCTCTCCCCGAGGAGGCTCTCCGGGATCTGTCGGGCGAGATGCTCGTGTGCGGCGCAGGGGAGGGTCCCCGCGATCGGGCAGAGCGGCCCGACTCCGGAGCGCTCCCTCCCGGGGAGCTCGCGGTGCGGCTCCCCCTCGGCGGGGGGAGAGACGATCAGGACGGGGACGCACTCGTCGTCGACGAGGCCGATGAACTCACGGTCGATCCACAGGGAGCTGCGGGCGGCGCGGGAGAAGAGTTCTCCGTCCCGATGGATCACGAGGAGGATGGGGACATTGCGGATCCTTGCCTCCTCGCGAGCTCGGGGCCAGTCCCCCCGCCACTGGATCGGATAGCGGTCGGCGGGGAGGTCGTCCTGATCGAGGCGGATCGTCGAGGGGGTCCCCTCCTCGCCGATCTTCGGCGAGCTCGCGGCCTTCGTGTCGTCGGCCTCGGGCCGCGCTCCGTCCGATCCGAGCAGCGGGAGGGCCAGCATCGGGAGCGCGAGGAGCGCCGGCAGCAGGCGTGGCCGCGACCGGAGTCCGGGGCACCGCCGGGCGAGGTTGTTCCGTTGCGAGCGGACGAGCATGAGGCTCCCTGAGGTCGGGGGGGCGGGATGGGACCTGGACGGGGTCCGGGTGGTGTCGGGGCGTTCCTCGACGCCATCCGATGATCCCATCCGGGGGGGAAACGGTCGACCCCGCTCCCGGGACCGCCCGCTCGCGAGGGGGTGCAGGGGAAGGAGCGCCCGGGTGCCGATCGGCGCCCTCGGTCGGCGGGCGGACCCTGCGCGGGTGATCACCCCGGTCGGTGCATCCCGCGGTCTTGCGCGGGATGAGGGCGGGAACAGCGGAGTTCGCTTGCGCCGGGCGGGGGGGTGAGGAGACGATGCACACAGGGCCGCCAGACTGCGGCCCTCCCGTTTCCCCGCCCCAGCGGGAGGAGTTCGATGGCGACTCGAGATCCCGACATCTTCGACCTCGTGGTGGTCGGCGGCGGTCACGCCGGGTGCGAGGCGGCGCTCGCCGCGGCGCGCCTCGGTCGTCGGGTCGCCCTCGCCACCCTGCGGGAGGAGACCATCGGCGCGCTCTCCTGCAATCCGGCCGTGGGGGGGATCGGGAAGGGGCAGCTCGCCCGTGAGCTCGATGCTCTCGGGGGTGCGATGGCCCGGATCACCGATGAGACCGCCGTCCACTACCGCATGCTGAACACCTCGAAGGGGGAGGCGGTCCGCTCCCTCCGGGCCCAGGTCGACAAGGAGCTCTACTCCCGTGCGATGCGACGCCTCATCGCGTCGACCCCGGGAGTGACGGTGATCGAGGGCTCGGTCGAGGGTCTCCGAATCGAGGCGGGGCGGGCCGCCGGGGTTCGATTGGGAGACGGCTCCGAGGTCCGCTCGCGCTGGGTCATCCTCACCAACGGGACCTTTCTGCGCGGTCTCATGCACACCGGTGAGGCGAAGCAGGAGGGGGGGCGCATCGGCGAGGGGGCGATCGCCGGTCTGACCGGCGCGCTCCTCGACCTGGGCTTCGAGAGTGGCCGGTTGAAGACGGGGACTCCACCCCGACTCCACCGCGATTCCCTCGACCTCGAGCGCACCACGGTCCAGTCCCCGGATCCGGAGCCCGATGGGTTCAGCCATTTTCTGCCCCCGCCCCGCCGGGAGTGGATGGACTGCCACATCACCCGGACCTGCGAGCGAACGCACGAGATCATCCGCCGCAACCTCGACCGCTCTCCGATGTACGCGGGAGAGATCGAGGGGATCGGGCCCCGCTACTGTCCCTCGGTGGAGGACAAGGTGGTCCGCTTCCCCGATCGCGACGGGCACACGGTCCACCTCGAGCGGGAGGGGTGGTCCACCGACTCGATCTACGTGAACGGGATCTCGACCAGCCTCCCCGCCGATGCCCAGGAGGAGCTGGTCGCGACGATCCCCGGACTGGAGCGCGCGGTCTTCCTGCGGCACGGCTACGCGGTCGAGTACGACTTCTTCCCCCCGCACCAGATCGAGGTCACCTTCGAGTCCCGACTCCTGCCCGGCCTCTCCCTGGCCGGCCAGATCTGCGGCACCTCCGGCTACGAGGAGGCGGCGGTCCAGGGGTTCCTCGCCGGCGTGAACGCGGCCCGCCTGCTCGTGGGGGAGGAGCCGTTCGTGCTCGGGCGCGACGAGGCGTACATGGGGGTCCTCGCCGATGACCTCGTGCGCTGCGATCCCCGGGAGCCCTATCGGATGTTCACCTCCCGAGCGGAGTTTCGCCTGCTGCTCCGCCACGACAACGCCGACCTCCGCCTCGTCGAGCGAGGCGTGGCCCTGGGGCTCCTCTCCCCCGAGCACGGAGAGCGCGTCGCGGCGAAGCGGGAGATGATCGAGGGGACCCTCGATCGGCTCCGCTCGACCTTCTCCGGCACGGAGCAGCTGCTGCAGCGCCTCCGTCGCCCGGGCGCGGAGTTCGGCGACCTGGCCGAGCTTCATCCCGAAGTCGACTCCTGGCAGATCCCCCCGGAGATTCAGGACCAGGTCCGGATCCACGCCCGCTACGAGAGCTACATCGAGCGGCAGGCGGGACAGATCGAGACCCTGCGCCGGCTGGAGGCCTGGTCGATTCCCTCCGACTTCGACCCCGAGGAGCTGGCGGGCCTGCGGCGGGAGGCGGTCGAGAAGCTGAAGCGTCTTCGACCGCGCACGCTGGGGGCGGCCCGCCGGATCGCCGGGGTGACCCCGGCGGATCTCTCGATCCTGCTCGTGGGCCTTCGGGCTCGCGGCGTCGGCGGGGGGCTGGCGCCGGATCCTGCGGAGTGTCCCCCGGCGGAGTTGGACTCCGGTGGCGGGTCCGGTACTCTCCCGCCGGGAGCGGCGCGCACCTCCGGGGGCGTGTCGCGTGGGTCGAGCCGAGGAGCGGGGGAGTGATGACCGAGTCGGAGGACAGACCGGCGGAGCCGGACCCGGAGACCGGGGCTCACCTCGGGGGGGCCGGCGTCGGCGAGGGCTTCGAGGTCGTCGAGGAGATCGCGGCCTATCGCGGCGTGCGCTACGCGATGCACCGGGTCCGGGAGCGGCTCCCCGATGGGACGATCGGCGATCGGGATGTCGTCCGGCACCCGGGAGCCGCGGTCGTGATCCCGGTCCGGGGGGACGGACGGGTGATCCTCGTCGAGCAGCACCGGACCGCCCTCGGCGCGACGATGATCGAGATCCCCGCCGGCGTTCTCGAGGCCGGAGAGGATCCGGCGGTCGCCGCGGCCCGGGAGCTGGAGGAGGAGACCGGATACCGGGCGGGGCGCATCGAGCGACTCCTCGACTTCCATCCCAGCGGCGGCTTCTGCGACGAGATCATGCACATCTACCTCGCGACGGAGCTCGTCGAGACCGAGCAGGACCTCGATCCGGATGAATTCATCGCCGTCCATGACCGGACATTCGATGAGATGCGACAGCTGATTCGCGATGGCGTGATCACCGATGGGAAGACGATCGCGGCGTTCCTCTACCTGCACGCCTTCCGCCCCGAGATCGTCGGCGCCGGACCGAAGGAGACGGGAGCGCCCTCCTCATGATCCCCAGAATCGCCATCGTGGGCCGCCCGAACGTGGGCAAGTCCACCTTGCTCAACCGACTCGCTCGACGGCGGGTGAGCATCGTCCATGACATGCCGGGGGTGACCCGTGACCGCGTCTCGATCGACATCGAGCTCGGGGGCAAGGTCGTCGAGATCATCGACACCGGAGGGATCGGGATCGTCGATGAGGGAGAGCTGGACGAGGACATCCACGCCCAGATCGACGTGGCGATCGGCAGCGCCGAGCTGATCCTCTTCCTCGTGGATGGACGGGCCGGCGTGCATCCCCTCGATGAGCGGGTCGCCGGCATGCTCCGGGGCGGGCAACGGGAGGTCATGCTCGTCGCGAACAAGTGTGAGGCGGACGGCACCCGGGACGACCTCGGGGAGTTCTACTCGCTCGGGCTGGGGGATCCCCATCCGATCGCGGCGGCCCACGGAGACGGGGTCACCGAGCTGATCGAGGCCGCGGTCGAGCGCCTCCCGGACGAGGAGGCCGAGCGCCGGGCGGACCCCACCCTGCGCATCGCGATCGTGGGACGACGCAACGCGGGCAAGTCGACCTTCGTGAACGGCCTCCTTCAGGAGGAGCGGGTCATCGTCAGCGACATTCCGGGGACGACCCGCGATGCGGTCGATGTCCGCTTCGAGAAGGATGGCAAGGAGTTCGTCGCGGTCGACACCGCGGGCATCCTCCGCAAGGCGAAGCTCAAGGACGATGTCGAGTACTACGCCCAGGTACGGTCGATGGACGCCATCCGCCGCTGCGATGTCGTGATCTTCCTGATCGACGGAGTCCACGGCGTCTCGCAGCTCGACAAGCGGATCGCCCATGAGGTGATGCTCCGTCATCGACCGGTGGTCATCGCCGTGAACAAGTGGGACCTGGTGAAGGACCACTCCGACACGGAGAAGTACGAGGAGTACCTGTCGAAGCAGCTCCCCGCCCTCCACTTCGCGCCGGTCGTCTTCGTGACGGCGAAGGAGTCGAAGAACGTCGCCTCCTGCATCGGACTGGTGCAGTCCCTCGCGAAGCAGGCGAGCCAGCGGGTCGGGACCGGGGTCCTGAACCGGGCGATCGACACGATCCGCGAGCGGGTCCGCTACCGGGCGCGTCCCGGAAAGGCGCCGAAGATCTACTTCGCGACCCAGGTGGATGTCCTGCCGCCGACGGTCGTGCTGATGGTGAACCGGCCCGGCTTCTTCGCGCCGGCCTACAAGCGGGCGATCGAGAACCACCTGCGGGAGCTCCTCCCCTTCCCGGAGGTCCCGATTCACCTGATCTACCGTCGCCGCGAGGGTGAAAGGTGATCGGAGGGGAGGGCCCCCCCCCCTCGGCGCCGCCCCGGGAGCGCTGCGTCCTCGGCGTGGATCCCGGGCTCGCCAAGATCGGGTGGGGGGTCATCGAGGTCGATGGACCCCGCTTCCGTCTGGTCGAATACGGCTCACTCCGCACCGACCCGGAGACGCCGCATCCCCAGCGCCTCCGTGCCATCTATCACGAGCTGCAGCGCGTGATCGAGGAGCATCGACCCGAGGTGATGGCGGTGGAGGAGGTCTTTCAGGGGAAGGGCGCCCGGAGCACCCTGCGCGCGGGGGAGGGGCGGGGGGCCTGTGTCCTCGCCGGGGCGAACGCCGGGCTGCCCGTGGCCGAGGTGGCCGCCGCCGCGGTGAAGCTGGGGGTCACGGGGACCGGACGCGCGACGAAGGACCAGGTCGGCGCGATGGTCCGGCGGATCCTCGGCCTCGAGGAGGTCCCGAAGCCCGCGGATGCGGCGGACGCCCTCGCGGTGGCCCTCACTTACGCTCAGCGCCGGAGGACGGCGATCCCCCGCTGAGGGGGGGCGCGCCCGGTTCCTGCCTCTGTCTCACTCAGGTTCGTTGGCCACGCGCCGGGGGGCTCGGTAGACTCTGGGCTTCCTGACCCCGGAGCTCCGGGGTCAGGTCCCCGACTCGATCCCCCAGAGAGGACGATCCATGGCGAAGGAAGAGCCGATCGAGGTGCAGGCGGTCGTCACGGAGGCGCTGCCGAACACCACGTTCCGCTGCAAGCTGGACTCCGGCCACATGGTGCTCGCGCACATCTCGGGCAAGATGCGGAAGCACTACATCCGGATCCTGCCGGGAGACAAGGTCACCCTGCACGTCTCGCCCTATGACCTGACCCGGGGCCGTATCGTCTACCGGGAGCGCTAGGCGCAACCCCGGACCGCCCGCCCGGAGCCGCAGCCTCCAGCGGATCGCGTCGCTCAGTCCTCCGACGAGGAGGCCGCTCCGCTGCGGATCGCCTCCACGATCTCCGCGTTCGCGAGGGTCGTCACATCCCCCAGCTGGCGCTGCTCGGAGATGTCCCGGAGCAGTCTCCGCATGATCTTGCCGGAGCGCGTCTTCGGGAGGTCTGCGGTGAAGACGATGCTCGCGGGCTTCGCGATGGGACCGATCTTCGTGGCCACGTGCCCCCGCAGCTCGTCGATGAGCCCGTCGTCTCCCCGCGTCTCCCCCTTCAGCGTGACGAAGGCCGCGATCGCCTGCCCGGTCCGGGGGTCGGTTCGCCCGACCACTGCGGCCTCCGCCACAGCGTGATGGTCGACGAGGGCGCTCTCCACTTCGGTCGTCGAGATGTTGTGCCCCGAGACGAGCATGACATCGTCGACGCGGCCGAGGAGCCAGAAGTCCCCGTCCTCGTCGCTCTTGCAGCCATCCCCGGGGAAGTACATGCCATCGAACCGACTCCAGTAGACCTCGCGGTAGCGCTCCGGGTCGCCGTGGATGGTCCGCAGCATCGAGGGCCAGGGGGAGCGGACCGCGAGGAAGCCGCCCCCGCCCGGGGGGACCTCGTTGCCCTCCTCGTCGACGATCACGGCATCGATGCCCGGGTAGGGGCGCGTGGCGGAGCCGGGCTTCAGCGTCGTCACGCCCGGGAGGGGCGAGATCATGATCGCGCCGGTCTCCGTCTGCCACCAGGTGTCCACGATGGGGCAGCGGCTCCCTCCGATGTGCTCGTGGTACCACATCCACGCCTCCGGGTTGATCGGCTCGCCGACGGAGCCCAGGAGGCGGAGGGATGAGAGATCGTGGCGGGCGGGGTGCGCGGTGCCCCACTTCATGAAGGTCCGGATCGCGGTCGGGGCGGTGTAGAGGATCGTGACGCCGTAGCGCGCCACCACCTCCCAGAAACGGTCCTGCCCCGGATGATCCGGAGTCCCCTCGTAGATCACGCTCGTCGCCCGGTTCGCGAGGGGGCCGTAGACGATGTAGCTGTGACCCGTCACCCAGCCGCAGTCCGCCGTGCACCAGTAGATGTCCTCGTCCCGGTGGTCGAAGACGTTCCGGAAGGTCGAGGCGACCCCCGTGAGATATCCCCCCTGGGAGTGGGCGATCCCCTTCGGCTTGCCGGTGCTCCCCGAGGTGTAGAGGATGTAGAGGAGATCCTCGGCGCCCATCTCCTCCGCCTCGCAGGTCGCGGGCTGGTCCGCGACCACCTCGTGGTACCAGTGGTCGCGAGCGTCGGACCACTCGACCTCGTTCTCGGTGCGGCGGACGACGACCACCCGCTCCACTGGACTCTCGCCGTCGATCGCGGCGTCCACGTTCTCCTTGAGCGGGACCACCTTCCCCCGCCGCCAGGCGCCATCGCAGGTGACGACGGTGGTGCAGGTCGCATCGGCGATCCGCTCACGGAGGGCGTCGGCGGAGAAGCCCCCGAAGACGACGGAGTGGGCCGCCCCGATCCGTGCGCAAGCGAGCATGGCGACCACGATCTCCGGGACCATGCCCATGTAGATCGCGACGGTGTCTCCCTTGCCGACCCCGATCGAGCGCAGCCCGTTCGCGAAGCGGCAGACCTCGTCGTGGAGCTCCTGGTAGGTCAGCGTTCGGGTGTCCCCCGGCTCCCCCTCCCAGTGGAAGGCGATCTTCGCGCTGTGGGTCTCGAGGTGGCGGTCGAGGCAGCTCTCGGTGACGTTGAGGGTTCCATCGGTGAACCACCGGTAGAAGGGTGCGTCCGAGTCGTCCAGGATGGTCTGGAACGGGGTCCGCCAGACCAGCTTCCGCGCCTCCTCGGCCCAGAAACCGAGGCGGTCCGCCTCGGCCCGGGCGTAGATCTCCTCCCGCGCGTTCGCGGCGCGGCGAAAGTCGTCGCTCGGGGGAAACTGGCGGTCTTCGTGGAAGAGGTTCTCGATCGCTCCGGACATGGGTCCTCCTGGAAGGTGTGGGGAGGCTGGATTCCTGCGCGGGAGGGCTGCGCGGAGGCGTTCGCCTCCTCGAGTAGGATAAGCGGCGCTGGTAGGGGATCGGAAGCCCTTTTCCGTCCACTTGGAGGCCACAGCGGCTATCCTGAGGGCGCGGGGCGCCCCGGCCGCCCCCCCGTCCTTCTCAACGCTCTGGGGACCCGCATGACGCTTTCAGGCCTCCACTTCCGCAAAGCTCGGAACGCCCGCAGCCTCGGCCGCGGTCCTCGCCCCGCCCTCCTCCTGCTCTTCGCCGTCACTCTGCTCGGAGTCCTCGGAGCAGCGCCGGTCGGTGCGCGAGGGCCCAGTCCCGAGCCGCCCAGTCCCAACCCGCTCAGTCCCAACCCGCTCAGTCCCAATCTGCTCAGTCCCATTCCGGCCATCTCCGCCCCGACCCACTCCGCACCTCTCAGGGCCGGGACGGTGGAGTTCGTCCGAGGAGGCAAGCCGGTCGGCGTCTACGAGCCGAACGCCCCCTGGACCCGCCTCGACAAGAGCGTGGAGGGACGGGGGGGGACCGCGTGGCTCTACGCCGACCATGACCTCGGGACCGGGGACTTCGAGATCCGGGCGGTCCTCGAGATCGTCGACCTCGATCGCGGAGACGCGCGCCTCCAGATCGGAGGGGGTCAGGTGATCTTCCACGGACCGGGGGGGATGGTCGTCACGAAGGACCTGGAGGACGGGGAGAAGAGCACCGATCGGGGGAGCTCCATCCAGCTCATCCCCGAGGGCAAGCTCTTCGAGCTCCGCTACCAGCGCAAGACCGGACGCTTCAAGCTGTGGATCGACCGTCGGGAGATCGCCTCGGGGAAGGCGCGTCGGGGGCATGTCGGTGGCTTCGGCTTCAATCCGGGCAGCTCGATCATCCGGGTGCGCGAGTTCATCGCATCGGGCGACGTCCTCGACATCGGGAGGCAGGTCAGGATCGACCCCTCGGAGTTCGAGGCGCTCGCCTCCGAGGAGCGCCTCGACCGGGCGGTCGAGGCCGGGGTCGCGTACCTGCTCGCCCGAATCGAGGGGAAGCAGGAGGCCTACCGGGGACGAGGCCACGAGAACAGCGCCCCGGGCGCGGTCGCGCTGGAGACCTACGCGCTCATCGTCGCCGGGGTCTCGGTCGATCACCCGATCATCCGCGAGAACCTGAAGTACGTGAACCGGGAGATCGCCCGAGCCGGGAGGACCTACGACCTCGCCTGCGGTCTCTTCGCGCTCGACGCGGCGCTCGTCCAGCTCGAGCAGGACCTGCGCCTCATCGATCCGGATTTCCGCCCGAAGGACCTCGCGACCGCGGGTCGAGCCTACCTCCGCAACATGAACTCGATGTTGGAGGTGCTCCTCACCGGGCAGAACCGAACCGGCGCGTGGCGCTATGACACCAGCTCGAACGACTTCGACAACTCCTGCACCCAGTTTGCGGCGCTCGGCCTCGCGGTGGCGGCGCGGCGGGGTCTGCGGATCCCCGCGGCGACCTGGAGCGGGCTCGCCGACCATCTCCTCGCCTCCCAGCAGAAGGAGGGGAAGGAGACCTCTCGGCGCGCGGTCCTCGAGGAGGATGCGCCGCGGGACTTCGAGTGGAGTCGCCGGGGACGGGATCGACGCCGGGGCTCGGACGACGGGGAGGAGCGGGATTCCCCCCGCCGGGGCGGGACCGGTGTCGCCCCCGGTGTCGCCCCCGAGGCCGAGCCCGATCCCTTCCTGGGGGATGGGTCCGCCCCCGCTCGGGCCCGGGGCTGGGCCTACGCCAACTTCGCGACCGACAAGGCGACCTGGAACATGACCTGCTCCGGGGTCTCCTCCCTCATGATCCTCTACTCCCACGGCGGACACGCGCTGACACCCGAGCGGAGGGCGGAGGTCACCACCGCGATCCGGGACGGCCTCGGTTGGATGATGGAGAACTGGACCGACCCTCCCCATGGCAGCGCCTACGCCGTCTACAGCCTCGAGAAGGTCGCGGACATCGGGGGGATCGCACGCTTCGATGAGTATGACTGGTACCCCGACGCCCGCGACTGGATCCTCGGGGCCCAGCACCCCGACGGGTCCTGGGACACGGGGGGAACCGGGGAGATCCCTCGGGTCTCCACCGCGCTCCTCCTCCTCGTCCTGAAGCGTGCGACGACCCTCCTCACGCGTGATCCCTCGGAGCAGGTGATCGCCTCCGGAGGAGGTCAGCAGCGTTCCGAGGAAGAGAGCCGCGCCTGGGTCTACCTCCCCCGCCTGGATCGCTCCATCCAGCTCCAGGGGCTCCTCAGGACGCTGCGAATGCGTCCCTCGGTTCCGTTGATGAAGCTCCTCGAGGAGGTGGTGGAGGCCTACCCGTTCGATCACCTGCCGGAGCTGCTCCCCGGTCTGCTCGCGCTGGAGGGGCGTCTGGACGGGAAGGGTCCGCGGGCGACCCTCGACCGGTGTCTCGCCCAGATCTGCGGGCGGCCGCTGGAGGACGAGGGAGCGTACCGCGCCTGGTATGACAGCTGGCAGGAGATCCGACTCCTTGAGTCGGATGAGGAGTCCCTCGTTCGCGAGACGCGGCTCGTGGAGATCTATCGGGAGCAGGGGGGGGATGCACGGATGAAGAGGGTGCTGATCCCGATCTTCATCCGCCTCGGGCTCCAGAGCGCGGTCGACGAGCTCCTCCCCGATCTGGACCATGACGACGAGTTCGTTCGCGCCCTCAGCTACCGGGGCATCTCGGCCCTGCTCAGTGGGACCCCTCCCCGCTTCGACCCCTCCGCCACGGGGGGGGACCGCGCGAACCAGATCGATGCGATCCGTCAGTGGGTGCTGGAGAAACGGGTGACCTCCCCCTGATCGAGTCCGACCGCAGCCACGATGCGAGAGGAGGGTCGGTCCCGCGGGACCGACCCTCCTCTCGCATCCGGCTCGGGCTGCCGCGCGTCGGGGTCAGTCCCGACGACCGGTGAAGATCATGACGTAGTAGAGGAGCGTCATGATCGACTGCACCGCGGCCGCGACGTAGGTCAGCGCCGCCGCGCCGAGGACGGCAGAGACCCCGCGCCCCTCCTCGTTATCCCGGAGGAAGCCTCCCTCCCGCAGGGCGATCTTGGCCCGACGCGAGGCATCGAACTCGACCGGCAGGGTGATCAGCTGGAAGAAGACGACGAAGGAGAAGAGGACGATCCCCGCGAGGAGCAGAGGTTGCATGGCGAAGAGAATCCCTCCGATCAGGAGGAGGACTCCGAAGCCGCTGCCGAAGTTCGCGAGGGGCACCGCGGCTCCGCGCATGTGGAGAGGCGCGTAATCCCGCGCGTGCTGGATCGCATGTCCCGCCTCGTGGGCCGCGATCGCGGCGGCGGCGACGCTGCTGCCGGAGTAGTTCCCCTCGCTCAGGCGGAGGACCCGGCTGCGGGGGTCGTAGTGGTCGGTCAGCCGACCGGCGACCCGCTCGATCCGCACACCGTCGACACCCCCGTAGCGAAGGACCGCTTCGGCGACGTCGACACCCCGACGCCCGCTCGCCAGGGGCACCCTCGACCAGCGCGCCACGGTGCTCTGGACCCGCACCTGCGCAAAGATGGCGAGGAGGATCGCCGGGCCCACCACGATGAAGTAACGGGGATCGAAGAAGATCATCGCAAGGGGGGGAGTGATGGCGGCCTCCGCCGCCAGGGAGCTGAACAGGATCACGATGGGGACTCCTTCCTCGAGCCGAAGTGGGGGCCTCCCCCGTTCGGCGCCCGCATTGTGCACCGACCACCGGGGGGCGCACCCGGATCGCCGCGATTCTCGGCGGATCCGGAGGAGGAGGGCTTGCGTGGAGACAGGGGATCTGGGTATCTTGATATGTAGATCCGGCCTCCCCGCAGGGGGAGAGTGTTTCCCATCCCTGACCGGAGCGGTCCATGGAAGTCCTCCCTCTTCTGAAGCTACTGGCGGACGACAATCGTCTGCGCCTCCTCTCGCTCCTGGAGCGGGAGGAGCTGTCCGTGCAGGAGCTCACGCGGGTGACCGGGCTCGGTCAGTCGCGGGTGAGCCACCACCTCGGGCAGCTTCGTCAGGCGGGGGTGACGGAGGACCGCAAGGAGGGGAGCTTCAACTTCAGCCGCTTTCGCCCCGGGGCGCCGGGGAGTCCGCTGTCGAGGGCGATGTGGGAGCAGATTCGCGTCCCCTTCCGGATCACCAAGATCGCGGAGGAGGATCGTGCCCGTCTCTCGGCCATGCTCGAGGAGCGTCGGGCCGCCCGTCGGGCGGCCCATGACCGCCTCGCGGGGGTCTGGAGCGGTGTCGGGGAGAGCCTCGAGCGCGGGAGCCTGCGCAGCGAGGCCCTCGCCGCCGTGGCCCCGCGGGGCTGGGTCGTCGCGGACCTCGGCTGCGGGGCCGGCTTCCTGACCCGACTGCTCGGCGAGCGCTTCGACCGGGTCATCGGCGTGGACCACTCCGCCGCGATGCTCGAGGCCGCGCAGGCGTCGGTCCCCCGCGGTGCCCCGATCGAATGGCGCCAGGGCGAACTGGAGTCCCTGCCCATCGAGGATGCCGAGGTCGATGCCGTCTTCACCAATCTGGTCCTCCACCATGTCGTGGAGATCGACCGCGCGGTGGAGGAGATCGCCCGGATCCTCCGACCGGGGGGCCATCTGGTCGTGACCGACCTGATGCCCCACCAGGAGGAGTGGATGCGGGAGGAGCTCGCCGCGGAGCGCCTCGGGATCCCCCCGGAGGTCGTGATGGAGGCCCTCCGCGGCCACGGCTTCGACGGAATCGAGCTCTGCGCGGTCGAGGACCGCTATCGAATGAAGTCCACTCACGGACGCGTCGCGAGGTTGGAGCTCTTCCTCGTCCGTGCCGTCCGTTCCGAGAATTGAACCAGACCGGGGAGACCCGGAGACAGGAGGAACCATGCCCACTTTGGAGACGAGGAGCGGCCTCGAGTTTCAGGTCAAGAACCTGAAGCTGGCCGACTTCGGTCGCAAGGAGATCCGCCTCGCCGAGGAGGAGATGCCGGGCCTGATGGCGATGCGCGCGGAGTACGGGAGCACGAAGCCGCTCACCGGCGCTCGGATCACCGGCTCGCTCCACATGACGGTGCAGACCGCCGTCCTGATCGAGACCCTGACCGAGCTGGGGGCGGAGGTCCGCTGGGCCTCCTGCAACATCTTCTCGACCCAGGACCACGCGGCGGCGGCGGTGGTCGTCGGCCCGAACGGCACGGTGGACGCTCCCAAGGGAGTCCCCGTCTTCGCGTGGAAGGGTGAGACACTCGAGGAGTACTGGGAGTGCACCGAGCGCGCGCTGACCTGGCCCGAGGGCGGGCCGAACATGATCCTCGACGACGGGGGCGACGCGACGATGCTCGTCCACAAGGGCGCGGAGTGGGAGAAGGCCGGGGCCGTCCCGGCGACGCAGGAGGGTGCGAGCGAGGAGTGGGGAGTCTTCCTCGAGCTCTGCCGTCGCTCCCTCTCCGCCGATCCGGGCAAGTGGAGCACCATCGGCAGCGGAATCCTGGGAGTCACCGAGGAGACGACCACCGGCGTCCATCGCCTGTACCAGATGGTCGATCGCGGAGAGCTCCTCTTCCCGGCGATGAACGTGAACGACTCGGTCACCAAGAGCAAGTTCGACAACCTCTACGGCTGCCGCCACTCGCTGGTGGATGGCATCTGCCGCGCGACCGATGTCATGCTCTCGGGCAAGATGTGCGTCATCCTCGGCTACGGGGATGTGGGCAAGGGCTGCGCGCAGTCTCTCCGGGGCCAGGGCGCCCGCGTGGTCATCACCGAGATCGATCCAATCTGTGCCCTGCAGGCCGCCATGGAGGGCTATGAGGTGGTCCGGGTCGAGGATGTCGTCGACCGCGCGGACATCTTCATCACCGCCACCGGCAACAAGGACATCATCACCGTCGAGCACATGCGCCGCATGAAGCACGGCGCCATCGTCGGGAACATCGGCCACTTCGACAACGAGATCGACATGGCGGGACTCCAGAAGGAGCCCGGCGTGGTGAAGGAGAACATCAAGAACCCGGTGGAGCACGAGAACCAGGTCGACACCTGGACCTTCTCCGACGGGCGCTCGATCACCGTGCTCGCCGAGGGCCGCCTCCTCAACCTCGGATGCGCGACCGGCCATCCGAGCTTCGTGATGTCGAACAGCTTCACGAACCAGGTGATCGCCCAGATCGAACTCTTCTGTCACGGAGATCGCTACGAGACCAACGTGTACACGCTGCCGAAGCTCCTCGATGAGAAGGTCGCGCGCCTCCATCTCGACAAGCTGGGGGTGCGCCTCACAGAAATGTCGAAGGACCAGGCGGACTACATCGGCGTGCCGGTGGAGGGTCCCTTCAAGCCCTCCCACTATCGCTACTGAGCGGCATTCGACGATTGCCGACAACCGCAGTCAGAGAAGTCAGGTTCGTTCGAAGGGCCGCGCGTTGGTGCACTGCATCGGCGCGCGGCTCTTCCCTTCGTTGGTAGAAATCACCGCTTCACAACAAGGCGCACAGTGCTACTCTTGGCAGCGTGGAGGGCTCGCCCTCCGACTTATCGAGTTGCGTTCGGCAAAGGACTCACTTGTCTGAACCCCCCGGCCTATGACCCCGGGATCTCGGTGGAATCGATCACCTATCGATCGCGCAGGGTGCGCCCGCTATTCGGGTGCTGTGGCATTCGCGCGAAGACGACTCCACCGGAGTGAGCTTCTCCTCCCGAACCTCCAGGGGCATGACTCCCCTGGACACCATCGCTCGATTCCGAACCGATTCCGGCTTCGCCGGTTCGTGCCGCTCTCAGGAGCGGGCCACGCAACCCCGGGCCGTGACGCCTGTCGGGATCACCGCGCGGCCCCTCGAAGTCGGAGACCCTCCATCAGGGATTGATATGGCTCAGGCTTCCCGTTGCAGCGAGTGATGGGGCCAATCGTTATCGACCGCGACCACGACCGGATCGGCGAACTGCTCCTCTTGAGCGGCTTCGTCCTCTCTTATCGGGATCGATCCGGACAACGTCGCCTTCTCCGTGGGGAGGAGACCATGAACCATCGTTGCATTGTCGCCTGCTTGCTTACCGCCTGCGGAGTCCTCTTCGGACTCACGACGGCCGACGCTCAGCAGTCGCTCCAGATCCAAGGCCCCAGCGCACCGCTCCAGGGTCTCGGAAGCGCCCAGTTCGACATCCTGATGTCGACGACCGCGCCCACCGAGGGCTTCGTGCTCGCGGTCGGTCACGGCCCCGAGCTGCTTGTCCAGGACATCAGCGTCACCGGGACCGCGACCGAAGCCGCCGGCGCGGAACTCGTGGTGCCCGAGACCCTCTCCGGAGGCTGGACCCTCGGAGTCGTTCTCGACTCCGGCCCCCCGTTCAACGCCCAGACGATTCCCGCCGGCACCAACCTGCTGATCGCGACCGTCGAGGCGAGCTCCACCGTCATCCTCGGCCAGGGCGATCCCGACATCACCGCGGCCATGACCTTCGTCGACGGCACCCTCAACAACCCGCCGCTCGACAACATCCTCGTCCAGGGGGGACTCTCCCTCGGCGCGGGTCAGGGTCTCGGCCTCGACGACGCCGCGGGGACGGCCACGATCACCGCGCCGCCGCCCGACAGCCTGAGCATCGAGTCCGGCAGCGCGCCGGCCGATGGCGAGGGGGCGACGGGCTGCGCCCGCATCCTCCTGAACAACCAGTCGGGATCGGTGCAGGGCTACACCCTCGCCATCTCCCATGACCCGTCGGCGATCACCCTCGAGGAGATCAACACCAACGGGACGATCGCCGAGCTGCTCGGGATCGAGTTCGAGGTCGCGAACCTCTACAACGGTTCCGGCGGCGGAAGCCTCGGAGTCGTGCTCGACTTCACCTCGCCGTTCGACGGCCAGGCGATCCCGACCGGCTCCGAGAACCACATCGCCAACTACTGCTACAGCTGCAACAACCCGATGATCTACTTCACGGGCCAGGATGCGCCGATGGCGATGACGAGCGACCTCACCTTCGTGGATGGCGTCCTCGGAACCCCGCCCCTGACGAACGTCATCGTGGTGGGTGGTCAGTCGATCAACCCGGCCCAGAACAACGGCACGTTCACCTGCGAGCCCGTCGAGGTCCCGCTCGAGGACACCAAGTTCTCCTGCGGCCCCCGCAGCTACGAGAACACCGCCGACCCGACCAACAACCCGGCTCCTCCGATCGAGGGCACCATCGGGACCGAGGTCGAGGTCTGCTTCTTCTACTGCGACTCCGACGACAACATTCAGGGTGTGCAGCTCGCGGTCACCTACGACTGCAACCTGACCATGCTCGACTTCTCGATCACCGACTCGATCTTCGACGAGGTCGGCGCCGAGTTCTTCAGCTACAGCATCGACGACGACGCCGGCGACGGTGACGGATGCGAGTTCATCGCTGGTATCCTGCTCGACGCCCTTCCGCCGTTCGAGGACCAGACCGTCCCGCAGACGTCGGTCCCGCTGATCATCGGCTGCGGCACCTTCTTCATTGACGAGGCCGACACCTGTGGCACCGATCTCTCGATCGACTTCACCGACGGGGTCAACGCCGCTCAGTCCCTCCCGACGAAGAACATCGCCGTGATCGAGTACCAGTCGATCCAGAACTTCCAGATGGACGGCTGCGTCGTCCGCGTCGTGCCGGATGAGCTCTTCCAGCGCGGCGACTGCAACTCCGACGACAAGGTCGATCTCGCGGATGCCGCCACCGTTCTCGGCTGGCAGTTCCAGGGCGAGGCGATCGAGTGCCCGGATGCGTGCGACGCCAACGACGACGGCAAGATCAACCTCGCCGACTCGGTCCTTCTCATGAACTACCTCTTCCTCGGTGGAAGCGCGCCGCCGGCGCCGGGCCCGCTCGAGGATGGGATCGACCCGACGGTGGACGAGCTCCCGCTCTGCGTGAGCAACGACACCTACTGCCTCTGATACGACCAGCACAAGGAAGTCAGGCCCTTCGGGGCCGGGCCGAGGAGTTCCGACTTCGGAAAGGAAGCCAATGAACCACAAGATCCTCTGCAGCGTCGCCACTCTGGCGCTCGTGCTGGTTGGGACCAGCGCGAATGCTCAATACAACCTCTCGATCGACAGCGCGACCGCGGCGCCCGGAGACACGGTCACCCTCGCAGTGACCCTCGACTCCAGCGCCGGGGACAACCTCCAGGGCTGGTCCTACGGCGTCTGCCACGACTCGTCCTCGCTCACGATCCTCGCGTCCGACGCGAACAGCCTCCTCGGGCCTCTGGCCGCGACCGCCAACGGCGGCTCCGCACCGGACTTCGTTCAGGGCACCGTCGAGGCGGGTGGATACGCCCTCGGGGTGGTCATCAGCCTGCTCGGCGCGAACACTCTGCCCCCCGGGTCGGGTGTCGTGTCTTCGGCGGACTACACGAACGACATGCCCGATGGCGGCTCGACGACGGTCTCGATCTGCGACACTCTCGGCACTCCGCCGGTCGCTTCGGTCGTGGTCGTGGGAGGGGCCTCGCTGGCTCCGACCACCTCGGATGGCACGGTGACCTCCGTCCAGCCGACCGTCGTGGCTCACATCAACGGCGATGCGAATCAGGACAACATTGTGAACCTCGCTGACGGCATCTGGATCCTGAACTACCTCTACCAGGGTGGTCCGGGCGGAAGCTGTGCGGCCGCCGACGACGCCAATGACGATGGTGGTGTCGACGCGGCGGACGCGGTCTACATCATTCAATACCAGTTCCTCGGTGGTGCTGCCCCTGCCGCCCCTTTCCCGGACTGCGGCCTCGCGGCCGGTCAGGAGGCGGAGGACTGCCTGAGCCATTCGGCCTGCCCGTAAGGGTGCCACGCGCCGGCTGGTCGCCTCCTGGGCGATCGGCGGGTTGAGGGAGGGCGCCGGTCATGCCGGCTTCCCCTCCCGTTCTTCCTCCCGAGGAATGGGTGACTCCCGGCAGGGACACCCGGGGATGGATCAGGGTTCGGGCGGGAGTCCTCAGGACTCCCGCCCGTTCTCTTTGTCGCTTCAAGGCACGGGAAGGTGTGTGGAGTGTTCTTCAGCCCCTCGCGACTTCATTCACGCACGATCACCGGCCCGCTTCTCTCGGTCCTGTTCTTCCTCGGCCCACCGGCCTGTTCGATCGTCGAGGCGCAGAGCCCCGAGTACCTGATCTCGGCGGGCGGAGACACGGTCTCTCCCGGTCAGGGTGCCTTCTCCTCGGTTCGTCTCGACTCCGCGGGCTCCTCGATCCAGGCGTGGTCCTTCGGCATCTGCCAGAGTGACCCATCCGCCGTGCTGGTCGATCTCCAGCCCGGGTCCACGACCGAGACGGTCCGACAGGGTGCCCCCGCCGACTTCGTCATGCTGAGCATGGAGCCCGAAGGTTGGACGATGTCGGTCGTCGTCTGCCTTCTCGGCTGCGCGGTGCTCCCCCCGGGATCGGATTACGAGCTCGCTCGCGCGGAGTACGCCCTGCCCGACACGCCGGGAGCTCCGGTGGAGCTCTGCCCGTGCGGCAGCCTGGGCACCCCGACGATCCCCGTCAGCGTGGGCGTCCTCGGTGTCCCCACCGTCCCGATGACCGGCTGCGGCCAGCTCGAGGTCTCCGCCCCTGTGGAGTTCCTGCGGGGGGATGCGAACGACGACGGGTTCGTGGACCTGAGCGACGGGATCTGGCTCCTGAACTACCTGTTTCAGGAGGGACCCCTGCGCCCCTGCCTCTCCGCCGCGGATGTGAACGGCGACGGCGGCATTGACGCCGCCGACCCCATCTTCCTGTTGTCGTTCATCTTCGTGGGGGGGGCGACGCCCCCGGCGCCTCATCCGGGGTGCGGGCTCATGGACGGACAGACTCCCGCGGACTGCACGCTCCACCTCGCCTGTCCCTGATCGACCGGGCCGGCTCTCTCGCCCTCGCCCGGGCGTCCCCGGGTCGAAGGCTTCCGTTCCGGCTCAGCGGATGAGAGGGTTCGGCTGGTCGGGGTCGATCCCGAGGGCGCGGATCGCCTCCGCCGCGCGCCCCGGCTTGATAGAGCCCTCGTGCGCGAGGGAGGAGAGCGCCGCTCCGACGATCGCGGCGGAGTCGATCTCGAACACCCTTCTCAGCGCCTCACGGGTGTCACTCATGCCGAAGCCGTCGGTCCCGAGGGAGGTGTAGGGCCCCTCGATCCAACGCGAGATGCTGTCCGGGACCGCCCGCACGAAGTCGCTCGCCGCGATGACGGGTCCTCCCCCGGCGGGGAGGATCTGGGCGACCCGCGGTGTCCGGGCAGGGGACTCCGGGTGCAGGAGGCGCTGCCGTTCGCACTCGATCGCCTCGCGCCGGAGCAGCTCATAGCTCGTGGCGGAGTAGACCTCGGCCCCCACGCCATGCTCCTGCTCGAGGACTTCGGCCGCGTCGAGGGCCTGCCGGAGGATCGGGCCACTGCCGAGGAGGCGGACCCTGGCCTTGCAGTCCTCGGCCGCCTCGCGCACGCGATAGAGACCCTCGAGCACTCCTTCCCGCAGACCTTCGGTGGTCGGCTCCGCGGGCATGTCGAGGTTCTCGTTGTAGAGGGTCAGGTAGTAGAAGACATCCTCCTGCTCCGTGACCATTCGACGGAGACCCTCCTCGATGATGATCCCGACCTCGTAGGCGAACGCAGGGTCGTAGGGGATGCAGCAGGGGACCGCGGCGGCGGCGAGGAGGCTGTGTCCGTCCTGATGCTGGAGCCCCTCCCCGTTGAGGGTGGTGCGGCCGGCGGTCGCGCCCAGGAGAAATCCTCGGCCTCGCATGTCGCCGAGGGCCCAGATCTGGTCTCCGACGCGCTGGAAGCCGAACATCGAGTAGAAGATGTAGAACGGGACCATCACCTCGCCGTGAGTGGAGTAGCTCGTCGCGGCCGCGATGAAGCTGGCGAGGGAGCCGCACTCGGTGATCCCCTCCTCGAGGATCTGGCCGCTCTTCTTCTCCGAGTAGCTGAAGAGGAGCTGGTGGTCGATCGGCTCGTACTTCTGTCCCTCGCTCGCGTAGATTCCCACCTGCTTGAAGAGGGGCTCCATCCCGAAGGTGCGGGCCTCGTCCGCGAGGATCGGGACGATCCGCGCGCCGAGGTCCGGGCTCTTGAGGAGGTCCTTGAAGAGGCGCGCGAACGCCATCGTCGTCGAGGCCTGGAGGCCGGCGCTGCTCCCGCCCCGGAGAACATCGAACGTCTTCGTGTCGGGGACTTCGGGCACCGTGACGGTGGTCCTACGGGAGGGGACGAAGCCGCCGAGGGCGGCGCGCCGCTCCTGAAGGTAGGCGTACTCGGGGGAGTCCTCTCCCGGGTGGTGGAAGCTGGGGTTCTCGAGGTCGGAGTCGGGGATGTCGATCTCGAGCTTGTCCCGGAACAGGGCGAGCTCCTGGACCTTGAGCTTCTTCACCTGGTGGGCCACGTTTCGCGCCTCGGCGGTGGGGCCGAGGGTCCAGCCCTTCACCGTCTTCGCGAGGATGACGGTGGGCTGTCCCTCGTTGTGGCTCGCGCGGTCGTAGGCCGCGTAGATCTTGCGGTAGTCATGGCCGCCGCGGCGCATCTTCGGGAGCCGCTCGTCGGAGACCGACTCCATGAGGCGGAGCAGCTCCGGGTCGTCGCCGCAGATGCTTCTCCGGATGTATTCGCCAGACTCCACCGAGTAACGCTGGAACTCGCCGTCGACGATGTTCGTCACGCGACGGACGAGCCGGTGCTCATCGTCGAGGTCGAAGACGGGGTCCCACTCGCGCCCCCAGATGACCTTGATCACGTTCCAGCCGGAGCCGTGGAAGACCGCCTCGAGCTCCTGAATGATCTTGGAGTTTCCGCGGACCGGCCCGTCGAGCCGCTGCAGGTTGCAGTTGATCACGAAGGTGAGGTTGTCGAGCTTCTCCCGCGCCGCGAGATGGAGGGCGCCGAGGGTCTCGGGCTCGTCACACTCGCCATCGCCGAGGAACGCCCAGACCCGCTGATCGGAGGTGTCGCGAATTCCCCGGTTGTGGAGGTAGCGATTGAACCGCGCCTGGTAGATCGCATTGATCGGCCCCAGGCCCATGGAGACGGTCGGGAACTGCCAGAACTCCGGCATCAGGCGGGGGTGCGGGTAGCTGGAGAGTCCGGTCCCGTCCGACTCCATTCTGAAGCGGGCGAGCTGGTCCGCCGAGAGTCGACCCTCGAGGAACGCCCGCGCATAGATGCCGGGGGCCGCGTGCCCCTGGATGTAGACGAGGTCTCCTCCGCCCGGATGGTCCGGGCCGCGGAAGAAGTGGTTGAAGCCCACCTCGTACAGGCTCGCCGCGGACGCATAGGTGGAGAGATGGCCCCCGATCCCGTCGTAGAGCTGGTTCGCCCGCAGGACCATGGCGACCGCGTTCCACCGGATGAACCGCCGGATCCGTCGCTCGAGAGCCTCGTCCCCCGGGAAGGGCGGTTCGTCCTCGGTGGGGATGGTGTTGATGTAGGGGGTCTGGACCAGCGCGGGGAGGTCGATCCCGAGCAGCTGCGCGTGCTCGATGAGGCGGCGCACGATGTAGCGGGTCCGCGCCTCGCCGGAATCGGCGAGCATCTGACCGAGGGCCTCGACCCACTCCTGGGTCTCCTCGGGGTCGGCGTCGGGACGCACGCGGGGGGACGCTTCGCTCATGGTGGGACTCCCTGGGGTCTCGGGGCCGGGTCGCGGAGGGCGACTCAGCGGTGCTCGGGGGGGATCTCGGTGTCGCTGAGCTCCTCGGACTCTTCCGCCAGCATCACGGGGATGCCATCCTCGATGCGGTAGGCGCGTCGAGAGGCGTAGCAGAGCAGCCGATCGCCCACCTGCACGAGGGGCTCGTGAGACAGGGGGCAGCGGAGCAGGTCGAGGAGCTGCGGGTCGATCGGGGTCGATCCCCCGGGTGCGCTCGTCACGAGTCTTCCTCCCGCTCCGGGCTCGGGTGGGGCCCGCCGGAGGAGGGCCTCGCCGAGGGTGGAGACATCCCGGGGATTTCCCCAGGCCCCTCGGTTCACTAGGATGCCGTGGATTCTCCCGAACCCCCCGGGCCCACGCAAGAGATTCGGGGTCTCCGCGCCGCTCGGGCGCTCCCCGCCGACAGGAGTGCAACATGCCCCGCCCTCTCCGACGGTCCGCGTCCCTCCATGGCTCCAGCGCCCGACATCCGGGGCGGAGGGCGTCGACCTTCCCGCCGCTCCGCTTCGCGCTCTTCGCGCTCACGCTCCTCGTGGCGGCGCCATCGACCCTGGTCGCCGAAGGATCGGGGGATGGGGCGGCGCGCGCGACCTCGATCGGGGAGCGGAGGATCACCTTCGATGAGATCCTCTCGGGCGGGGTCCGGCTCGGAGCGCGTCTGCCTCGGGCGAACTTCGACGCGGATGGCGACGCTGTCGGGCTCGACGGGCGCTGGGTCACTCTGGGCTCGGACGAGGAGGTCGAGCCCACCCTCCCCTCTCCGGAGCCGCCCCCGGCCCTCGATGGACTGGAGGAGGTCCGCTTCACCGACGGCGTCGAGCGCTCCTTCCCCCGGCGGGGGCGACAGCTCTCGCGGGACGGGCGGGTCGTGCTCGCCGAGGTGGGGGATGGACTGGTCTACCGCCGCGCCGACGAGGATGCCCGCTGGATCCCGGCGTCCGAGGATCGCTCCATCGTGACGCTCGATCCGACCGGAGGGCACGCTTCCTGGGTGGCGGGGAACGACCTCTGGATCGCGGACCTCGACGACGCCAGGCCGATGGCGCTGACCACGAGCGGCTCGGCGGATCGCTTCCACGGCCGCCTCGACTGGGTGTACCAGGAGGAGGTCTACGGGCGGGGGAACTTCCGGGGTCACTGGTGGAGTCCGACCGGCGAGCATCTCGCCTGGCTCTCCCTCGATGAGACCGAGGTCCCGACCTTCTCCATCGTCGACCATCTCCCCGCCCGGCAGCGCCGGACCGACATGCGCTACCCCAAGGCCGGGGACCCGAACCCCATTGTCTCGGTGCATCTCCTCGAGGTCGGCACCGGGAGGCGGGTCGAGGTCGACCTCTCGCGCTTCGGGGCGGGGGACGAGATCCTGGTGGTCCGTGTCGACTGGTCCCCATCGGGGGATCGACTCCTCCTCCAGGTGCAGGATCGGATCCAGACCTGGCTCGAGCTGGTCGAGGTTCGGGTCGACGACGCATCCTCGCGGACCCTCCTTCGCGAGGAGTCCGAGAGCTGGGTGAACGTGCTCGGCTCTCCCCGCTGGTTGTCGGATGGGCGGCGCTTCCTCTGGTACTCCGAGCGGAGCGGCTTCAAGCACGTTCACCTGCACGATGGAGAGTCCCTTCGCGCGGTGACCGGGGGAGACTGGCAGGTGAACTCGATCCTGTCGGTCGACGAGGAGCGGGGCGAGCTCTGGCTCTCCGCTTCGATCCCGTCTCCCGTGGAGAGCCACCTCTACCGGGTCTCTCTCGACGGGGGGGTGCTGACCCAGCTGACCAGCGCGCCGGGGAGTCACTCGATCACCATCGCGCCCGACCACGGTCACTTCATTGACGCTCACTCCAGTCACGAGTTTCCGGGTGAGGTTCTCCTGCGGGACCGGGAGGGCCGGCTCGTCCGCACGCTCGCTCGCGCGCAGGCTCCGGCGCTGGAGGAGTTCGCCCTTTCGATCCCGGAGCGACGCCTCGTGCCCGCCCGGGATGGATACTCGCTGGAGGTGATGGTCACGAAGCCGGTCCCGTTCGATCCCGAGCGTCCCCACCCCGTCCTCCTGATGACCTACTCCGGTCCCGATGCCCCGACCGTTCGGGATCGGTGGCGGCTCGACCCCTGGCAGCAGTTCCTCGCCCAGCAGGGGGTGGTGATCCTCCAGGTGAACAACCGCTCGTCGAGCGGACGGGGTCAGGTCGACACCGCGGCCTGTTATCTCCGGTTGGGGGAGTCGGAGCTGCAGGACCTTGTGGACGCGGTCGACTGGCTCACCGCGCAGCCATGGGCGGATCGTTCGCGGGTCGGCATCACGGGCTGGAGCTACGGGGGCTTCATGGCCGCCTACGCGCTCACCCACTCCGACCGCTTCGCCCTCGGTCTCGCGGGCGCGGGGGTCTACGACTGGCGCCTCTACGACACGATCTACACCGAGCGCTACATGAGCACTCCCGAGCGAAACCCGGATGGATACCGCGACACCTCCGTGATCGGCGCCGCCGCCGATCTCGAGGGACACCTCGTCATCGTGCACGGGGTGGATGATGACAACGTCCACGTTCAGAACGCGATGCAGCTCGCGCACGCCCTCCAGCGGGCCGAGAAGTCCTTCGAGCTGATGCTGTATCCGGGGGCCACGCACGGCATCCGCGACGGCATGCAGCGTCGTCACCACCGGCGCCTGCAGTGGAGCGCGATCGAGGAGCACCTGCTGGGGCGAGCCGCCTCCGACCGGGGAGGGGACTGAGATGCGCGAGCGATTGCAGGTCGGCCGGTTCCTGCGGCGCTACAAGAGGTTCTTCGCGGATGTCGAGCGCGGCTCCGAGACCCTCGTGACCCACTGCCCCAACACCGGATCGATGAAGACGCTGCTCGCCGAGGGGGTCGAGGCGTGGTTCCGGACTTCGGATGACCCCCGTCGCAAGCTGGCCCACTCCCTCGTCCTCCTCGGAGTCCCGGGGGGGGTCGCGCTGGTGGACACCGCGCTCCCGAACCGGATCGTGGCGGAGGCGCTCGAGGCGGAGGTCGTGGGCTCTCTCGCGGGGTACGGCTCCGTCCGACGCGAGGTGAAGGTGGGGGAGAAGTCCCGCATCGATGTGGTGCTCGGTGACCATCGGGAGGGGCGGCCGGACTGCTACATCGAGATCAAGAACGTGACCATGCTCTCGGGAGAGACTCCGGACACCGTGACGGCGGGGCGGCGGAGAGCGGACTTTCCGGATGCGGTCACCAGCCGGGGGACCCGCCACTTGGAGGAGCTGATGCGCCTCGTCGACCAGGGGCATCGGGCGGTCCAGCTCTACTTCCTCGGCCGAACCGACTGCGATCTGGTGGGGCTCGCCTCGACGATCGATCCCGTCTACGCCGAGACCGCCCGGGCGGCGCAGGCTCGCGGGGTGGAGTTCCGGGCGGTGGCCCTGCGCGCGGAGCGGGGGGACGAGGATTGGGCGCTGACCGTGGGGGCCGAGCTCCCCGTCGTGCTCTAGGGGGCGCCGCAGCTCCCCGGGTCATCGCAGCTCTCGAGGGGCGAGACTCCGCAGGCGGGGTGGGGAGCGGGGGGAGGGGGTCCCCCGGCGAAGAGGTAGGTGAGGGAGCCGATGGGGTCGTTCAGCTGCAGGACGCCATCGGCATCGAAGTCGGCGGCGGCGTGGCAGGCTGGGCTCGCGCCCCCGGCGAAGAGGTACTGCAGCACCGAGACCGGGTCCGCGAGATTCAGCTGACCGTCTCCATCGACGTCGCCCCGTCGGAACGCCGCCCCCGCCGCCAGCTCGATGACCCCGGGAGTCCTCACGAAGTTCGAGAAGCTCCCCGTCCCGATCACCACTCCGTTCGAGAGGAGCGCGGTCCCCGAGCCGTCGATCCCGTCGCAGAAGAGGACCTCGATGGTGGTGCCGGGAGGCGCGCCGACCGAGATCTCGATCCCGATCCGGAAGAGGCGCGAGGGAGAGACGCTCGGAGGGAGCACGGCCCCGTCGAACGGAGGCAGGAAGTCGAGGAGCGCTCCGAGGGCGAACTCGCAGTCGTCCCCGTCGAGGTCGGAGCCGTCGAAGTCCGCCTGGATGAACTCCGCCTCATCGAGGGCGTCCCCGATCGCGTTCAGGCTGCCGGGGACGAAGGTCGCGAGGCTGCAATCGAGGCAGAGCGTCACGGTGAGTCCGCCGATCCCCTCCCCCGGGTCGGTGTAGTGGACCCCGAACTCGATCGTCTCCCCCGCCGCGGCGGGGAGCGGGGAAGCTCCCGAGGGGTCACCTCCGATGTAGGAAATCGGCAGGAGGGGAAGCGGCTCGCAGGTGACGGCCCCGGGCGTCGTGAGCGCCACCAGGTCCTGGCCGGCGGCCGTGACGGTGGATGGGGTGCCGCTCGACCAGGTGAGGTCCACGACGAGAGCCGGGTCCGGAGCGAGGGGGGGGAGCGCGCACTCGGTGACGAGGGCGATGAGGGGGAGCGCGTTTCCGAGGGGGATCGTCTGGCCGTCGAAGGGGGGCTCCGCGTCGAGGAGGACATCCACGAGGATCTCCCGTCCGATGAGGGAGGGGGAGACCAGCTCTGCGCCGACGGCGGAGGTGATCGTCCCCGTGAGGTCGACCGCGATGACCTCCAGCGGCTCCGGCACCGTGAGCGCGAGGCGGTACGCGCTCACGGGGCCCGCGGGGTTGTCGAGGGTGAGGGGGATGGCGGTGGGGCTCCCGGGGGGGAGGGTCGTGGGGGTGATCCGGAAGGTCGGAGGCGCGGGCTCCGCGAGGGTCACGATCCCGGGGACGAGGCTGAGTCCGTTCACGGCGGTGATCGCGACGCCCCCGGCCTGGGTGATCGTGTTCGTGACGGGTGGGGAGTCGAAGACCCCGTCGACCAGCTCGAGCGGAGTCGTGATCGCAGGAGTCGGCAGGACACCGACGGGGGCCCACTCGATGCTGAGGAGGGGCTGGTCGATTCCTGCGGGGAGTGTCTGCCCGTCGAAGGGGGGCGCGGCGTCGACGATGATGCCGCAGACCACGCCGCCGACCGTCGGGAGGATGTTGGGGAAGACGCCCTCCGCGTCGAGACCGACCCCGATCGCCGCGATCGAGCCCGCCGAGATCCGGGTCGGGTCGTGGGCGATCGAGAGGAAGACCGAGACCACGGGCGCGCCGCTGCTGATGAGAACGGACCCCGTGGCGCCGGCGAGGCTCTGGATCAGCACCGGCTCGAGGGTGATCGCCTCCTGCGCCGCGCCATCTCCTCCGACCGTGAGCACCAGAAGCAGGGCCAGGATCCGCAGGCGCGGTCCGCTGGCTGAGGGCTTCGGGGGCTGGGGAGGCTTCACGGACGGCATGACAGGGCTCCGGGGTGTGCGCCCACGGCGGGGCGGTTCGAAGGGTTCGGCGAAGCGACTCACGCGAGACGCCTGCGGACCACGGGGTGCCTCCATTGTACCGCCCACTCCCGGGAGTCCGAGCCGGGGGTGGAGGGGCGGGAGCGTGGCCAGAATCCGTCTCCGAACCCCTGTACCCCGATTCTGGGCGTTCGGGCCCGTCTTTCGGTCGACACTCCGCAGGGGCCGGGGCAGACTCCGCCCCCTCGGAAGGAGCCTGCGATGAGCGGATCGAACGACCCCGACGGAGTCATCCCGGACGACCCGGTCGAGCTGGAGTGGCTTCGTCGCCTCGCGCTCGCCGCGGGGCCGCCCGGTGCGGAGGGACCGGTGCGGAGCCTCGTGCGCGAGGCGATCGGCGAGGTGGGGAGCCTCGAGTACGACCGGCTCGGCAGCCTCCTCTGCACCCTCGGGTCCGGCGAGGGGCCGCGCATCGCGCTCGATGCGCACATGGACGAGGTCGGATTCGCGGTCCAGTCGATCACGACGGAGGGGCGCCTGCGCTTCGTTCCCCTCGGCGGGTGGTGGGGCCACGTCCTCCTCGCGCAGCGAGTGAACGTCATCACCGAGGCAGGGGCTCTCGTCCCGGGCGTCATCGCGAGCAAGCCTCCGCACTTCCTTTCGGCGGCGGAGCGCAAGGCGGTCCTCACGCCGGAGAGCATGCTCATCGACGTCGGAGTCTCGAGCCGGGAGGCGGCGGAGGAGCTCGGGATCCGGGTGGGAGACCCGGTCGCGCCGCACTCCGAGTGGGTCGAGCTCGCGAATGGCCTGGTGAGCTGCAAGGCCTTCGACGATCGCGTGGGGGTCGGGGTCCTGGTGGAGTCGATGCTGCGCCTCGGCGCCCTGAAGCAGCCCCTTCCGAGCACGGTCATCGGAGTGGCCGCAGTGCAGGAGGAGGTCGGGTGCCGGGGAGCGGTCACCTCGAGCGCCCTCTCGCGCCCGGATGTCGGGGTCGTGCTGGAGGGCACGCCCGCGGACGATGCCCCGGGGACTCCCGATCGTCAGGCCGTCCTCGGTGCGGGCCCCCAGCTTCGCTTCCTGGATCCGACCGCGCTGTCGAACCGACGCCTCGTCCGCCATGTGGAGACGATCGCTCGCGAGGAGGGGATCCCGATCCAGATCGCGGTCCGGGCGAACGGCGGCACCGATGCGAAGTCGATCCACCTCCACGGAGCCGGAGTCCCGACGATCGTGATCGGGGTGCCCGCCCGCTACATCCACACCCATGTCTCGATCATCGACCCGCGCGACTATGCCGCCACCGTGCGGCTGACCACGGCGGTCGTCCGCTCCCTCGACGCGGAGGCGGTCGCCGGGCTGACCGACTACTCCACGTCCTGAGGGGGGGCTGCGTCCTCGGTCGTCCAGCCCGCCTCCTCGAGCGCCTGACGAGCGGCCTCGAGCCGGGGAGCGCGGATCAGCAGGTGGTCGGTCTCGAAGCTGGAGACAACGAAGATCGGGATCTCCGCCCGCGCGAGCGGCGCCGCGATGCTCGCGAGGATCCCGATCTCCGAGAGATCCAGCGGTCCGATCACCCGAAGCCATCGCCAGCCGGGCGTGCAGGTCGCCGCCGGATCGACCTCGTCCTCCGGGAACACCCCGCTCGACTCCCCGGCTCCGGAGAAGCGGACGCGCAGGCGACCGTCCGAATGGGCGAGCTCGGGGGTGTCGGTCTGCGGCGCCGGCGGCGCGTCCCCTCGCACGATCGCGTACTCTCCCGCCTCGATGACGATGCGTCGCTCCCGGGGTGACATGGGGCTGCTCCTCCTCCGCTTCACTGGATCCGGTACCCCCCGCGGGGGGACGGCGTATCCTGCCCCCATGAAGACTTCAGGACCAGACCCCCGGGAACCCTCGGCTCGCGGCTCCTCGACCGAAGTCGCGGTCGGGGCCGACCTCCGCTGGCGCGCCTCTCCGCACGAAGGGGTCGAGTGGAAGAAGCTGCACTTCGACGGGCAGCGGTCGGTGGTGCTCCTCCGCTTCGCCCCGGGTGCGTGCTACGGCGCGCATCGACACCCCCGCGGGGAGGAGTACTTCGTGCTGGAAGGCTCTCTCCTCGACGGCGGGGAGGTGCATCGGGCCGGAACCTGGATCGCGCATCCCCCCGGCTCCGCTCACCGTCCCTCCTCGCCGGAGGGCTGCGTGCTCCTCGTCCGGCTCGATGCTCCCATCGACCCGATCGGGGATCCCGTCGAAGGATCCGACCCGCCCGATGGGCCGGGGACCGGAGGCCGGAGTTCCGGAGAACTTGGATGAAATGCCCAAGTTTGGCCCGCAGGGGTGTTCCCGTGAGGCTGTTCTGGTCGAAAATGACGAAAGAGGGATCCGTCTCGCCCCTCGGACGGAGCGAGGCACGGAAGCGGGCCTTCGGGGACGGAAGTCCTCACAGGGAGCAGTGATGAGCAGCTTCGGATCGAACAGCGGCTACGTCGATGACCTCTACCAGAAGTACCTCGACGACCCGAACAGCGTGAGTCCGGCCTGGCGGGAGTTCTTCGCCGACTTCCGGGGCGCGCCGGAGGAGGTCCACGAGCCGGAGACCCCGGTCGCGAGCATCGAGCCCCTCGCCGCGGTCGAGAGCGGGAGCACCGCGACCGTCACGGAGGCGCGGGTCGAGGTGCAGGTGACGGCGGAGGAGCCGGACGAGGACACCGGGCCGGATCCTGCGATCGAGCCGATCCGCGGCATCGGCGCCGCGATCGTCGAGAACATGGAGGCCTCCCTCGGCGTCCCGACCGCCACCACCTTCCGGACGATCCCGGTCCGTCTCCTCGAGGAGAACCGTCGCCTCATCAACGAGCATCAGCACGCCTCCGCGCGTCCGAAGGTCAGCTTCACCCATCTCATCGCCTACGCGGTCCTGCGGGCGCTCGACAAGCACCCGGGGATGAACCACGGGTACCGGGCGGAGGAGGGGACTCCCCACCGCATCGTCCGCGACTACACGAACATCGGGCTCGCCATCGACATCGAGAAGCGCGGCCAGCGCTCCCTCGTCGTCCCGAACGTCAAGGACGCCGGTCGTCTCGACTTCGCCTCCTTCCTCGGGGCCTACAACGGGGTGGTCGCGAAGGCGCGGAGGTCACGCCTCACCCTCGAGGACTTCCAGGACACTTCGGTGACGATCACCAACCCCGGCATGATCGGGACCGTCATGTCGGTCCCCCGCCTGATGGCGGGGCAGGGGACGATCATCGGGGTCGGCTCGATCGCCTACCCTCCCCAGTGCGCGGGGATGTCCCTGGACACCGTGGCCGAGCTCGGCATGTCGAAGATCATGACCCTGACGAGCACCTACGACCATCGGGTGATCCAGGGGGCCGAGTCCGGCGCCTTCCTCGCCACGGTCGAAGGCCTCCTCCTCGGCGCGGAGCAGTTCTATGAGGAGGTCTTCCGCAGCCTCGGGGTCCCGCACGAGCCGTTCCTCTGGTCCCCGGGGGATGAGAGCTCCGCGCTGAACCGCGCGGCGGCCGCCGCGGCGCGACAGGCGCGCGTGATGGAGCTGATCCGGACGTACCGGGTGCGAGGGCACCTGATGGCGAACCTCGATCCCCTCGGCGCGCAGCCGGAGGCTCACCCCGAGCTCGAGCTCTCCCACTACGACCTCAGCATCTGGGACCTTGACCGCGCCTTCCCCGCCGGCGGGGTCGCGGGCGAACACGGGGAGATGAAGCTCCGGACCATCCTCGATGTGCTCCGGCAGACCTACTGCCGCTACATCGGTGTGGAGTTCATGCACATCCAGGACCCCGTCGAGAGGAACTGGCTGCAGGAGCAGATGGAGTCGACGCGGAACGAGGAGCCGATGTCCGTGGAGGAGAAGCTCGGCATCCTCCACGAGCTGAACCGGGCGGAGGCGTTCGAGCGCTTCCTCCACACGAGCTATGTGGGGCAGAAGCGCTTCAGCCTCGAGGGCTGCGAGAGCCTCATCCCGACCCTGCAGGCGCTCTTCACCGACGCCTGCGATCACGGGATCGTGGAGGCGATCATCGGCATGGCCCACCGGGGCCGGCTCAACGTCCTCGCGAACATCCTCGGCAAGTCGTTCCGCCAGATCTTCCACGAGTTCGAGGATGTCGATCCGAGCTCGACCCAGGGCGCGGGGGACGTGAAGTATCACCTCGGCGCCACCGGCACCCACGAGGGTCGGGACGGGCGGACGATGCAGCTCCGGCTCGCCTCGAACCCGAGTCACCTCGAGTCGGTCGACCCGGTCGTCGAGGGGATGGTCCGCGCGGTGCAGGACGACCTCGGGGATGAGGACCACGAGAAGGTCCTCCCCGTGCTCATCCACGGAGACGCGGCCTTCGCGGGGCAGGGAGTCGTCTTCGAGACGCTTCAGATGTCCCAGCTCGCCGGATACCGCACCGGCGGAACGATCCACATCATCACGAACAACCAGATCGGGTTCACGACGAACCCGGATGACGCGCGCAGCTCCCACTACTGCACCTCGGTCGCCCGCTCCGTGGCGGCTCCGATCTTCCACGTGAACGCGGACCACCCCCAGGCGGCGGTCCGGATGGTGCGGCTGGCCCTCGCCTATCGACAGAAGTTCAAGAAGGACGTCGTCGTGGACCTCGTCTGCTACCGGCGCTGGGGTCACAACGAGGGAGACGAGCCGGCCTTCACCCAGCCGCTCATGGTCCAGCGGATCCAGGGGCACCGCTCCACCCGGAAGCTCTCGGCGGAGCGACTCCTCGCCCGGGAGGAGGTCGATCCGGAGACGGTCGAGCGGATGCTCATGGACTACCAGGAGATCCTCGACCGCTCCCTCGCGGAGGCGAAGGCGGACATTCCGGAGGAGCCCGAGCCGAGGCTCCGCCCGGACCACGAGGAGACGGAGGGGATCGCCGAGGCCTCGATGGAGACCGGGGTCGGCACCGCCGCCTTTGACGAGCTGGTCGACCGGGTCTTTTCGGTCCCCGAGGACTTCGAGATCCATCCGAAGCTCGCCCGCCAGTTCGCGCGCCGCAGCGACCTCGTCCGGGAGGGGCGGGTCGACTGGGGGCTCGCGGAGCTGCTGGCCTTCGGCTCCCTCGTGCGGGACGGCAAGCCGGTGCGCCTCGCGGGTGAGGACTCCGGGCGCGGGACCTTCAGTCAGCGTCACGCGGTGGTCGTCGACCACCGGGATGCGCGACGCTGGGTGCCCCTGCAGGCGATCTCTCCGGACCAGGCGGGCTTCGAGGTGGTGGACAGCTTCCTCTCCGAGTTCGCGGCCCTCGGCTTCGAGTACGGGTACAGCGTCTCCCGCCCCGAGGCCCTCGTCCTCTGGGAGGCCCAGTTCGGAGACTTCGTCAACGGCGGCCAGGTCACCATCGATCAGTACATCTCGAGCGCCGAGGAGAAGTGGGGCCAGCGGTCCTCGCTGGTGATGCTCCTGCCTCACGGCTTCGAGGGGCAGGGGCCCGAGCACTCGAGCGCGCGCTTCGAGCGCTTCCTCCAGCTCTGCGCCGAGGGGAACATGCGCGTCTGCCAACCGAGCTCCCCGGCGCAGCACTTCCACATGCTGCGCCGCCAGGCGCTCTGCGAGACGCGCAAGCCCCTCGTCGTCCTGACTCCCAAGAGCCTCCTCCGTCTCCCCGCCGCCTCCAGCGCACCGGAGGACTTCGCGACGGGCCGGTTCCGCGAGGTCATCGACGACCCGACCCGCGGGTCGGGGACGCGTCGACTCCTGCTCTGCAGCGGTCGGGTCCACTACGATCTCCTCGAGGAGCGGGAGCGCCGGGGCCGGGAAGATGTGGCGATCGTGCGCCTCGAGCAGTTCTATCCCTTCCCTCGCAATGAGATCCTCGGCATCGTGGAGGACCTCCCGAGCGACGCGGAGCTCTGCTGGGTGCAGGATGAGCCGCGCAACATGGGCGGCTGGGGCTTCCTGCTCGAGCGGCTGGTGCCCTGGCTAGGAGGCCGGGAGCTCCGCTTCGTCGGCCGACCGTGGTCGGCGAGCCCGGCGAGCGGGTCGAAGGGCGTGCACACCGCCGAGGCGGAGGCGATCCTCGACGAGGCCTACTGCGAATGATCGGACGGGAACGGCATGGGTGAAGGCGGCGAGGTCACCTACCTCCGCGGACGGGATGAGATCGAGGCGCTGGCGGGCGAGATCCGCGAGGAGGGGCTCTTCGCCCTCGATGCCGAGTTCATCCGCGAGCGCACCTACTATCCGCGCCTCGCCCTGATCCAGGTGGCGACCTCGGAGCGGTCGGTCCTCATCGATCCGGTGGACGGCGCCGACCTGGGTCCCATCGAGGACCTCGTCGTCGACCCGGACATCACGAAGCTCCTTCACGCGGCCAGCCAGGACCTCGAGATCTTCTACTACCGGACCGGGCAGGCTCCGCGCAACGTCTTCGACACCCAGATCGCGGGGGCGCTCTGCGGCCTCGGCCACCAGTGCTCCTACGCCGTCATGGTGGAGCGGACGACCGGGGTGAGCCTGAAGAAGGGGGAGAGTTACACCGACTGGCTGCGTCGACCGCTCTCTCCGAAGCAGGAGCAGTACGCCCTCGACGATGTCCGCTACCTGCATCAGGCGCATGAGGTGATGCGGGACCGCCTCCGGGAGCAGGGGCGCCTCACCTGGGCGGTGGAGGAGATGCTCCGCTACGAGGATGCGTCCTACTTCGAGGTCCCCGATGACCAGATCTACCGGAAGGTGAAGCGCTTCGGCACCCTCGACCCTCGGGGGCTCGCCATCCTTCGGGAGCTGGCGGCCTGGCGCGAGGACGAGGCGCGCCGACGCGACCGCCCGCGCCGGAACGTGATCGCCGACGAGACCCTCGTGGAGATCGCCCGGGCCGCGCCGCGCTCCCACGATGACCTCTCCCGCATGCGGGGTCTGCACCCGCGCGAGTCGAAGCGGAGCGGGCGGATCATCCTGGAGTGCGTCGACACGGGCCTCAGCCTCGCCCCGGAAGGGCGCCCGAAGGTCGGCAAGAAGGAGCGCCTCAGCCCGGAGGGCGAGGCGATGGTGGACCTCCTCCAGGCGGTCCTGCGCGCGCTCTGTCGCGTCGTCGAGGTGGCCCCGCCCGTGGTCGCGAACGCGCGCGACGTGGAGGAGCTCGTGCGCGAGCACTTCGCCGGGGGCTGCGGCGAGAGCGAGAGCGCGCTGCTGCGCGGATGGCGACGGGAGCTGGTCGGCGACGAGCTGCTGCGCTTCGTCGAGGGTGAGGTCTCGGTGCACCTCGACCCCGAGACCGGGGGGCCGGTCTTCACCGATCGCTGAGGGACCCGTCCGGGTCAGACCTCGATCACGTCCATGAAGCTGGAGACGCTGAAGAGCGCGTTCCCGACCCCCGGCGGACCGTAGCCCGGGGGGACCGGGAGACCGTGACGGCGGTGGGTGTCGCGCCACGCCCGCAGGAGTCCCACATGATACTCGAGGGGAGCCGGGCCCTGGGTCTCCCCGGCGGCCTCACGCTCCATGACGAGGGGAGAGAGGGGCTCCGGGCACCAGACCGTGAAGCGCGGGCTGACTCCCTGGGACATGAACCACTCGAGGCCCTCCGCGGTGCTCGCGACCGCCTCCGCCGGATCGGTGAAGCCGTGAGGGCGGGACATCTCGATCCCGGCCACGAAGTTGGGGATCACGTTCTCAGGGCCGAAGATGTCCCGGGCGGCGAGGATCCTGCGGTGCCACTCGGCGCGTCCGACATAGCTCGTCTTGCCGGGGCAGAGGATCTCGAAGAGCCGCTCGTCCCACACCTCGTAGTTCGGGTGGTAGATCCGGATCCCCGCGTCCCGGAACTTCTTCTGCTCATCCTCGGGGAGGGCCTGGGCGACGACCTTCCCGATCCAGCGCCCGGGGAACCGGTCCTCGATCTCCCGCGCGTAGGCGGCGTAGAAGTCCGCCTCGGTCTGCCCCTTGAGCTGGCGGGTGATGCTGCCGCCGGTGAGGGTGTAGGCCTTCGCGGCGGAGCTCGTCTCGGCGATGATCGAGAGCGCCTCGAGCACTTCCTCGACCGGCTTCACCGTCCGGTAGGGACGGCCGGCCTTCACCTGCTGGCGGTAGTTCTCGTTGATGTCGCAGAAGCGGCACTCCTCGTTGAACCCGAAGTACTGGCACTTGCGGTACACGGTCAGGTAGACGAGGTAGCCCCACTCGATCGTCGGGGCCACTTCGTGGACCGGCTGGCCGCTCTCCAGCTGCCGACGGTAGTACTCGGGCACCGGCAGGAGTTCGACCTCCCCGAGGTCACGCTCGCCACAGGCGAGCCGGAGGCGACCGTCCCGCACGACCCCCTGATAGGGGCTGTGGGGGTTCACCCGGACGGAGACCGTGGTCGGGCGGTATCGATGATCCCCGCCGGAGAAGCGGATCTCCTCCGGGGCTCGGAGATTCTCTCCCTGCTCCATGTCGGAGATCGGCACCATGTCGAAGCTGAAGATGAAGTAGGACTTCGTCTTGAACTCGGCGCAGAAGCGCAGGGCCTCCTCGTCGAAGCGGATCCCGGTGCGGAGGAGGTCCTCCTTGAGGATCGCCTCGGGCGGGATTTCGGGGAACTGCTGCTCCATCCGCTCGAGGAGGGCGAGGCGCTCGCGGTGCAGGTCGGTCGGGCTCTGGCTCTGGGTGTTCATGATGCGGAGTGTACCCCCGGGCAGCAGCCTTGTCGTCCGGCTCCGTCGATTCCACTCCCGAGTTCCGAGGCGGGAGGCCACGGCACCGGGAAGAGTCGGTAGACTTCCACCGGGAGGAGCACCTCGTGGAGAGAGTGGGGACGGTGAATCGAGCGGAGGAGCGGGCCCGGAGGCGTCGGCGGCGCCGCCGACGCGGCCCCCGGGCGCGGGTCGAGTCCCTGCTCGTTCGAGCCTGCTTCCTGCCCCTTCTGCTTCTCCCCCCTCGCGCCGCGCTCTGGATGGCGCGCCGCCTCGGGGACCTGACCTGGCTCCTCCTCCCCTCGCGCCGACGGATCGCCATCGACAACCTGACGCGCGCCTTCGGCGATCGATACGACCCCCGGGAGCGGGCCCGCATCGGCAGGGAGAGCGTGGGTCGCTTCGCCATGACCGTGGTGGAGGGAGTCCTCCTCCCTCGCTGGATCGCGAGCGGTCGACTCGTCGGGCTGGTCCGTGACGGAGTCGGCGTGGCTCGGGTCCGCGAGCTCCACGACCGGCGCGAGCCGGTGATCTTCTTCGCCGGTCACATCGGGGCCTGGGAGGTGGGTGTCCGGCATCTGGTGCGGGAGGGGTGGCGGATCGGCGTTCCCTACCGCTCCACCCGTAACGAGGTCCTGCAAGACTGGATCGTCCGGAACCGCGCCATCGCCGGACCGGAGCAGTTCCCTCGCAGCGGCGCCCTCCGACCGATGGTGCGTCGCCTCGCCCGGGGAGACGCGGTGACAATGTTCATCGACCAGAACGAACGGCACGGGATCTTCGTGGACTTCTTCGGGGTCCCCGCCGCCACCGTGGGGACGGTGGGAGTCCTCGCCGAGAGGTTCGGGGCGGAGGTCCACTTCCAGTGGGTTCGGCGCCTCGAACCCGGACGTCGCTACTCCATCGAGTTCCACGGGCCGGTGACGATCCCGGCGGGAGGGGACCCGGAAGAGCGAGTCCGGGCCTGGACCGCAGCCGCGACCGCCCGGATCGAGAGGGCGGTGCGAGAGGACCCCGCGGACTACCTCTGGATTCACGACCGGTGGCGGACCCGACCTCCCGAGGAGGTCGGGGGGGGGAGTCGGTCCGGTTCCCGGCCCGAAGAGGATGCCTGAGCCGACCCTCCCCGGTACCATGACGCCCGACTTCGCCGGGGGGGTGCTCCTCCCGACGCCACTCCGGAAGCCTGCATCGACCTGTCCGCGACCCGGGAGGGGGGGATCCTCCGGCCGGGAGCCCGCGGACCCCTCGTGGAAAGGCCGCTCATGTCCGACTTCCGCGTCCCCGGGATCGAGCCCCTCTACTCGGGCAAGGTCCGGGACATCTACGACCTCGGGGACTCCCTCCTCCTCGTCGCGACCGATCGGGTCAGCGCCTACGACGTCGTGCTCCCTCAGGCGATCCCCGAGAAGGGCTCGATCCTGACGCAGCTGACGCGGCACTGGTTCGAGCAGCTCCCCGCGTCGATCGAGCATCACATGATCTCGACCGATGCCGCCGATCTCCCGGAGCCCTTCGATCGGGTCGCGCCGGAGTGGGGCCCCCGGTTCATGAGGGTGAAAAAGCTCTCGATGATCCCCATCGAGTGCGTCGTGCGAGGCTACCTCGTCGGCAGCGGCTGGAAGGAGTACCAGGCCACCGGCACCGTCTGTGGCATCGGTCTCCCCACGGGCCTCATCGAGGCCTCTCGCCTCGAGCATCCGATCTTCACCCCCTCGACCAAGGCGGAGGAGGGGCACGATGAGAACATCTCCGCGGAGGAGGCGGGGCGCCAGGTGGGTGAGGAGCTGGTTCGGGACCTCGAGCGACGCTCGGTCGAGGTCTTCGAGTTCGGACGGGAGTGGGCCCGGGAGCGCGGACTGATCCTCGCGGACACGAAGTTCGAGTTCGGCCGCGTGGGGGGGACGGGGACGCCGGTGCTCGCCGACGAGGTCCTGACCGCGGACTCCTCCCGCTACTGGCCCGCGGATCTCTACGAGCCCGGCGGCAGCCCGCCCAGCTTCGACAAGCAGTATGTCCGTGACTTCCTCTCGCAGCAGGGTTGGCGCGGCGATGGGCCGCCCCCGACTCTCCCGGATGAGGTGGTCGAGGGGACGGCCGCTCGCTACCGGGAGCTCTACCATCGAATCACCGGCGAGCACTGGAACGGAAAGGCGCAGTGATGACGAACGAGAAGCGCGTCCTCATCGTGATGGGGAGCGACAACGACTACGAGACGATGAAGCCGGCCGCGGATGTCCTCCGCAAGTTCGAGGTCCCGGTCGAGGTGCGGGTCTGCTCCGCCCACCGGACGCCGGAAGCCGCCCATCGCCTCGCGAGCAATGCGCGGGAGAGCGGCTTCGGGGTGATCATCGCCGGCGCGGGCGCGTCCGCCCACCTCGCGGGAGTGATGTCCGCCACCGCGACGGTCCCGGTCATCGGGGTTCCGATCAACGCGAGCCCGATGCAGGGGATCGACTCCCTCTACTCGACGGTTCAGATGCCCGGAGGGGTCCCGGTCGCCTCCATGGGCATCGGCTCGAGCGGCGCGAAGAACGCGGGGCTCTTCGCCGTGCAGATCCTCGCCACCGCGGATGAGCGACTCGCCACGGCCTACGCCGAGTTCAAGGCAGCGATGGCTCGGGAGGTCGAGGCGAAGGACGCCCGTCTGCAGGATCGGATCGCCGCCGGGGACTGATCCTGTCGTCGCCGACCCCCGAGGGCGGTCGAAGGCGGAGGTCACCGGGACAGCAAGGAGACGGGCAAGCAAGGAGGGCGGAGTGGGGCACGCGCGTGCCTCACTCCGCCCTCTTGTTCGTGCGTCTTCCACCGCGCGTCTTCCACCGTGCATCTTCCTCTTGGCCGAGCGGTCTCTCGAACCGCTTCGCTCACCGCAGGGCGGCGAACGGGGGCTGAAGAACGCCGTGCTCCGTCACCCAGCCCGCGACCAGCGCCGCCGGCGTGACATCGAAGGCCGGATTCCGGAAGCGAACTCCTTCCGGAGGAGGCCCCCCCCCGACCGCGCCCCAGACCTCGTCCGGGGAGCGCTCCTCGATGGGGATCCGATCCCCCGTCGGGGTCTCCAGATCGAAGGTGGTGGACGGCGCCGCGACATGGAAGGGGATGGCATGGCGCGCGGCGACCGCCGCGACTCCGTAGGTGCCGATCTTGTTCGCGGCATCGCCGTTCGCCGCGATGCGGTCCGCCCCGGTGATGACCTGGGTGATCTCGCCCCGCGCCATCAGATGGGCGGCGGCGTTGTCGCAGATGACGGTCACCGGGATCCCTGCGCGGGCGAGCTCCCAGGAGGTGAGGCGCGCCCCTTGCAGCAGCGGGCGCGTCTCGTCCGCGAAGACCTGGAAGCGGGTCCCGCGAGCCCAGGCTTCGAAGAGCACGGAGAGCGCGGTCCCCGAGCCGGCGGTGGCGAGCGCTCCGGCGTTGCAGTGAGTGAGCACCGAGGCCCCCTCGGCGACGAGGGGCGCACCTGCCTCGCCGATGCGGCGGCAGAGATCGGCGTCCTCCTCGTGGATGCGTCGGGCCTCCGCGAGGAGCTCCCGCCGAAGCTCCATCCCGGTCATCCCGGGCCTCTCGCTGCGCTCGCGCAGGAGGGTCTCCATCCGATCGACCATCGTCGCGAGGTTCACCGCGGTCGGTCGGGCGTCGCGAAGGAGAGGGAGCGCGCGCGTCAGGGCATCGCGAACTGCGGGGAGCTCCTCGAGCCCACGCGTGGCGAGGCAGACGCCGTAGGCCCCCGCCACGCCGATCGCGGGGGCACCGCGGACGGCGAGCCTCACGATGGCATCGATCATCGTCTCCGGGTCCTCGACGGGGAGGTCGAGCTCCTCGTGGGGGAGGCGGGTCTGGTCGATCAGCACGACGTGCCCGTCGATATCCCCCTCCCAGCGGATCGTCCGCGGATGAAGGGTGGTCTCGCTCATCGGGTTCCTCTCTTCACCGTCTCCCTGTTCTCTGTCTCTCTCGAATCCACGGAGTCTAGCGGTCTCCCCGGCGGAGGAAAGGCGCTCCCGGGCGGTCTTGCTCCTCCGGTGCGGGGATGAGGATACGAACTTCAGTGCCTCGCCCACACACGAGGCGGACCCTCTCCCCGAGTGCCTCGCGAAGATCGGCGGAGAGGGGGCCCCCGCACGCGATCGCGTGCACCGGACTCACCCTCCGTACCCAGGGGAGCAACCCCGGGGCCCCCCGGCCGTGGTGGGGGAGCAGCAGGATCGCGCTCCGGGGGGGTGAGGGGATGCTCGCCAGTCCGATCCCTTCGAGGTCTCCGGGGGCGAGGAGGTCGAGTCCTTCGCCGCGGACGCGGATGACGAGGGAGTCATCGTTGGCCGGCAGCACCCCGAAGGGGCTCTCTCTCGGAGGGTGGAGGGCGTCGAGCGTGAAGGAGCCGACGCGGATTCGATCTCCGGATGAGACCGGGACGACCTCCACCTCGTGGCGCGAGAGGGCGGCGAGGATCGCAGCGCCGAGCGCGGAGTCTCCGAAGCGGGGGGGGACGAGGACTGCGCTCACCGACAGCCGGCGAAGGAGGCCCGGAACGGCGAGGACATGATCGGCGTGGGGGTGGGAGAGGACGAGGAGGTCGATCCGGTCTCTCCCCTCACGCCACAGCTCCCGGTGGAGGGCCGGCGCTCCTCCCTCGGCGAGGTCGACGCTCCCGGCGTCGAGGAGAATCGTCTCCTCCCCCCCGAGGATGTAGACCCCCTGGCCCTGGCCGAGCGGGGGGGCGAGGAGGAGGGTCCCGGTGGCTCTGCGCGGAAGGTTGGGGAGGAAGAGGAGGGCGGCGAGCGTGAGGACGAGGAGGCCCCGGGTCAGGCGGCGCCCGCCGCAGAGGAGCGCGAGCGCCGCGAGGAGGAGAAGGTCAAGGAGGACCGGGGAGAGCGGCGGGGCGATGGTCGGGGTCCCCGGAAGGCGATCGAGCTGCTCGGCGAGGGCGATCCCGACACCGACGAGAGAGTCCAGGGGGAGCGCGAGCGCTCCTCCCAGGTCGGGGAGCGTCGCGAGGAGGGTGGTGACCAGGACTCCGACCATCCAGGGGGCGAGGAGGACGGAGATCGGGGGGCCGATCAGGACCAGCTCCGGGGTGAGATGGACGAGGAGGAGATGGGTTCCGATCCACGCCGCGGAGGCGATGCGCAGGCCCTCGAGCAGACCCGCAAGGCGCCGACCCTTCCGTCCACCCGCGTTCATCGTGCCGGGCAGGGCTCCTCGCCCCGGCGTCCTCCGCTCGAGAGCGAGCGCGATGGCAGCGACCGCGAGGAAGGAGAGCCAGAGCCCGAGACTCCGCTCTTCGTTGGAGACGCCGGTGACGACGAGGAAGGAGAGCGCCCAGAGCTCCGGGAGGCGAGGGCGGACCGCGCGGGAGTGAACGAGGAAGGCCCCCACGCAGAAGATGGTCGCCCGCAGGACCGGGGGCTCGGCGCCCGCGATCAGGGCATAGAGGAGGAGGAGCACGATCGACACCTGCCTTCCGGCGCCTGCGGCCCGAGCGGGGAGCCGCCGGGTCGCGCTGCGCAGGAGGAGCGCGAGGATGCCGACATGGAGCCCGCTGATCGCGAGGAGGTGGGACTGACCGATGCGGCGGAAGAGGGCGCGCTCGTGAGGGGGGATCAGCTCGCGATCCCCGAGCAGGAGGGCGCTCCCCCATGCCGCGCCCCGCCGGGAGGCGTGGGCACGCAGCCCTCTTCGCAGCGATGCGCGCAGGCGATCCGGGACTCCGAGAATCGAGCGCTCGAGGAGGTGGAACTCCTGCGGTGAGGGGATGTGAAACGACTCGCTCTCCCCTCCGACACCGATTGCTCGGACCCGATCCCCGCGTCCGACGGTCACATCACCCCGGACGATCCAGCGAACGATCCGCTCCTGGCGGAGGACTTCTCCGGGCTCCTCGCTCGTGGTCTCCCTCTGACTCCGCTGCGGCGCCGAGAGTCGCACACGGAGGACGGTCTCGAGCCGGTCCGCTCCGTGTCGCGTGTCGAGTCGAGGTCGCGGGGAGCCGACGACGACCCCCTCCAGGCGACAAGGCCCGGGAGGGAGGCATGAGCCGGGGTGGTCGCTCGTTCGACCGGTCGGCGCGTCCTCGGAGGGGAGAGACGCGGTCCCGACCGGTGCCGCGGCCGTCCCGAGAAGGGCCGGGAGAAGCAGGAGGAGCGCGGCGCCGGCGCGGGGGCTTCGATCGCGTCCCCGGGAGCGCCACAGGAGCACCGAGGCACACAGGAGAGCAGGGCCGGTGAAGGAGAGGGGAATCGGAGGAGGGGAACTCGGGAGGAGCAATGCCATCAGCAGCCCCACGAGATAGGCGAGCACCGCCGGGAGCAGAGGGGGAAGCCGGCGAAGCGTCTCTCTCTCCACGGTCGAGAAGGGACTGCGCCCCGTCGCCGGATCCGGCGCGGGCGGGGCTCCACTCGTGTTCATGGCCAGGGGGGAAGAGGGATGGGGCAAGAAGGCTCCGTATGGGGATCGCTCGCCGAGACGACTTTGGCGAACCCCTTCCTTGCTGGGAAGGCTGCCCCGTGGCGTTGTCCGTTGGCGGAGTCCGGGAGCAGAGTCCGGGGGTAGAGCCCGGTAGCGGAATCCGCGGAGCTTCTGTGCTATCCTGCCTCAACGCTCGTGTGCACCCCCCGACGGAGGAGCCCCCTTGCCCCGACATCTCCTCCTCTCCGCCCTGGCGATCGCGACCCTTCTCACCGGCTGCGCCTGGCTCCTCTTCCTCCGCGGCCCGGGCCTCGCCGCGCCGGAGCGGAGCGACGAACCCCGTGCTGCTGCGCCGATGGAGTCGGAGGCGCCGGGCGAGCTTCTCGACGGATTCTCTCCCGCCATTGCTTCGGAGAGTTCTCTCGGGGACGGTCGCGGCCGGATCGAAGGGACGATCCGGAGGACCGATGGAAGCGGAGCGCCCGGCGCGCGTGTCACCCTGTATCGGTGCAGCCTCCCGGAAGATCTCCTCGAGGCGGAGCAGATTCTCCTCTCCCGGATTCTCGTGGAGGAGGAGACGGAGCGCCGCGACGGCGATGCGAAGACGGGCGGCCTCCTCCCCTCGATCGCGAACTCCCTCGAGGTCCTCGCCGAGACCATCGCCGAGGAGGGCGGGGCCTACCGCTTCGATGGAGTGGAGGCGGGGACCTACCTCGTCACCGCCCAGACTCCTTCCACTGCGCACTCCCCGGCGGCCGAGTTCCTCGTGGTGCGTGAGGCTCCGACCGGATCCGGTCCGATCGATGTCACCCTCGTCGAGGCCTCGACCCTTCACGGCACCGTCCTCGGCGAGGACGGATCCCCGATCCCGCAGGCGCGACTTCGTCTGCTCACCGATCTGCTCCCCGACGAGCGGGAGCCGCTCATCCCGCGGGACTTCCTCCTCCTCGCGCTCTTGCATCCCCGGGAGGTCGTGGCCGAGGTCGATGCTGAGGGACGCTTTGAAATCCCCGGTCTGCCCCCTCTGGACTTTCAGGTCGTCGTCCGAGCGGAGGATTGGGCCACCGCCGTGCTCCCTCAGGCCCTCCCGACCGAGGAGCCGCTGATCGTCATCCTCGCCGGCGGAGGAATGGTGGTCGGTGCGGTGAACGATGCCGAGGGGCGGCCGCTCGAGGGAGTGGAGGTGTCTCTGGAGATCTTCGGGAGCGCGGAGGATCCCTCCCTCCGCCTCGTCGAGCCCTCCGTCGAGGAGAGCGACGCCGATGGGAGCTTCCGCTTCCTCGGCCTCGGCAGCGCGAGCGTCTCGCTGACCGCGCGGGCGCCCGGGTGGCAGGAAGCACGGATCCCCACGCTGATCGTGGAGCAGGGCGGGGTTCATGAGGTCGCGATGCTCCTCGAGCCCGGCGCGGTGATCGAAGGGCGGGTCGTCGACGAGTCGGGGACCGGCCTCGCCGGCATCGAGGTGACGGCCACGGCTCAGGGGGGCGGTCGCCGGGGACGGGTCCGCGAGACCACCGACGAGGAGGGCGCCTTTCGGTTCGATACCCTTCCCTTCCAGCGGCACCAGCTCACCGCCCGCGCTCCGGAGTGGCAGGAGGCGACCCTCGAGGCGGGCGCCGCTTCCCAGGGGGAGGAGGAGCCGGTGGAGATGGTCCTTCTCCCGGGCGCCTCGGTTCGCGGTCGGGTCGTCGATGCGGAGGGGAGCCCCCTGCGGTCCGCGGTGGTCGAGCATCGGGGGGAGAAGCACGGAGTCGATGGTGAAGGGCGCTTCTCGTTCCGGACGACGGGGCCGGTCGAGGAGCTGGTGCTCGCGGTGCGATGCCGGGGCTTCCAGGAGGTCATCCTCGAGATCCCGGCGGAGGGGATCGACCTCGGCGATGTCCTGCTCGAGCCGAGTCCCGCCCTTCGGGGGCTGGTGCTGGGACCGGATGGGGAGCCGCTG
>Ga0181593_10000032_pt1 | contig 100717 bp, 87 predicted proteins | sample 071ome_19_FD_133756 | JGI IMG/M metagenome (GOLD analysis project Ga0181593, IMG submission 133756) | Coastal salt marsh microbial communities from the Groves Creek Marsh, Skidaway Island, Georgia - 071413AT metaG (megahit assembly) | ecosystem: Environmental > Aquatic > Marine > Intertidal... | reverse complement strand
TCCAAATGAAGCCTTTTTCCCAAATAAAATTCCCTATGACTGGAACGAGGATACTTTTGGACCTGTCGTAATTCCAAAAAAGGGAATGACAGTAGCATTGAATCGATCGAACCTAGCACTTTATAAAAAAATAATTGGCGAGTACGAAGAAAATCATCTGGAACTTTCGCCAAGTGAAATAAGGATAAACGGAACTGCTACAGAGCACTATACCTTTAAAAAAGACTACTACTGGATGATGGGCGACAACAGACATAAATCAGAAGACAGTCGTTTTTGGGGGTTTGTTCCAGACGACCACATTGTCGGTAAACCCATTTTTATTTGGTTTAGTATTAAGGGAATCAATGACGGCATTAGAAATTGGAGCATCCGTTGGGACAGAGTCTTTACCACTGTTGATGGACCGGGTGAACGTTTTTCTTACTTTCCTTATTTTATTGTAGTACTCGTACTTTGGCAAAGTTGGGTCATTTACAAAAGAAAAAAAATTAAAAACGCAGCATGATTCCGCTGCTTTGTCCTGCTTATTTACCTAATATTTACTATTTCAATTGGCTATTACAGCAAGAGGTAGTCTATTTTTCTGGTGAGACCTTCTATCAAAAACAAACCTACCGCAACCGTTCCTTACTTTATGGTGCAAATGGAATCCTCCGTTTGACCATTCCCATCAAACACAATCACAATGGTATAAAACCCAAAGATAAAGAGGTTGCAATCGCCTATGACATGAACTGGCAATTACAACATTGGAAATCCCTTTGCTCTGCCTATCGCTCCTCTCCTTACTTTGAATTTTATGAAGCAGATCTTTACCCCTTTTTTAAAGAAAAAACCCCTTTTCTTTTCGAATACAACCTCAAACTGATTGTGAAATTAATGGAACTGCTGGAACATCCACTAAAGTTTGAACGGGTTGAAACACGTTCAGAAAAGAATCATCGCCCAATGGAAGCATTACTATTGGCTAAAACATCCATTCCATACTCACCAGAGCCCTACACTCAGGTATTCAGTGATAAATTTGGTTTTCTTCCTAATTTAAGCCTTTTGGATGCTCTGTTTAATCTTGGACCAAACTGTGCCAATTATATTTTAAATGCAAGAGGCATATAACTACAAGCCTATTATAGCAGAGATGGGTTTGTGATCGGATAATTGAAGTTCATGCGTTTTAAAATCAATAACTTTAAGCTTTCTATCCGTCAATATGTAATCAATTCGCAAAGGAAAATAAGGGAATAGATAGGTTCCTCCAAAACCCTTTCCCCTCTCTCTAAAAGCATCGAAACGTTCTTTCGAAACAGACTGATAACTCTCTGAAAATGCATTGTTGTTTAAATCTGTACAAATAATTTCTGGATACGTACTTTCTGAAGCAAGTGCATTGAATTGATTAATTTGATCTATTTGTCGCTTAAAAACAGTTGCAATTTTATTGGCAAATCTTTTAGAATGCTGAGTAGAAAAAAGGGTGTCTTTTGAATTGATTTGAAGTGATTCAAAGTGTATATTATATAGTCTTAAAGTGTCATTTTTCCATACTAAATCACTTTGCATTCCTCCGTTTGATGATCCCTCAAACGGAATAGGCTTTGGGTGAAGCAATGGAAACTTTGACACAATACAGTTTCCAATTTGACCTTTTGATTTATAGGGTAAGAAAATTTGATACGGATAACTATTGAATTTTGGAGCCTGATTGACCGCATATTCTTGAAAACAAATAACATCTGGCTCGCTTGTTTCTATAAACTCTGCAATAGATTGTGGGATATCTTTTTCTTTTAACCAATCGAAACGATTGAAAGAACGAACATTAAAACTCATCACTTTAATACCCTGAGATGTAAAAATTGTATTGGACTTAAATTGATAAAGTAATTGCCATGAATCTAAACTCAAAGCAAAAACAATACAAAAAAGGAGCACAGGCCATTGAAATCGGTACAACCAAAAAAAGAAAAAAAACAAACTTAAAAGACATAAAAAAGGAGTGCCCAATGTAAGCAAAGGCACTTCTAATTTTAGGGGGAGTTGATTCATCGCAATTAAGAGTAAAAGCAACACGAGAACATTAATTAAAACAGCAAAACGGAAAAAAAAAGGTTTCTTTTTCATTTGATAAAGCTTACTTTTTGCCTGCTCGAAATAAAAATTCTTTTTCCTCTTTAGACAAACTATCGTATCCAGATACGCTTATTTTATCTAAGATTGCATCAATGCGCTTTTGATGATCATCCTGCATTGAAGCTGCTTTTGAAGTACTTTTGTTTTTGTTTGGTCTCGCTTTGTAAACTGTTTTTAAAGTCGGTTTCTTTTGAAAAAAGTTAACCAACTGGTCAACTAAATTTTCAAAAGGCACGCCGATATCTACCCCGGTTTGGAGACGCTGTGCATAAAAGTAGCCAAGAGCAGCCCCTCCTATATGCGCCAAATGCCCCCCTGCGTTTCCATAAGGAATCTGAATCACATCCAACAGTACAAGAGCTAGTCCAATAAAACGCAATTTAACATTGAAAAAGAGCAAGCGCACCTCATTATCTGGTGCGTAATCTGCCATAAAAATCAATACGGCCATAACACCTGCAGAAGCTCCAATCATATAAGGGGTACTGTTTTGAAATACAGGAAAAAAAGTATAACTCAACATAAAAGTAAGCCCACCAAAGAGGATTCCTAAAAAATATACATTGAAAAAGGTTTTAATAGGAAAAAGGTTTAAAAACAAACGGGAAGCAAAAAGCAATAAATACATATTCCAAAAAAGATGAAAAAATCCCGAGTGTAAAAAACTATAACTAAATAAGGTCCAAGGTTTAAAAAGCAATGCTTCCCAAGAAGATGAAAGTTCAAACCACCCCAGAAAAGAATCAGTAGACAGACTGAATAAAAACAAAAGGGTGTTTAAAAAAAAAGGTAATATAAAACAGGCTATATTAAAAGCGATGAGCTTTTCTGCGCCATTAAGTAAACTTAATCTGTACTGCAGTTGTTCAATAAATCTCATAAATCCCAACGGTTGTTGTCGAACTGATTTTTTTTCCAATACCACATCATGATGAAACCTGTAATGGCTCCTCCGACGTGAGCAAAATGTGCTATAGGTCCGATTGAATAGGAGGTAAATCCAAAAAAGAGATCTCCTAAAATAAGTAAGGGGACCAATACTTTTGCTTTCACAGGAATAGGAGGAAATAAGAGCATCAAACGGGCATTGGGAAACAAAAAGGCAAAAGCAACCAATACTCCATACAGAGCACCCGACGCCCCTACCATAACACCGTTGTATCCAGACAGAGCAGATAACAAATCAGATCTTCCTATTTGCTCTACCAGGGAGTAGGGTAGATCACTTGTTTTAAAAAAACGACTTATTTCAAATGAAGACAGACCATTTGCAGAAAGAAGGGATGTCAATTGATCTATTTGATAATAATAAAGTAGTAGTTGCAATGCAGCAGCTCCAAATCCTGTAGAGAGGTAAAAGAAAATAAATTTGTTTTTTCCCCACATTTGCTCAATGGGCGTCCCAAACATGTACAACCCAAACATATTAAAGAAAATATGTCCAAAATCACCATGCATAAACATATGAGTTAAAGGCTGCCAAATTTGGAATTTCGGGTTGGAAGGATAATGCAGTGCAAACAAATCATAAACCAGATCCCCCAAAGAAAGGGAAGCGATAAAAAAAATCCCGTTTATTATGAGGAGATGTTTTACGGTCTCGGTAATGTTACGCATTTAATTTAGTTTTTGTTCTATTTCACGCTTGTCTAAAGTAATAAAAATGGGCTTATTAAAAGGGGAAACACTCGTTTCCTTACAGCCAAAAAAGTCATCTAAAAGTGTCTGTTGCTCTTCTATTTCCAAAAGATCTCCAGATTTTATTGCTAAACTTTTTGCCATAGATTTCGCAATTTGATCGGCCTGACTAAAATGAGTAATGGAGCGATCTTCCGAACCAGACAAAAGGGTTTCTAATACCGATTCAATTTTGGACTGAGGACAATATTCTGGTCCACCCAAAACCTCTAGAAAACCCCCTGATTTTACTTCCAATTTAAAACCTAAAGATTCCAATACTTCACTTGATAGTTTGAATTCTTCTAATTGCATAGCATTTAATTTCATTTCCAAGGGAAATAACAGTTGTTGGCTCGACCCCTTTTTAGCGGTAATGACAGTTAAAAAACGTTCATATAAAACACGTTGATGCGCCCTTTTCTGGTCGATAAGTATCATACTAGACTGCAACGGGCAGACGATGTATTTTGAAAACAATTGAAATACACGTGTACGCTGAGGTACGTTGAGTAATGAAGCCTCTTGATTTGATGTCTTTGAAGGATCCATTTGAATGCCTGATAAAACATTTTCCCACTGCTCCGATTTGACTTTGGTGTTAGTGAAATCAGAATTGGATTGAAAAGGATTAAAACTAGAATCCACCTCAATTGGCGGGGTACTGGTTTTTTTTTCTTTATACGAATAAGGAACCTCAAAAGAAGGATTTTGTTCAAAGTCTAAGGTAGGCATCACTTGAAAAATCCCCAGGCTGTGTTTTACTGCTGACCTCAAAATAGCATAAATACTTTGTTCCTCTTCAAACTTAATTTCAGTTTTGGTAGGATGAATGTTGATATCAATGGTTTTTGGGTCGACCGTGAGATATAAAAAGTAACCTGGATGAAAGCCTGGCTTTAACAAGCCCTCAAATGCATTGGCTACTGCATGATGCAAAAAGGAATTTTTAATAAAACGATTGTTGACAAAGAAAAATTGATTTCCTCTGGTCTTTTTTGAAAACTCTGGCTTCAATACAAATCCCTTTAACTGTGCAAGAGAGGTCATTTCTTCGACAGGCACCAAATGATTGTCCCATTTTGTTCCAAAAATCGAAGTAATTCTTTTTCTAAGTGGACCAATACTCAAATCAAAAAGCTCGTTTCCATTGTTAAAAAACAAGAATTTAATTTCAGGATGCGCAAGAGCCACTCTCTGAAATTCATCAATGACATGTCGCAATTCTACAGTATCAGATTTTAAAAAATTGCGTCGGGCCGGAATATTGTAAAACAGACTTTTTACCGCAATTGAGGTTCCTTGAGGTTGGGTTGATAAGGTCTGTTCTACAACAGTACTACCCTCAATCTTTAAACAATGAGAAACCTCTTCTATTTCTGTTTTAGAATGAGTTTCAACATGAGCTATGGCAGCAATAGAGGCAAGTGCCTCACCTCTAAATCCTTTGGTGTTTAGAGCAAATAAATCCTCTGCTGATGTAATTTTTGAAGTGGCGTGACGTTCAAATGCCAGACGAATGTCTGTATTGTTCATACCCATTCCATCATCAATCACTTGAATGAGTGTTTTTCCAGCATCTTTGATGATGAGTTGTATGGTTTTAGCTCCTGCATCTACAGCATTTTCAAGTAGTTCTTTAACCACAGAAGCAGGACGTTGGATAACTTCCCCTGCAGCAATTTGATTGGCTACATGGTCCGGTAAAAGCGCGATTCTTGAATTCATTACTGTGACAGCATAAAAATGCTCAAATCAAAATCTAAAATGTACAGACAAACAAAAACCAAACCCAAAATAATCAAAAGTAAGCGTAGTGAAATGGAGCGATTATTTTTTGTACGCATTTGCAATCGCGCTTCTTTCCACTGTTGACCAAAATCATTACTATTATAGGTGTCGCGATATTTGGAAAACTTAGAGTCAAATTCGTACAAATTACCAGTATCTTTTCCTTTGTAATACCTCGGTGTATAGTTGTATCTCCTATTTTTTCGAAGCTTGAATAAATTTGATTTCAACATAAATCAAAGGTACAAGAAAGCGGTTAAAGAAGAAAAGCTACAAAGAGAAAGTTATCCAAACTTATTTGGATTTTAATGCGGCCATATGCAATGCAGTAACTGCAGCTTCGACACCCTTATTTCCATACTTTCCCCCACTGCGATCTTGTGCTTGCTTCAGGTTGTCATCAGTCAAAACACAAAACACAACCGGCACCTCATACATTACATTTAGGTCTTTGATCCCTTGAGAAACGGCCTGACACACAAAATCGAAATGTTTGGTTTCACCCTGAATAACACTACCTATTGCAATTACAGCATCTGGATTGAGTTCTTGTGCTCTTTTCGAGCCATAAACAAGTTCAAAACTCCCTGGCACCTCCCAAATTTGAATGTTTTTGGAAAGTACACCCGCTTCCAAAAGGGTTTTTTTTGCTCCAGTTTCTAGAGCTTTTGTAATAGTACTGTTCCATTGTGAAACAACAAGGTGAATGCGAAAAGGCTTTCCGTCAGGCAAACGTACACCATCAAAATCAGATCGGTTTCCTAATGCAGTGGACATCTAATTAATTTATTGCCTCTAGCTTTGCAATTTGAACTGCAACTAAAGTCGCTTCCTCTGAATCAGGAAATTCATTTTCGATACGTCTCAAATAAGAAAGTGCTTGGCTGTTTTTACCTAATTGAGTACCCGTCATGGCTGCTTTGTACAAATATTTAGGTGTACTGTATAAATTGTTGTTAATTTTTGAAGCAGCTAAATAATAATCATGTGCCTCTTGCAACTGACCTAACTGAACGAAAGCATCTCCAATAGCACCTTTAGAAAGGGCACTCAATAGTACATCCTCAGAATTAAATTGGTCCAGGTAAACAATCGCATTTTGGTAATCTTGAAGATTTAAGTAGGCCATTCCAGCACTATATGTGGCCAATTTTGCGGCTGGGGTTCCTTCATAATTTTCTATAACATCTAAGAAACCATACTTCCCCTCTCCCCCATTAAGTGCTCTTTTAAACAGGGAATCAGAATCTTGACTGTTTACAGCTAGATCAAAATAATACTGTGCTTGGTTCAATTCACTTACAGCTTCTTGAGACTTGGGCTTAATCACAAAGTTTTGGTACCCTAAGTAACCTAAAACACCTACAGCAACTACACCAATAACAGTAAGAATTACATTTTGATATTTTACCACCCACTCCTCCGTTTTAGAGGCGGTAGTATCTAGAGTTTCGAACACTTCTGCTGTTGTGCTTTCTTCTCTTAACTCAGCTTGTTTGTTTGGTGAAACTGATTTCTTTGCTCCTCGTTTTTTATATGTAGCCATCTTCAAATCTTTAAGGGTCAAAATTAGTCTTTTTATTCTAATTCAAAAAACGGAATGCTAGCTTCTAAGTTATTATTTTTGTCTGGTATGATTTTAAAACAATTGACACTTACTCAATACAAAAACATTGCTTCTAAAACATTTGATTTCAACCCCAAAATAAATTGTTTTATTGGAGATAATGGCAAAGGTAAATCGAACATTTTAGATGCCATTTACCACCTTTCTTTTGGAAAAGGCTACTTCAATTCTGTAGCAGTTCAAAATATTCAAAATGGAACTGATTTTTTTGTGCTCGATGGAAGATATGCTGGCAAAGAACGTGAAGAAAAAATTATTTGCTCACTAAAAAAAGGACAGAAAAAAATCATCAAAAGAAACGGAAAAGCTTATGAAAAACTTTCCGATCACATTGGTTTAATACCCACTGTAATTATATCTCCAGCAGATCGCGATTTGATTTCAGAAGGCAGCAGTACGAGAAGAAAATTTATTGATGGAGTTATTGGTCAAACCGATCCTGTTTTTCTACAGAACCTATTGGAATACAACAAAATTTTATCCCAACGCAATGCATTACTAAAATTCTTTGCCTTAAACAATACTTTTGATTCAGAGACATTAAGTATCTACAACAATCAACTCTCAAAACGCTCCACTCTTATATTTGAAAAAAGAAAAGCCTTTATGGAAGCCTTCCGTTTTGTATTCCACAACAGGTATGAAAACATAAGTGAAGGCAGTGAAAAAGTCTCTTTAGTTTATGACAGTCAACTTCATAAACACACTCCGGGTGTGCTTCTCGAAGAATCACTAAACAAAGACAAAATACTGCAATACACTTCCACAGGGATTCACAAAGATGACATTCAATTTCATCTAGACGATCAACCCATCAAAAAGTTTGGTAGTCAAGGACAGCAAAAAACTTTTTTAGTCGCATTAAAATTGGCACAATTCGACTTCCTTAAAAAACAAACTGGTGGAGCACCTATTCTTTTATTAGATGATGCTTTTGATAAACTGGATCAAAAACGGGTTACTCAAATTATCTCACTGGTAGATCAAGATGACTTTGGACAAATATTTATCACTGACACACATGAGGAACGCACAAGAGAAGCCTTAAAAAGGATCAAGTCCGGTTTTGAACTGTTTAAACTTATCTAAATGAAAAAACACTTGACTCTTTTATTATTTGCATTTATAGGTTGTACAAATCAAAAAACAATAAAACTAGAGGCATTAGAGGGCTATTGGGAAGTGAAATACATCACAGAAAAAGGAGAACAGTTTACTCCAAAAAAAACCATACTACTCTATGATCATTATCAAGTGCATTTTCCTAAGGGGCTCTTAAAGAAAGTGGTGCCTAATCCAGATGGTACTTTTTCCACATCAGAAGATGCAATCCCTTTTACTATAGAAAAAACAGAAAAAAACTACTACATTCATTTTAAATCCCGTTGGGATGAATGGTCGCAAAAAATTCGTTACTTAGACCCAGAACAATTGATACTTGTAAACGACAACCGAACATTCTATTATAATCGACCTTTCCAAAATCCTGAATGAAGCAGTCAAAAAATAAATTCGAGGCAAGATCTCTTAAGGATATTCTGAAAGAAGTTGTTGATCAAAAACCTCTGCAAAAAGGCGTTCAAAAGGTACGTATATGTAACTCTTGGGGAGAAGTAATGGGAAAGAACATACTTAATTATACAGACGATGTACGCTTTTCACATAACATTCTCTATGTAAGCATACGCTCTGCCCCTTTAAAGATGGAGCTGAGTTATAAACTTGATTTAATCAAAAACCGAATCAACAGCCACTTGGGTAGTGAATTTATCAACAAAGTAGTTTTAATCTAGTAACATTCATGTCCTGCAAAATGAAAAGCAGCTTCTGTAGCCGCATTTTCATCGCTGTCAGAACCGTGAACTGCATTTTCACCTATAGAAGTGGCGTAAAGCTTTCGAATAGTTCCTTCAGCAGCCTCAGCAGGATTTGTAGCACCTATTAAATCTCTGAAATCTTTAACTGCATTTTCTTTTTCAAGTACAGCAGCTACTATAGGTCCTCTGGACATGAAAGCGACAAGTTCTGGATAGAAAGGCCTTTCGCTGTGTACTGCATAGAAGCGTTCCGCATCACTCTTAGCGAGTTGTGTCAGTTTTAAAGCTTTAATTTGAAAGCCAGCGGAAGTAACCTTTTGTAAGATGTTCCCTATATGCCCCTTTTCAACTGCATCGGGCTTGATCATCATAAGTGTGGTATTTGCCATTTTTTTTTCGCGAAAGTACTAAATGTATTTTAAAGCCCTATGCCCCATTCAAAGAATCTATAAAATTCTGATAAAAGTCTTTTCTCATTTCTTATCCAACTCGTCTAAAGTAGTATCTTAGCTGTACTATGGAAAAGCACTTTATAAATGCCTTAAAAAAAGCATTAGAAACTCCAAAAAAAATTGCAATTCTTCCTCATAGAAATCCTGACGGAGACGCCTTAGGAAGCACACTTGCTCTAAAACATTTTCTAACACAAAAAAAACACCAAGCCGTTGTCCTCTCTGCAAATGACTATCCCAATTTCCTTAAATGGTTACCCGGAGAAACAAGTGTGTTAAAATACACAGAGTCTCCGAAAGATGTTCGCGAAAGACTTCAAAATGCAGAGTTGATTTTTACTTTAGACTTCAATTCACTTTCTCGAGTGGAAGACCTTACTGTTTTGGTAGAGAAGAGTGAAGCCTTGAAAATAATGATCGATCACCATGAAGAGCCTGAAGACTACGCAACCCTTTGCTATTCTGATCCGTCCATGAGTTCTACCTGTGAAATGGTCTATCACGTCATTAAAGCATTGGATGAAAATGAATTCAATTCAACAATTGCTCAGTGTCTCTACACCGGTATTATGACCGATACAGGATCGTTTCGCTATCCTTCTACTACATCAGAAACACACCAGGTTGTTGCTCACTTAATACAACTGGGAGTAGACAGTGCAACAATTCATCAACAAGTATACGACAGCGCCTCTCTGAGTCGGCTAAAATTATTAGGAATCACTCTTTCCAATTTGAAAATAATTCCAAATCTTCCGATTGTTTTCATGACACTTACCCAAAAAGAATTGGAGTCATGTGACTACCAAAAAGGAGATACTGAAGGCTTTGTGAATTATGGCCTAAGTCTTGAAGGTATTGTATTTTCATGTATTATGATTGAAAACGAAAGCGAAGGAAAAATAAAAATGTCTTTTCGTTCACAGGGTGCTTTTTCTGTTAATGACTTTGCGAGAACCTATTTTGACGGAGGAGGTCATCACAATGCTGCTGGAGGTATGTCAATGGACTCTATGAAAAATACCGTTGAACGGTTTAAGAAAGCAGTCGAAGAAAGTAAAAAACAATTTGATTAGTTCAATCATCATGAAAAACAGTTTTCCCCTTATCTTATTATGCCTCTTTCTTTCTTGTCAAGAAAATAAACCAAGATACCCTCTAAACAAAAGCAAAGAAATTTTTTTAAATACCTCGGCTTCCAGAAATAAATTCCTGCTAGCTCGAGAAGAATCTTTGATCAAAAAAGCTGCTCAAAGAGATAGTTTGCTTCGTTTTGAATCCTCAGAAAAGGGATTTTTATATGCCTACATCAAAAAATCAGAGAAAAATCTTCCTCTTCCCAAGAAAGGCGCTCATGTCCGCTTTGAATATCAAATAGAAGATTTAAATAAGACCTTACTCTACCAAAAATCAGAACTTGGAACTGTTGATTACCAAGTAGATCAGGAAGAATTGTTGCCTGCATTACGAGAGGGCATTCGGTTGATGCGTCCAGGAGAAGTTGTTGTATTTCTTTTTCCTTCCTACCTTTGCTTTGGATATCAAGGTGACGGAGAGAAAATTGGCATTAATCAACCCCTTCGTATTACTTTACAACGTATGAAAATAAACTAACTCATAAAATATGAACATGAAACATTTTATACTTTCAATTTTTGTATTTACCGCTCTATTAGGCTGTAAATCAAACTACCCTGACTTGGAACCCGGTTTGTATGCAGACATACAAACGGACAAAGGAACCATACTAATTAAATTAGCCACAGAAAAAGCACCTATAACCGTAGCCAATTTCGTTTCACTTAGCGAGGGAGAAAATCCAAAAGTTAGTGAAGAATACCAATCCAAAAGGTTTTACGATGGTCTCAAATTTCACAGGGTTATCAAAGACTTTATGATTCAAGGTGGTGATCCTTTAGGAAATGGATCAGGAAACCCAGGTTATCGCTTTGACGATGAGTTCAGCGATCTAACCCACAAAGGTCCCGGAATATTATCCATGGCCAATAGTGGTCCTGCCACAAACGGTAGTCAGTTTTTTATAACCCATAAAGCAACACCATGGCTAGATGGAAAACACACAGTTTTTGGAGAAGTAGTAGATGGACAAACTGTAGTGGATAGCATAGAACAAAATGATGTAATTCAAAAAATTAATATCATAAGAAAAGGAAGTGATGCACGTCAATTTGATGCTCCTAAAATTTTTAAAAATTATTTTGATAATAAAGAAGCTGTAGCGAAAGAAAAAGAAATAAAAAAGGCACAAATCAGTGAACAAAACACCATAAAATTTGATTCACTAAAAAAACAAGCAAAGCTGACTTCTTCCGGATTACAATACATCATTACTGAAAAGGGATCAGGAAAAAACGTGAATTCTACAAACATAGCAATGGTCCATTATGCAGTTTATTTTGTAGACGGTACATTATTAGAAACGAGCAATGAAACTACCGCCATAACCAACGAAGCATTCAATCCGCAAAAACAATCTGCTGGAATGTACGAACCTATTGAAGCAAGAGTAGGATCAGAAGATCGAATGATTGAAGGATTTAAAGAAGGAATTCGATTGTTAAAAGAAGGAGATAAAGCAACTCTTTTTCTACCTTATACACTTGCTTATGGTGAAGGTGGAACACGAGGAATACCTCCACAATCTGATTTGATTTTTGAAGTTGAAATTATTAGTGTAAAAGAATAGACCTCAAACAAAAGCCAAGTAAATCTTGGCTTTTTTATTCCATTTGATTTGAAACGAATTCACTTCTTTTTCATTGCATTGATCCCCATACAGTGGATTGCATTAAAGGGAATTCAAAACAACCCCCAAGGAGTAGAAAACTTTTACAGTCAGAGGCTTTACCCCTCTATTTTTAATTTTCATCGTTATTTTTTTGATAAAATACCCTTTTCTCTAGGTGATTTACTTTATGGTTTGGGGCTACTACTCCTATTAAAATTACTGTTTGATTTATTCCAAAAAAAAATAAGATTTAACAATATTGTCTTAAATGGTCTTACTTTATTTTCTCTCTTGCTACTACTCTTTCAGTTAAATTGGGGGCTTAATTATTACCGTTTACCCCTACACCAAAAACTTGATTACAATCTTGATTATACTGAAGAAGCGTTAGATTTCACCCTAGATCAGCTGATAAAAGAATCTAATAGTTTACAGAAAAGTTTAAGCAGTAATGACACCATTGCTGTGCAAATAAACTATACTACTTCTACTTTAGCAGAAAGGATTGAAAAAGAGTTTCAATTTGATTTACTTGACAACAATCCTCAACCCTACATCAAAAATTCATTGTGGAGTATTCTTCTCAGTTATATGGGCTATGCGGGATACTTAAATCCCTTTACATTGGAATCACAAGTCAATCATAAAATTCCGAAATTGAGCTATGTAGTTACTACTGCTCATGAAATGGCACATCAACTTGGGTTTGCTTCAGAAGGTGAAGCAAACTTCATCGCTTTTTATACCAGCATCCATCATTCCGATCCATTAATTCAATACGCAGGCTATACTTTTGCGCTACGTTATTGCTATTCTGAGCGTTATAAAGCCCATCCTGAGAAGGCAAAAAAGCAACTTCAAAACCTAAACCCAGGAGTGTTAAAAAACTTTCAGGAATTATCCCAGTTTTGGAAAAAATACCATAATCCTTTTGAACCTTTTTTAAAAAAAGGCTATGATTCTTATTTGAAAGCTAATGGCCAACCAAGAGGAATTCAAAGTTATGATGAAATGGTAGCTTTGGTAATAGCTCATTTGCTCAAAGAATCTGAATCGATCAATAAAATTGATTAATTTCATCACTTCTAATTCTGCAGCCCATATGAAATTAATCAGCAGTTCCAAAAACTCAGAAATCAAAAAATTGCGCCTGCTGTTCGACAAATCACGCGAACGTAAAAAACAAGGGCTATTTGTCATTGAAGGGAAAAGAGAACTCCAAAAAGCAATAGAAGGAAACTATCATATTGATACAATATTCCTCGAGGAAGGAAGCTTAGCAGAGCATCAAGAAATAAGAAGCCTGTTAGAACAAGACCAAAGTATAGAAGTTGATAAATCAATATTTGAACAAATATGTAGGCGTTCAGGAACAGAAAAAATTATTGCAATTGCAAAAAGTAAAACACATCATTTAGAAGAATTTATACTAACTAATAATGCTCTTGTTTTAGTTATAGAAGCACCTGAAAAGCCAGGTAATATTGGAGCATTATACCGAACTGCGAAGGCTGCAAATTTAGATGGAGTTATTATCGCTAATCCAAAAACTGATTTCTATAATCCCAACAGCATCCGATCCAGCTTAGGAAGTCTTTTTTTATTGCCGACAGCTATAGCTTCCACAAAAGAAGTAATAGCCTTTTTAAATCAAAAAGACTTTGCTATCGCAACCACTTCTTTAACATCAAATGCAGTTCCCTACAATCTATTTGACTATAAAACCCCTTGTGCACTAGTTATGGGTGCTGAAAGCACTGGACTTGAAAACCACTGGTCCAAGTCGAGTCATCATAACCTTATTATCCCAATGAACACCTCAATAGACTCATTAAATCTCTCTGTTTCGGCAGGGATTTTGATGTATGAGGCTGCACTAAAAAACAATAGGCTTGAATAAAATTCAATTCTTTAGTATCTTTCCTAAGCTATGATAATAGATTTAAAAGCGGAAAATAAAGAAATTGCTAAACAGTATAAAGAACTGTTGCGTATCAGCTACCAGACCCTTAATACTGAGGACAAAAAAATGATTCGTCTCGCTTTCGACACAGCAGTCGAAGCCCACAGCAACCAAAGAAGAAAATCTGGTGAAGCTTATATTTTTCATCCCATAAGCGTAGCAAAAATTGTCGCACAACAAATCGGCCTAGACGCTACTTCTATCTGTGCAGCACTTCTTCATGACGTAGTAGAAGACACCCCGTTTTCTCTAAAAGACATCGAACGAATGCTAGGTGCTAATGTGGCCAAAATTGTTCACGGTCTCACTAAAATATCGAACCTAAAAAAAGACAAAAACATTTCGCTACAAGCAGAGAACTTTAGAAAAATGTTGTTGACCCTCAATGATGATGTTCGGGTGATTATCATCAAAATTGCTGACCGCTTACACAACATGCAAACCATGGATTCGATGCCAGAGTATAAACAGGTGAAAATTGCATCTGAAACACTGTATATCTATGCCCCCCTGGCACACAGAATTGGACTCTACAACGTAAAAACAGAATTGGAAGACCTCAGTTTGAAATATACAGAACCCCAGCGTTATGAATCCATTAAAGAAAAAATAGAGGAAACAAAAGAAGTTCAAGAGACCTACATCAAATCGTTTTCGAGATTTTTAAACAAAGAGTTAAAAAAGGAACGGCTGGATTTTGAAATTAAAGGAAGGAGCAAATCCATTTATTCCATTCATAGAAAAATGGTTACCCAAAATATTCCCTTTGAAAAGATCTACGACAAATTTGCGCTCCGCATCATCTATAAAGCGAACAAAAACAACGAAAAGTTTTTAGCTTGGAAGATTTATTCAATTGTAACTGATCACTTTACACCAAACCCCACCAGACTACGTGACTGGATATCGGCCCCTAAATCTACAGGATATGAAGCCCTTCACATTACGGTAATGGGTCCGGCAAACAAGTGGGTAGAAATTCAAATTCGATCCGATCGAATGAACGAAATTGCAGAAAAAGGATACGCAGCGCATTACAAATACAAACAAGGAGATCAGAAAGATATAGGAATTGAGGCATGGCTCAACCGCCTTCAAGAGGTTTTAGAAAATAATACGGGTAATGCTGTTGATTTTGTAGAGGATTTCAAGCTGAATCTTTACGCTGAAGAAATTTTTGTTTTCACTCCAAAGGGAGATCTAAAATCCTTACCCCAAGGGGCAACAGCACTAGACTTTGCTTTTTTTATTCACACCGAAATTGGAAAAAAAACAAGAGGTGTTCGGGTAAATGACAGACTAGTTCCGTTGAGTAAAGTACTTAAAAGTGGCGATCAAATTGAAGTAATCACCTCTGGAAACACAAAGCCTAGCAGTAACTGGTTAGACTTTGTAGTTACTGCAAGAGCACGATCCATTATCAAATCATCATTAAACGAAGAGAAAAAAATACATGCCGAGGAAGGAAAAGAAATTTTAAGACGGAAACTCAAACCACTTAAAATTACCTTAAACGATAAAACCATTCAGCAAATGTTGGAGTATTTCAAATTTGAAAACAGCCAAGATTTGTATTACAGAATTGGTATCGGAACCTTAGATAATAAAAAACTTAAAGAGTTTGCAAACGAATACAACAACACCCTACTGAATTTCTTTAAAAGAAGGAGCAGTAAAAACAATCCTTATCCCAATACTGATTCAGACCAAATCACAGAAAAATTCGACCAACTTGTTTTTGGAAAAGAAAAAGAACCACTCGCACACAGTTTTGCTAGCTGTTGCAGACCCATACCGGGAGACGCTGTTTTTGGGTTCATAAGCATTAACGAAGGAATAAAGGTACATCATAAAGAATGTCCCAATGCTTTAGCACTACAGTCCAACTTTGCTTATCGAATTATCCCAGCAAAGTGGGTGGATTCTAGCGCCCAAGAATTTAATGCAGTTTTGAATTTATCAGGAATCGATAAAAAAGGATTAGTCAACGAAGTAACCCGAATGATCTCAAACAACAAGAGTATCAGTATCAATAAAATCAATTTTGATTCCGAAGATTCCTATTTCACAGGGGTGATCCACTTAAGTGTTCCCAATAAAAATGTGTTAAACAAACTGGTACAAAACCTTTCTAAGGTAAATGGTATCGATAAAATTGTAAGAAAATAGGGCTTAATACCTATCTTTACCTAATGCAAATTCAAAAATCAAATCAAGATATAGTAAAGGAAGTTTTTATCAACTACCTGGATCTAAAAGGGCATCGAAAGACTCCTGAACGATTTGCTATCTTGTTTGAGATATATGACAGTAAAGAACATTTTGATATCGAATCACTGTACATCAAAATGAAAAACAAAAATTACCGTGTCAGTAGGGCTACTCTATACAATACCATCGAACTACTTCTTGAATGTGGCCTAGTACGAAAACATCAATTTGGAAAAAACCAAGCTCAGTATGAAAAGTGTTATTTTGATCATCAACACGATCATTTTATCTATACAGACACGGGTGAGGTTAAAGAATTTTGCGACCCTCGAATTCAGCAAATAAAAAAAACGATAGAAGAAGTTTTTGATGTCGATATACACAATCATTCTTTATACTTTTACGGCACCAAAAAAAACAAAAAATCACAAGAATAAATGGCGGTTGACTTACTACTAGGACTCCAATGGGGCGATGAAGGAAAAGGAAAAATTGTAGACGTTCTTACGTCTAGTTATGATATTATTGCTCGGTTTCAAGGGGGTCCTAACGCAGGTCATACACTAGAATTTGAAGGAAATAAGCACGTGTTACATACCATACCTTCAGGTATATTTCACCCAAAAGCCATCAACCTTATTGGCAATGGAGTCGTTATAGATCCTGTCATTTTCATGAAAGAAATTGAAGATTTGGCTCCGTATTCAATTGATTTCAACAACAAACTGTTGATTTCAAAAAAAGCACATCTCATACTGCCCACACACCGACTTCTAGACGCTGCTTCAGAAGCGTCCAAAGGGAAAGCAAAAATTGGATCTACACTAAAAGGTATTGGCCCTACCTACATGGATAAAACAGGAAGAAATGGAATACGTGTAGGTGATATTCTCGCTCCCAACTGGGAAGAAAAGTATCGAGTATTAACCCAAAAACATCTAGATCTTCTCAAGAGTTATGAGGCTAAAATAGATTTTAATTTAAGTGATTTGGAGAAACCTTTCTTTAAAAGCATAGCCGCTTTGAGAAAATTTGAATTGGTCGATAGTGAACAATATTTAATCGAGGCGCAAAAAAAAGGAAAAAAAATTCTAGCTGAAGGGGCACAGGGTTCTTTGTTGGATATTGATTTTGGCACCTATCCATTTGTAACCTCCTCAACAACTACAGCAGCTGGAGCCTGTACAGGGCTAGGGGTCGCACCCAATCAAATAAAAGAAGTTTTTGGAATCTTTAAAGCCTATGCAACACGAGTGGGTAGCGGACCTTTTCCTACGGAACTTTTTGATGAAACTGGGGAACAGATGGCCAAAACAGGAAATGAGTTTGGCTCAACAACAGGTCGTGCTAGAAGATGCGGTTGGATTGACTTAGTAGCCTTAAAATACTCTATTGAAATCAATGGGGTTACCCAGCTTATGATGATGAAAGGAGATGTACTTACTGGTTTTGATTCAATTAAAGCTTGTATAGCTTACGATACAGAACAGGGTAGAATGAACTATTTACCCTATGATATTGCTTCCCAACAAATCACCCCAGTGTATGAAGAATTGCCCGGTTGGAAAGAAGATTTAACATCCATGACTAAGATCGATCAATTTCCAGAATCTTTTATGAATTACATTTCTTATTTAGAAAAAGTCCTAGAGACTCCCATTAAAATAGTCTCTGTAGGTCCGGACAGAAAGCAAACCATTTTTAGATAACCTTTTCTGCAATGCAATCGTCGTTTCGAATCGTAGCGATAACTACCGCTCTGCTCACGACTTTACTGGGTAAAGCACAAGAGCCAAAAATCATTGAAATTAGACAGGCTGGGGGGTCAAAACAGGATCAAAATGCTTTTCCTGGTGCTAATATCCTTTTTAAAAATGCTGAAAAAAGAGTACTGCTCTATCATGAAGGAGCACTCATCGAATCTGATCTCGCTTATTTTTATTCAAACGAAAACAATTTCAGAGCAGAAGGTCAAGTGATTTTTACACAAGGAGATAGCCTGAAAATGACATGTGACACTATTGAGTACGATGGTAAAACTCAAATTGCTATAGCAGAGGGAGCCGTTTATTTAAAACGCCCAGATATGTCTCTGACTACTGAAAAACTAAATTTAAATCGTATTGAAAACGAAGCCTTTTATGATACTAAAGGTGTTATAGTAGACAGTGCCAGTACCTTGACGAGTAATCGAGGGAGATACTATATGAATGAAAAAAAATACCGCTTTACTTCAAATGTGACTATTAACAACCCCGAATATATGGTCAATTCAGATCAGCTAGATTACTATACTGAGCGCAATCAAGCCTATCTTTATGGTAATTCCAAAATTAAAGGAGAAGCTTATACTATTGAGTGCGAACGCGGGTTTTATGATCTCGATAGAGAAAAAGGCGTATTTAAAAAAAATGCAACCCTTTTTTACGATAATAAAATCATCAAAGGTGACAGCCTGTATTTTGAAAGCGAGAAAAACTATGCTGCCGCAACCAAAAATGTTTCTATTCTCGATTCTCTAAATAATTCTATCATCACTGGACATTACGGAGAAATTTTTAAAGCAAAAGATTCTGCTATAATTACAAGAAGAGCACTTGCTGTTAATATTATAGATAAAGACTCGCTCTTTATTCATGCAGACACTCTCGTTGCTACTGGACCAGAAGAACGTAGGATTTTACGAGCTTATTACGATGTAAGGATTCTAAAAAATGACCTTCGTGGAAGATCTGATTCCCTCTATTTGGACGAAGCTGTAGGACTGACAAAACTACTCAACAAACCACTGACGAAACAAGAGGAACAGATATTTACTGAAGCAGACCGAAATAAAAAAAATCCCGTATTATGGTTTGATAAAAGTCAGATGTCCGGAAATCAAATTCTCTTGCTTTCCGATACTCAAACCAAAAAACTCGACTCTCTGAAAATAGACGGAAACGTCTTTATTATCGAGAAAGACACTTTAAGTGAAAAAGGATTCAATCAAATTAAAGGAGGTACTTTGAGAGGAGCCTTTAAAGAAGGTAAGCTTGACAATATCATCATAAAGAAAAATACAGAAATGGTCTACTACCTATATAATGATGAAGACTTGCAATTGATTGGAATAGACAAAACAACTTGTAGCGCACTTCAAATGGACTTCCTTGATGGTGAAATCAATGATATTACTTTTTTAGTTAGCCCTAATGGCGATGTTTATCCTGAAGAAGAACTCCCATTCAATGAAAGAACCCTAAAGGGATTTGCCTGGAGAAAACAAGAACGCCCAGAAACAGTCAATGATTTATTTGATGAAAATGATAAAGAAGATCAATTTCCGGAAATTCTAAAATTCAAATATCCTGAAATTGCTCCCGATCAGGATAAATTACAGTGATGAACCACTTAAAAAAAGACTTTTTACAATATCAAGCCAAAACAACACCTCATCCATTAGGACTGGAGATCAAAAAGGCAAAAGGGAGCTATATAACCACAACTGATGGAAAAAGGTATTTGGATTTTGTTGCCGGTGTTTCCGCTTGTAGCCTGGGACACCGTCATCCCAAAGTAGTTCGGGCCATACGTAAACAGACCCGATCCTACTTACATGTTATGGTTTATGGTGAATTTGCACAGACACCCGCTGTTGATTTATGCAAAGAACTCGTAGCCTTACTCCCCGAAAATCAGGAATGTGTTTATTTAACAAATTCAGGCACAGAAGCTATAGAAGGTGCTTTAAAACTAGCGAAAAGAGCTACTGGAAGAAGTGAATTAATTGGTGCTCAAAACAGTTACCATGGAAGTACTCAGGGTGCGCTGAGTCTTTTAGGCTCTGAACATCAGAAAATTGGCTATCGCCCACTCCTTCCTCAAACACGTTTCATCAGATATAATGTAGAGGAGGACTTAGAGCTAATCACTAAAAAAACAGCAGCAGTTCTGCTAGAAACCATACAGGGAGGAGCTGGTTTTATAGTCCCTAAATCTGATTATCTAATAAAGGTAAAAGATCGGTGTGAAAAAGTTGGAGCGCTATTGATATTAGATGAAATACAGCCCGGTTTTGGAAGAACCGGTCGTTTTTTTGGTTTTGAGCATTACCATGTTAAACCGGATATAGTTGTCATGGGAAAAGGAATGGGTGGCGGACTACCAGTAGGAGCTTTTTCTGCTTCAAACGAACTGATGCGACAATTAGCAGAAAAACCAAAACTTGGTCATATTACTACTTTTGGTGGAAACCCTCTTATCGCCGCCGCCAGTCTAGCAACACTTCGTGAACTGAGAGATTCTAAAATACTTAATCAAATTGATGAAAAAGAAATGCTCTTCCGCGAAGGATTAAGGCATGAAAAAATTCATGAAGTAAGAGGTAAAGGATTGATGTTAGCGCCCATCTTTGAAAACGCTGAAATAGCCAATAAAGTGGTTTTAAAGAGTTTAGAAAAAGGCCTGCTTTTGTTCTGGTTACTTTGGGAAAAAAAAGCTGTTCGAATTTCTCCACCGCTTACAATTTCTAAAAAACAAATCCAAATGGGATGCACTATCATACGTGAAGTATTGGACACCCTTTAGCTTATGGGTGTTAACTATTTTGTTAAAAACAAATTGAATTACAATTACTTTTCTCTTGAGTTGTCCTTTACTTTTAAACAACCTATTAGGAATTGATTTATGTTCAATTACAACTCTGGAGAAACACAATCCTCCATTAAGAAGTTTGAGCAAATGCTCAAAACCAATTTAATCTATTTTTTTGATGCCCAAGAATTTGAAGACATTGTAGTTCACTATCTGGGTTTTGGCGAAAATCATTTGGCAAAAAAGGCACTGAAAATGGGGTTGGATCAACATCCAGATTGCCTTCCACTATTGCTCCTTCAGAGTGAGGTTTTAATCATCGATGAAAAATTTGAAATGGCTCTACAACTCCTAGAGTACGTCGAAAAACTAAGCCCTTACGATGAAGAAATAGCTCTTCAGAGAGCGAGTATTGCCTCAAAAAAAGGGGATCATAAAACTTCGATATCTCACCTTCACAAGGCCTTAGAAATATCTGAAGATCCAATTGAAATTTGGAACCTTTTGGGAATGGAGCATTTATTAGCAGAAGAATATGAGGAAGCTTCATATTTTTTTAAAAATTGTGTTGAAGACAATCCTGAAGACTACCCTTCGCTTTACAACTTACTTTATTGTTATGAGCAGTTAGACCAAGAACAGTCGGCTATAGACTCACTAAATAAAGTACTAGAACACGACCCTTATTGTGAGGTGGCATGGCATCAGTTAGGAAAAGTTTTGATGAAAATCGGGAAGATGAAAGAAGCTTTATCCGCGTTGGACTTCGCGATTATTAGTGATGATAGTTTTACAGGTGCCTACATAGAAAAAGGAAAGGTTTTAGAAACCATGGGGAAAATTAATGAAGCAATAGAAAATTATGAGGTTGCATTAAATTCAAATGAACCTTCTGCATTCTTATACAAATGTATTGGTAGGTGCCACGAACAATTAGGAAATACAGAACTGGCTAAACAGTTTTATCTTAAATCAATAAAACTAGAACCCTCCAATGAAAAAAGTTGGGAAGCACTTGTGCATTTTTTTATAACACAAAAGAATTATACAAGGGCAAAATTTTATATCGAACAAGCTCTTGAAACAAATAGTGACGCAGTAGCTCTCTGGAAATTAGGATTGGATCTCTACAGTTCTATGAAAAATAATGATAAAGCGATTCAATCGGCCCAAAAACTATTGGAACTAGGAAATCAGAACGCTGAAATAAAAATTCATCTCATTGACTTATTATTAAAACAAAAGCGCTGGGAAGAAGCCCATGAAGTAGCAGAAGAAGCCTTTGCTCAGCACCCAAAAAACAAGGATTTAGCCCTCCGGATCGCAGGACTTTGTTTTCATTTAAACCGAACAGATGAGGGGCTTTATTTATTAAATCCTACTCAACTCGATACCGAAGAGAAAACACAATTTTCGAGTCTATTTCCTGATTTTAAAACCTTACTTGCAGAGGAATAAATAATTCATTAATTGAATTAAAATGCGTTCGCTACCTTTGTTTGAAGCAAAAACCGTGATATGCACTACTTAATGCTTTACTTGAAGGGAATGTTAATGGGTGCCGCAGACATCGTACCAGGCGTTTCAGGAGGCACAATAGCTTTAATTACAGGTGTTTATAAAGAACTCTTGGAAAGCATCAATGCACTGTCTTGGCAAAACCTGAAATATTTTAAAAACGAAGGAATAAAAGGAATCTGGAAAAGACTGAAAGGACCATTTCTGCTTTCCCTCTTTGGCGGAATCCTCACTAGTATCTTACTTTTTTCTAGAATTTTAGAATGGTTATTCGTACATGAGCCTATAGGATTGTGGTCTTTTTTCCTGGGCCTTCTCCTTGCAAGTATTCTCTTTTTAATCAAAACTGAACTCCATTACAATGCACTTTCATTCCTTTATTTGTTTTTTGGAGCACTAGCTTCTTACCTGCTTACACAACTTATGGGAGTCTCTAGCGATACCCCATTGTGGTATTTATTTTTTGCTGGCTTTATAGGCATCTCAGCAATGATATTACCCGGTTTATCAGGCGCCTATATCCTTTTTGTTTTAGGAGTTTACCAAACCGTAATGACCAATCTTCGTATAGCACAAGATCTGCTTATGGATTTTGATAAAGAAGTGTTTTTTAAGATTGGTTCTGAGCTTGGTGTGTTTATTTTAGGAATCCTAGTGGGAATAAAAATTTTTGCAAAGTTTTTATCTCGACTTTTAAAACGCTATCCCAATCACACCATTGCTGTATTGATAGGCTTGATGTTAGGCGCATTGAACAAAGTTTGGCCATGGCAAAATCCTGTTCCTAAAACCAATGAGGACTCCCCACAATTGATGGAAGCTGCACTTCCACAGCAGTTTAAAGGAGGAGATCCAGAGATTGTCAAAGCCGTTTTCTTAATGGTAGTAGGCTTTGGATTACTTTTTTTACTCGAAAAAAGTAAACGCTTTATTAAAAAATGAGCTTTAACCTCAAAAAAAATAAAACCGCTAACGCCTTTTTTTTACTACTAAAAGGTATTGCTATGGGAGCAGCCAATAAGGTACCCGGAGTATCAGGAGGAATTGTTGCGCTTGTAGGAGGTTTTTATGAAAAACTGATCTTTTCCTTCCAGCGTCTAAATGGAAAAGCACTTGTACTCCTTTTAAATGGTCGATTTAAAAGCTTTTGGGAGTATGTAAATGGTTCTTTCTTAAGCCTAATTTTTGGAGGAGTTATCATCAGTTACTTTAGTGTTTCTCTTCTCTTGGATTATTTGTTGGAACGCTATGAAACTCTCGTCTTAGGTGGATTTTTTGGAATGATACTCGCTTCCTTATATTTGATCTTTAAACAGATTGATAAGTGGAATAAAAATACATTGCTAGCACTGTTTTTAGGATTTAGCTTTGGTCTTGTACTCACTTTTGCACGTCCGGCTTCAGAAAACGACCATTTGGTTTTTGTGTTTTTTTGTGGCATCATCAGCGTGTCGGGTATGACCATCCCCGGACTATCTGGTTCCTTTTTACTTTTGATTTTAGGAAACTATAATCTACTCCTGGTGGATGCTGTTAATGCCCTTTTCCATGTGCTTTCAGAAGCTACGGTAATGAATTTTGACTCCTTTTCTGACCCTTACATGAAACGCTTACTCGTAATTATGTTTGCTTTTGCGCTAGGTTCTTTAAGCGGATTGATTTTATTTTCAAACCTACTAAAATGGGTGCTGGAACACCATCCAAAACAAACATTATCCGCCATAATTGGTTTTATAGGAGGCACACTCATTTTGGTTTATCCATGGAGGACAAAAGAATACCTGTACAATGAAGAGGGTTCATTACTTTTAAACTCCGTAGGCAACCCCAGCCTCGCAAATTATAGCTATTATCTCCCAGATTTTCATGACCTACAAACCTATGGCGTATTTTTAACCCTTATTTTGGGTGCAAGTGTCCTATTTATACTAGATTATTATGACAAAAAAAGACCTTCCTAAACAGTATGGTTTAGTGGGGAAGAATATTGACTATTCTTTTTCAAGACATTATTTTTCTGAAAAATTTCTTCGTGAAAAAAGAACCAATCATCACTATGTAAATTATGATTTGAAAAGTATTGATGAATTTGTGCAGGTTTTAACAAGTACTCCTACTCCCAATGGCCTGAATGTTACCATACCCTATAAAAAAGCTGTCATTCCCTATTTAGATGAACTCTCTGATGAAGCTGCTGTCATAGGAGCTGTAAACACAATTGTATGGAACTCTTCGGGGAAAATTGTAGGACACAACACGGATCATTTCGGCTTTACAAAGGCGCTAATGGAACAAATTAAATCACTCCCAAAAAAAGCCTTGATATTAGGTACTGGAGGGGCCTCTAAGGCAATTCAATTTGCTCTGGATCAAATACATTGTGAATATCTAATGGTATCCAGAAAACCCCATAAGAATCAATTGAGTTATAATGATCTGAATTCTGATGTGCTAAATTCAGTTGAATTGATCGTCAATACTACTCCCCTAGGCACTTTCCCTAACATCTCTGAGTCTCCTCAGATACCATACAAACTATTACATTCTAAACATTTATTGTTTGATTTGATCTACAATCCAGAAGAGTCACAATTCCTAAAGGAAGGAAAAAAACAAGGATGCCAAACGACAAACGGCTATAAAATGCTAGTATATCAAGCCGAAAATCTTGGGAACTTTGGAATGCAAATTCCTAAAATTTAGAGTTTCTATTTTTAGAATTCAAAAAATTGTATATTATTTGTAGTTAGACAATTATTACTCATGGAAGAGCATACTCTACAACCTGGTGCGGAGGAAGAAAAGAAGCCGCAAAAAAAACAAGCAACAGATACGAAAGCTAAAAAAACTGATGCGCCTAAAGAGGTAGTTCAAACTACATCTCAAAAAGAAGTGGAAAAGAAAAAAGCAGTCTCAAAGAAAAAAGAGGAGAAAGAAAAAATGACAGAAACTGCCGAGGAAGTTCAAACTGAAAAAAAGGCAGAGGCTTCAGAAAAAGAGACCCCTGTAAAAAATGAGGTGCCAGAAAACTCTGAAGAAGTTAAAATCGACTACAGATTACTTACTATTGATTCGCTTGTTGATGCTTACGAAAAACTAGCTCATGGAGAGTTTTGGTTAAAACAGCATAAAACACTTCAAAACATCAGCCAGATTTTTGATGAGAAATTCCAAGAGGATGTTGAAAAACAAAAAAAACGTTTTGTAGAAGAAGGAGGCAATGAAATTGATTTTTTCTTCAAACCTGAGTATAAAAAGCGTTTTGATCAGATCAGCTACGATTACCGAAAAAAAAGAAGAACACATTACAAAGAACAGGAGGCTGCTCAAAAAGTCAATTTAGAAAGAAGAAAATCGATAATTGAGGAAATCAAAAAATTGATTGATCAAAATCAAATTGACTCCATGACCTATAAATCTTTTCGGACACTACAAGAGAGTTGGTACAACACAGGGCAAGTACCTAGAGGGGAAAGTCAAAACCTTTGGGAAACCTTTAAACATCATGTAGAACGCTTTTATGCCTTTCTTCATTTAGACCGCGAATTCAGAGAACTAGATTTCAAGCATAACTACGAAGAAAAACTGAAAATCATAGAACGTGCTGAAGCCCTTCAGAACTATCCAGATATCATCAAAGCCAGTAGGGATTTGAACATCTTACACCAACAGTGGAAAAACGATTTAGGCCCTGTTGCAAAAGAGCATCGTGAAGACTTATGGGAACGATTTCAAAAAGCGACTAAAATAATTCAGACCCGAAGACAAGAATACCAAAAAGATGCTGCGGGTGTCATGAAAGAAAACATGGCAAAAAAAGAGTCTCTGCTTAAGGAAATGCACAAACTTTTGGAAGAGCCACCACAAAATCACAACGGATGGCAGCAGGCCATTAAAAAATTCAACTCATTAAGAGAAGAATTTAAAGCGATTGGCTACGTTCCTGCAAAAGAGAGCAAAACATCATGGAAAGACTTCAGAGAAATTGGATCTGAATTCATGAGCAAAAAAAATCTATTCTATAAAGAACAAAAGAAAATCTTTAACGAAAACATAGAAGGTAAAAAGAATTTGATCCAACGTTCCAAGCAGATTCTTGATATGGACAATTGGGAAGATCAAGTTCAAGTCATGAAAGACCTCCAAAAAGAATGGAAATCCATTGGTTTTGTTCCCAGAAAATTAGACAACAAATTGTGGAAAGAATTTTCACAGATTCAAAAAGAATATTTTGATCGGATCAAATCGGGCTACCAAAGACTTACAGAAGAACAAGAAGTGCTTTTGAAGAAAAAAACAGCTCATATTAAAGAACTATCCTCTAAAAAGTTAACCGCTGAAAAAGAGGCAATGAAAAAAGAGTATTTTGAATACTGGGAGGAATGGAAAGAAATGGGGACTCTTGACTCCAAAAACGAATCCAAATTGAATCAAGAATTTTCAAAGGCTTTAATGAACCTAATCAAAAATTCTGAGTTGGATAAAAAAGATCAAAATCAAGTTATTGAGGCACTTAACGCAACAGTACTTCAAAACGACCCGAAACGACTTGAAAAAGAATTTCAAAATGCAAAAACGAATTTGTCGAACCTGAAAGCTGAATTAACACAACTGGAAAACAACTTGGAATTTTTCAGTAACTCCAGTAGCGAAAATCCACTTTACAAAAATGTGGAAAAACAAATCAGAAGTTGTCAGAAAAAAATTGATCAAGCGCAACAACAATATATTAGCCTAAAGCAAATAAAAAATGTTATAGAAAAGCAAGCGCGAAATGTTCAAGAACAAGAAGAAAATTCAAATCAAGAGCCTTTTGAGGAAGAAACTTGATTTTTAGCCTTTTTCCAGAGCTGTTCTAATTCCTCTAGAGTGAGGTCCTGGATTAATTTTCCATTTTGTTCTACCTCTGCTTCCATACAGTTAAATCGTTGAATAAATTTTATATTGGTGCGCTCAAGTGCTGTATCTGGATTGATTTTCAAAAAACGTGCATAATTAATTAAAGAAAACAACACATCACCCAGTTCTTCTTCACTTTTTTTGAGATCTCCTTTTTGGACTTCAAGTTGAAATTCATTGATTTCTTCTTTTACTTTTTTCCAAACCTGAGTTGCATTTTTCCAGTCAAAACCTACCCCTGCAGCTTTGTCTTGGATGCGTTGTGCTTTAACTAGAGCAGGCAACCCTTTGGGCACACCACCTAATACGGTTTTCTTGCCTTCTTTGAGCTTTAATGCTTCCCAGTTTTTCTTGACTTCTGCTTCATCTTTAACTTTTACGTCCCCATAAATATGAGGGTGGCGGTAAATCAACTTTTCACAAATCTCATTCGCAACATCGGCCAGATCAAATGCTTCTTCTTCACCTCCTAGTTTGGAATAAAAAACAATATGCAATAGTAAGTCTCCTAGTTCTTTTTTAATTTCAGAACGGTTTCCTGATAGAATTGCATCACCCAATTCGTAGGTTTCTTCTATGGTTAGATGCCGTAAACTCTCAAAAGTTTGTTTTTTGTCCCAAGGACATTCCGCTCTCAAAGTATCCATAATATCAAGCAATCTTCCGAAAGCAGCTAATTTATCAGCTTTAGAATTCATTTTTCTTTGGAAGAAGAGGTTTGCTTTATTTCCTTTTTAGACTCATTTTCAGAAAATGTAATGAGTTTATTTGCAATGAGAAGATTATACCATTGAATGATTTTTTTAATGTCACTCGGGTATACACGCTCTTCATCATAATCCTCCAATATGTCAAAAAAATACGCTTCTAAATCTGTAGAGGAAGCTTTGGGATTCACTCGTGCACTCTTTCCCTTTTCATGAACAAGCATTTTTTCAAATACCTCAGTCAAAGGAACTTCTTTTCCAAGACAGAAAATTTGAATATCACTCAACACACTAATTTGTTGTATAGGTGTGGTCATAATTCGTTTTCCATCGACTAATGAGGTGGCAAGAACTCCTCCCCTAGTTTGGGCATCTAGCGAGTAAAGGCCTGGCCTTCCTGCGACAGCAATGATTTTTTTTAAATCCATCTGTTACTTTTTTGATTTAATTGGAAATTTCATTTTATACTCTACAGAAACTGCTCCTTTTGAAATGGAAGCCAATCTGTTTTTTATAAGTCTACGTTTAAGAGGAGAAATATGATCGGTAAAGAGTACCCCTTCTATATGATCATATTCATGTTGAACTACTCGTGCAGCAAGTCCGCGTAAAGTGATCCGATGGGTTTCAAAATTTTCATCTTGGTATTGCAGTGTGATTTGTTCTTTTCGGGATACGTCTTCTCGTACGTCTGGTATACTTAAACAACCCTCGTTAAAATCCCACAAGGGTCCTTGCTCATCAATTATTATGGGATTGATAAAAACCTTTTTAAAGGATTTTAAGGTTTTCACTTCTTCGGGTTCCATTTCATCTTCATCGACAAAGGGACCCGCATCAATAACAAACAAACGAATAGAAAGCCCTATTTGGGGTGCGGCAAGTCCTACTCCGTGAGCCGCGTACATGGTCTCCCACATATTGTCAATCAGTTGCTTTAAATCAGGATAAGCAGAAGTAATTTCGTCAGCTTTTCTTTTTAAAACAGCTGAGCCATAAGCCACAATCGGTAGTATCATAGTGAATTTGCTTTGTGGTTCAAATAAGATTGAAGAATGAGTGTCGCACTGATTTGATCCACCAAACCTTTGTCCCTGCGTTGTTTTTTTGATGAACCAGTGTTTATAAGGGTTTGAAAAGCAATTTTAGAGGTAAAACGTTCGTCGTAACGGAAGATTTTTTGATTGGGAAATTGATTTTCAAGCAATTTGATAAAAGAGAGAATTTGATCTTCTACAGTAGAGGGAGTACCGTCTTTTTGTAAGGGTTTCCCAACGATAAAAGCATCGACTTCTTCTTCACCACAATACTGCTTTAAAAAAGAAATCACTTCGGCAGTAGGTAGGTTTTTAAGTCCACTTGCTATAAGTTGTTTGGGGTCCGTACAGGCCAAACCCGTCCGTTTAATTCCATAATCGATTCCCACTAAACTTCCCATGAATATTTTTTGCAAATATACCTTTTTCAAACCGATCTGCTTTATTTGATTCGTTTCGAATTCTTTACCTTTGACAAAAATTTTAAAATGAGAAAAATCATAGAAGCTGCATGGGAAAATCGATCCTTACTCGAAAACCTGGAGACTCAAGCAACCATCAGAAAAGTAATCGACCAGCTAGATGAAGGGATACTTCGAGTAGCTGAGCCCAATGGTTCAAACTGGACTGTAAATGAGTGGGTTAAAAAAGCAGTTGTTTTGTATTTTCCCATTCAAAAAATGGAAACTCTTGAGGCAGGACCTCTAGAGTTTCACGATAAGATACCATTAAAAAAGGGCTATCAACAAAAAGGTATTCGTGTTGTCCCTCATGCCGTTGCAAGACAGGGTGCTTATATTTCAAAAGGAGTAATTATGATGCCTAGTTTTGTAAACATAGGAGCTTATGTAGAGGAAGGGACCATGGTCGATACCTGGGCTACTGTAGGGAGTTGTGCTCAAATTGGAAAAAACGTACACCTCAGCGGAGGGGTTGGAATTGGAGGTGTTTTAGAACCGCTTCAAGCTGCACCAGTAATCATTGAAGACAACGCATTTCTAGGATCAAGGAGTATTGTTGTAGAAGGGGTACGCGTATGTGCTGAAGCCGTCTTAGGGGCCAATGTTGTATTAACCGCATCAACTAAAATCATTGATGTTACGGGAAAACAACCCAAGGAATACAAGGGGATTGTTCCTGCGCGGTCTGTCGTTATACCGGGAAGTTATACAAAAGCCTTTCCTTCTGGATCTTATCAAGTCCCCTGTGCTCTAATAATCGGAAAAAGAAAAGAAAGTACCGATAAAAAAACCTCCTTAAACGATGCCTTACGCACACATGATGTAGCCGTATAAAAAATGTATTGCCTCTACGTGAGCTAATAAAAATTTTCAACAGAACTGAAGTGCACCTACAAAACGATTTTACAGACACGCTAAATTCTCCACTTTTCAAAGTACTTCGGGACTGTGTACAGGAACTTCATCTTGAAACCTATGTTATTGGAGGTTTTGTAAGGGATCACCTCTTGGGAAGAGGAGTGCAAAAAGACATTGATGTTGTCACTGTAGGCTCTGGAATTGAACTCGCACAAGCAGTTCAAAAAAAATTAAAAGGTGCTAAAGAGGTACAAATATTTAAAACCTACGGAACAGCTATGATACACTGGAAGGGTGTGGATATCGAATTTGTAGGGGCTAGAAAAGAATCGTATTCCAAAGAAAGTCGAAATCCTGTAGTCGCCCCAGGCACCTTAAAAGACGATCAAGAGCGAAGAGACTTTACTGTAAATGCTTTAGCCATCAGTTTAAATTTAGAAAATTTTGGAGCACTACTTGATCCTTTTAAAGGCATCCAAGACCTTAAAGAAAAAAAGCTCAAAACACCACTAAATCCAGACATTACGTACTCTGATGATCCCCTGAGAATGTTACGAGCCATTCGTTTTGCCACCCAACTGGACTTTACCATAGAACCCCAATCACTAAAAGCCATTGAAAAAAACGCAGTCCGTATCGACATCATTTCCGAAGAACGGATCGTTGAAGAACTTGCCAAAATACTCGCCTCTAAAAAACCATCAAAAGGTTTTTTGCTTTTGGAACGAACAGGTCTTTTGGAACGCATTTTGCCAGAGTTGATTGCTCTTAAAGGGGTAGAAGAAATAGAAGGACAAAAACACAAAGACAACTTTTATCACACACTTGAAGTCGTTGATAATCTCTGTGAAAAAAGTGAAAATCTATGGTTGCGTTGGGCCGCTTTGTTTCATGATATAGGAAAGGCCCCTACAAAAAAATTCAAACCTCCAACGGGTTGGACTTTTCACAACCATGAGTTTGTTGGGGCTAAAATGATTTACAAAATATTCAAACGCCTTAAAATGCCTTTGAACGAAAAATTAAAATACGTTCAAAAAATGGTTTTTATGAGTTCGCGACCTATCATCATCTCGGAAGATCACGTAAGCGACTCCGCAGTAAGAAGATTGGTTTTTGACGCTGGCCCCCATATCGATGATCTAATCACCCTTTGTGAAGCCGACATAACCACCAAAAATCCCAAACGATTCGAAAAGTATCACAATAATTTTAAAATTGTACGTGAAAAAATAGTTGAGGTCGAAGAAAAAGATCAACTTAGAAACTTTCAACCTCCTGTAAGCGGAGAAGAAATCATGACCTTTTTTAACATAAAACCTTCTAGAGAAATTGGGATCATCAAAGAAGCAATAAAAGAAGCCATCCTAGAAGGAGAAATTCCAAATGAATATCAAGCAGCATACGAAAGAATGAAAGAAGAAGGGAGAAAATTAGGATTACATGCTCATGAATAAGCCCTACACCTTTTTTTTGATTACCAGCTTAGTATTAGTTTACCTTGTGATAGCTGCGGGTTCCGTTGTACGCATGACAGGTAGTGGCATGGGATGCCCAGATTGGCCCAAGTGTTTTGGTTATATTATTCCTCCCACAGAGCGTTCCCAACTCGAATGGAAACCTGGGCAGAATTATAAAAAAGGAGAGGTGATAATTGTAGAAGAAAGTCTAAGAGTCGCACCCAGAGATTTTGCCACCAAAAAAAATTATAATGAAGAAAACTGGGAACCCTACACCAAACACGATTATGCTGTTTTTAATCCTACCCATACTTGGATTGAATTTCTTAACCGCTTACTCGGTGCACTAGCAGGACTGGCCACGCTACTGCTTTTTGTTTTTTCACTTTTCAAATTTAAAAAGGATCGTTTATTATGTTTCGTTTCTTTTCTCATCGTATTGGGTATGGGATTTCAAGCATGGCTAGGTAAAACGGTGGTCGATTCTAATCTACTACCTTTCAAAATAACCCTCCATATGATCATGGCACTACTTCTGGTGTTATTGCTTGTCTTCCTTTTGGAACGCAACTATTCTATTATAAAGCCATTAAAAAGCAACTCCTCACTAAAAACTGCTGTTGCTGTTGGGCTGTTTCTCACATTGATTCAAATTGGAATGGGGACACAAGTACGTCAATTTGTTGATGAGCAAATGAAATTCTGGGGGCTAGAAGTAGCCTCAAAATGGTTGTCTTCTCCCCCTTTTATCTTTTATTTTCACCGCAGCTTTTCATTACTTGTAATTGCCATACACGGACTTATTGCCTATCATCTCTTTCAAAATAGACAACTGCCACTTGTATTTAAATTTGTACTATTTTTAATCGGTTTAGAGGTAGTAACAGGAATAGGGATGTATTATTTTGATTTTCCATTTTCTTCGCAACCGTTACATTTGATTTTTGCCTCTCTTTTGTTTGGAGCGCAAAGCTTTTTTATGATTCGTTTAATAAAGCAAAGATGATTTACAGAATTCGAATAATATTAGATGTTACTGAAGATGTACTCCGCGATATAGAAATCGAAGAAGAGGCTACCTTAGAGGACCTCCATCATTGCATCATTCAATCCTTTGGATTTCTAGGCAATGAAATGGCCTCTTTTTATAAGTCTGATGAACAGTGGACCCAAGGAGAGGAGCTCCCCCTTGAATCAATGAATGAAGAACCTTCTAAAAATGAAGAACCACTCAATAAAATTTTCACCCTGTCTCAACCTCACCTTATCTACATATACGATTTTCTCAATCTGTGGACCTTTTTTGTTGAGCTTAAAGAAATAGGAGAAAAAATTCCTGGTATGAGTTACCCGAATTTAATTCACAGTGAAGGTGAGGTACCCGAAGAAGCTCCAGAAAAAATATTTGATGTAGAAGAAACGGACTCTTTTGATCTTGAAAACGAGGGTTTAGAGGAAGAAGATGACGACGATCTTTTGGAATATGACGATGGTGATTTCTACTAAAAAAAATCATGCATGTTCACTTTCTCATAATTGAAACGAACAAAATTTAATGCAGCACACATCAAATCACCCATGGAGTTACTTTCTAAAAAAGCCTTGTCTTTCGTGAACTTGTAAATTTCTTTTTTAAGCCTTTTTAAGTTAATTTCTGAGGAAATACAATCGTCTTTCATAATATCCAAAATTGTACTCAAACGATTTCCAGAACTGATGATCCGACGTGCCACTATGGATCGTTCTTCGATTTTGTATTGGATAATGGAATCGTGAGTGAGTTTGGTACGGACCAAATCCATGATTGGAATATTTTCTTTAAAAAACTGAGGACGATAAACAGAAAGCTTTCCTTCAAAAGATTGCTGATCGAAATCTATTGGTCGAATTTTATAAACTACTTGATCAAAATCATGTGTGGGCACAACAACGTAGTTATAGGCTCGCATATCACCTAGTAACCGAATCATACTCCGCTCATTAAACTTAACGTATTCTTTTGCGATTTGTGCTTTTTCTGAAGCAGTACATTGAGGTAAAAACTCCTTGATAAAAGTATCTCCTGGGATTCCCGCAATATGTTCCTCAATTAGGGTGTTATCGTTCACTAAATAATTTAAATTATAGGGAGACAACATGTGTTCGTATTCCAAACCGTAAATACGCGAAGCATCTGTTTGCTTGATGTAATAATAAGTGAAGTTATCGTTTAAAATATTTCGAATCTTAATTCGGAAAGGTTTTGAGTTTCCAAAAGTACAATAGTCGATAGCATCCACATTCAAATATTGAATGCCCGACTCATTCCCATCAGAATGCAACAGTGTATAGATTTTTTTCAGATTGTAATCAATCTCACGACGTTCTGTATCTGAATAATATACGCTTACCCAAAGAGTGTCCTGATCGTTTTTGTCATAAACAACTACAGAACCCGAAAAACGAAGGAGATCGGAGTAATAAATGGGTGTATCCACCCATCGATCGTAAGACTTTAAAAAGTTAGCCAGCTCTTTTATAATGGGATAAAAAGGCTTTTTTTGGGAAATTAATTTTTCTTCCATACCCTCATTTCTTCAAATGTACTTATCTTTTATGTAACAAAACAGCACCACTGTCGTTATATTAATATGTCAGAAATCCTACTTCAACTTGATCAATTAAGTAAAAACTTTGGTTCGATAAAAGCAGTTGATCAACTTTCACTCACTCTAACGAAAGGAAAAGTTTACGGTCTTTTAGGACCCAACGGTAGCGGAAAATCAACTACTTTGGGTATGATTTTAAACGTAATCAATCCAACTCAGGGAAGTTTTGAATGGTACCAGGGAAGGCTCAGTACCCATGAGGCTTTAAAAAAGATTGGAGCCATAATAGAACGACCCAACTTCTATCCGTACATGAGTGCATTTGAAAACCTAAAACTGATTTGTAAAATCAAAGAATGTCCCTATGATTCTATAGAAGAAAAATTGACTTTAGTTGGACTTTGGGAGCGCAGAAACAGTAAATTCAGCACTTATTCCCTTGGAATGAAGCAACGCCTTGCCATTGCTGCGGCGCTTCTAAATAATCCTGATTTGCTTATCTTAGACGAATCTATCAATGGCTTGGATCCAGAAGGCACTAACCAAATCAGGAAACTCATCAATACCATTTCAAAAATGGGAACCACCATACTATTGGCTTCCCACCTATTGGACGAAGTAGAAAAGGTTTGCGATGAAGTAATCGTTCTCAAAAAGGGAGTAAAATACTATCAAGGTCCATTGGATGCAATTACGAATTCTTTTGGTTATTTTGAAGTTAAAGCAACTGACCCAAAAGCATTAGAAGAAAAACTAATCACTCTTGACCCGGTCAAAGAAGTCCAAAAAGAACAACATTTGCTTGTCGTTTATTTAAAGGAGGAACTGAGCGAGGAAAAACTCTTTAAGGAGCTTGTAGCTGCTGAACTTGTGATCACTCATTTTATTAAAAAGCATCCCTCCCTGGAAACACAATTTTTAACCCTAACCCAATAAGATGCGCCTACTTTCAATCGAATTATACAAACTTTGGCACAGCAACATTTCAAAAGTTCTCATTTTTGGGTACTTCATATTGATTTTTAGTGTAGCCATTTTAAGTACCATAAAAGTTGAGATAGGGCCCATTAATTTTTATTTGGCAGAACAAGGCATCTTTAATTTCCCTTACATCTGGCACTTTAACACTTTTATGATCGGGTTGCTTAAACTCTTTTTTGCCATCATTATCGTGGCGATGGTGGGTAATGAATATTCATATAAAACCTTGAAACAAAATCTGATCGACGGATTGAGCAAAGGGGAGTTTTTATGTTCAAAAATTTATGCTATACTGACTTTTGTAGGAGTATCTACGCTATTGGTTTTCCTCATTTCGTTAATACTTGGGGGGATCTACTCGGATTATAATGAGATGCAAATTATATTTTCCGATCTGGAATACCTCCTAGCCTATGCGGTTAAACTTTTTGGTTTTTTTAGTTTTTGCTTGTTTTTAGGCATTTTAATCAAACGATCTGCTTTTGCATTGGGTTTTCTAGCTTTATGGCAAGTGGTTGAGGGAATTCTCTTTGGTCTGATGAAATGGAAATTGTCTGACCTGATCCCGAGTCTAACTGCTGAACAACTGTTCCAATTTTTTCCACTTAACGCAATGGGCAACCTTATTAAAGAGCCTTTTTCTAGGCTTTCTGCTATTCAAAACATAGCCGATCAGATTGGTGATGGCTTTGAGAAAGACTACAGTATATCCATTTTGAGTATTCTCATTGTGTTGCTCTGGTCTGCTTTATTTCTATGGTGGTCCTACCTGCTTTTGAAAAAAAGGGATTTGTAAAGAATCTATACCCACTCTGATTTTCCTATTTTGTATTTTTACCTCTTCATTCAGCTTTATGGAATTTCAACTAGTTTCTGATTTTAAACCCACAGGGGATCAGCCGCAGGCAATTGCTGAAATCGTTTCTCAGTTTCAACAAGGAGATCCTTATGTTACCTTACAAGGGGTTACCGGATCTGGAAAAACCTTTACTATGGCTAATGCAGTAGCTGAACTTAAACGTCCTACTTTGGTTCTAGCTCATAACAAAACACTTGCTGCGCAGCTGTATTCTGAGTTCAAACAATTTTTTCCAAATAATGCTGTGGAATATTTCGTATCCTACTACGATTACTACCAACCCGAAGCCTATATCCCGACTACAGGAACTTATATCGAAAAAGATTTGTCGATCAATGAGGAAATTGAAAAACTTAGACTCAGCACTACCTCTTCCCTGCTTTCTGGTCGAAGGGATGTACTGGTAGTAGCGTCCGTGTCTTGTCTCTATGGTATTGGAAATCCAGCAGAATTTGAAAAAAATGTCATTGAGTTGGAACGCGATCGTATGCTCCCGCGTACAAAGCTTATGCACCGCTTAGTCCAAAGTTTGTATTCGCGCACTACTGCAGAATTTAATCGTGGGAACTTTAGAGTACTGGGAGACGTAATTGATATTTTTCCAGGTTATGCAGATGTGGCATTCAAAATTCATTTTTTTGGAGATGAAATTGAACTCATCGAAGCATTTGATCCCATTACCAATCAAAAAATAGAACAATACGAAAAAGTAAACATCTATCCTGCCAACATCTTTGTCACCTCACCAGAACTCCTTCAAAATGCAATCCTTCAAATTCAAGAAGATCTTGTCAAACAGGTCGATTATTTCAAAGAAATCGGCAAATTTTTAGAAGCAAAACGCTTGGAAGAACGAACCGAATTTGACCTTGAAATGATACGGGAGTTAGGTTACTGTTCTGGAATAGAAAATTATTCTCGCTATTTGGATGGTAGAGCTCCCGGAACCCGTCCTTTCTGTTTGTTGGACTATTTTCCCAAAGATTATTTAATGATTGTGGACGAAAGCCATGTGACCATTTCTCAGGTACATGCTATGTACGGTGGCGATCGAAGCAGAAAAGAAAATTTAGTCGAGTATGGCTTTAGACTTCCAGCGGCTATGGACAATAGGCCCTTGAAGTTTGAAGAGTTTGAAGCACTACAAAATCAGGTCTTATATGTAAGTGCTACACCCGCAGATTACGAGTTGGAAAAAACAGATGGTGCTTTTGTAGAACAAATTATCCGACCCACAGGACTGCTTGATCCTATAATTGAGGTTCGTCCAAGTCAAGACCAAATCGACGATTTAATCGAAGAAATACAAACCCGAACTGAAAAAGACGAACGTACACTAGTCACCACACTCACCAAAAGAATGGCGGAAGAACTTACCCAATATCTAAGCAGGGCACAAATTCGCTGTCGTTACATCCACAGTGATGTAGACACCTTAGAACGTGTTGAAATTATGCAAGATTTGAGAAAGGGGCTTTTCGATGTATTGATTGGTGTCAACCTGCTTCGTGAAGGCTTAGACTTACCCGAAGTTTCTTTGGTAGCTATACTCGATGCTGATAAAGAAGGATTTTTGAGATCCAATCGCTCTTTAACCCAAACTGTAGGACGTGCTGCAAGAAACGTAAATGGAAAAGCCATTATGTATGCGGACGTTATTACCAAAAGCATGCAAAAAACAATTGATGAAACCAATTATCGAAGAGATAAGCAGAATGCCTACAACAAAAAAAACAACATCATACCCAAGGCATTAAATAAATCTTTGGATAGTGCTTTGGCTAAAAACTCCATAGCAACACTAGCACAAGAACGCGAGGAACGAAAAGTCGCAGAGGCTGAAAAAAGATACCTGACCAAACCTGAAATAGAAAAGAAAATACGCGAAACAAGAAAAGCAATGGAGGCTGCAGCGAAATCTTTGGACTTTATTGAAGCTGCTAAATACCGTGATGAGATTAAAAGTTTACAGGAACAGCTTTAAAAAAATATTAAAACTAAAGTCATTACCTCTCATCCCTTTTAAAACAAGTACCTTTTTAAAATGAAAAAAAATCAAATTCTTTTGGTACTTATTTTTAAAAGTATTTCTAATTGTTTCTACGGTCAAGAGATCAATGCTATTGTCAAAGACAGTCTTTCTCTGGAGCCTGTTCCCTTCGCCAGCATCTATTTTAAAAAAGGGAAGGGTGTAATTACCAATGAAGAAGGTTTTTTTCGTATGCAATACGATTCGTTAATTCCAAAATCGGATTCCCTCTTTTTTTCCTGTATGGGCTATAAAACCATTGGTTTTCCCTTAGAACAATTAAAGGACGGTGTTGTCTATCTTCCCTCCCAATCCATTGCTTTAAACTCGATTGTCTTATCCAACAAAAACATCAAAGCAGATGAAATCCTAAAAGCGATCCAAAAAAATATTTCAGTAAAATACGAATTGGGTTATACCCAAAAAAAGTTGTTTTTCAGAGAATCGGGATCTCAAAAGTTCAACAAACTCGACGTAGTCATAAAAACAACTTCCATTCCTGAATTCAATCAAACCTTTTGGGACAGTACTATGCGAATGATTCCTAAACAAAACGAGTGGTACACTGAAGTATTGGGCTCCTGGTACGGAAGTATGCGAAATAAAAAACAAAAACTAGTTTTGGAAAAGGCATTGGAACTTGAGGATAAGAAAACATCAGCTGTTTTTGAAAATATTGAAAAGCTCTTTGACACCATACTTAAAGAAAATATTAAAACCGACTCCTATTTCAAAGTTCGCACCGGTTTATTGGGAACAAAAATCGAAGCGAACGAAGTGGTTTTTTCTTCTTCAGACTCTCTTTCCATAAAGCAAAAAGACAGTTTAGAAAGAGTAAATTTTTCTAAGGGAAGAAAAGAAATATTAAGCAGTCAGTTTAAGCTATTTGAAGAAAGTCAGCTCAATTTAAGTGTACTTAAAAAAGCCTCGAAATACCTATTTGAGATTATTGATTACACCTATTTGGGAGACACCCCTGTTTATGTTCTTTCCTTTTCGCCCAAGGGAAGTGCTGATTATAAAGGGAAAATCTATGTTGATGCTGAAATTATGGCCTTAATACGAATCGAATACTTTAACATTCAAGATGTGAGAGACATCAATTTATTTGGACTATCTTTTAAACTCAACCTCAGAGAAGCAGTTGTACAATTTAAAAAAATGAAGTCTGGAAAATATACGTTGGAATATATGGAATATGCATCAGGATTTGAATCAGGGATAGACCGCCCCTTGGTCATTACAGAAAAGAACAAAATCGTCAAAGGGAGAAATAAGCAAAACCAGCTGAAAATGGATCTGAAAATGACTAATGAGCAATACAACAAATTTCAAATCGTTGTTTTTGAAACCCTGCCCATAACCTCCAAAAAATTTGAAGAGTTAAAAGAAATCGCAAACGTCCTACCTGTAAATTTGACTCAATACGATCCGGATTTCTGGAAAGGCTATTCAATCATAGAACCTAATGAAGCTATTCGTCAATTTCGATTGAAAAACTGAGTGCTCTTATTTACTTCTAAAGAAAATCAATTAGAAATAATTCTTTAAAAAATTCCTATTTTAGTAAAAACCTATTGAATGAAAACGCATTTTATCGCTCTAGTGGTAGTCCTTATCTTGACACAATGCAACACGCCAAAAAATTCTACTTCAAATTTACACTTTACGATCGACTCCTTTGATGTTCAAAACAACCAAATGCAAGTCACCTTTGAAGTAACTAATAATTCAGAAGAATTATGGCAAGGGGGACAATGGACACTACATTGGAATCAGTTTAGTGGTTCTATCCTGCCGGAAAGTCTTCCAGAGGGAATCCAAATCCTACCCACCAAAAACAGCCAGTATTGTCAATTACAATTTGGTCCAGACTATTCCGTAAAACCCGGCGAAACAATTACGTTTAGTGCAACACAAGGAGGAATCATGAGCCGTTTGGTCTTAGGTCCCATTGGTTTTTTTGTACATCATCAAGCAAGTGACCAACTCTATGATTTGGAGAGTGCCATCCAGTGGGAATCTGCAGTAGGCATTGACCAACTAAATCTACCCAGTGCCCAAGAACGTTATGCTAGCTATGAGGGTATTTCGTCTCTGGCAAAGGAGGAATTGCATTGGGTACTTCCCTCTCCTCAAAAATTAGAATGGCAAAAAGAATACCGCCCCCTACCCGAGCAATTAGACATTGATTTTGGGGTGTTTAATGAAACTTCAGAGTTTTTAATTTCACGATTGCAAAAAGGATTAAAAAGTAAGATTACCTCCACAAATGAAACGGCTCAAATCAACATAAAAGAGGACAATAAACTCGGTAAAGAAGACTATCAACTTTATATTGACAACAAAGAAATTGTGGTTAAAGCATCCAACTATAAAGGACTTTTTTATGGCTTGGGTTCCCTCCATCAGATTTTATACAATGCGCAAAACGAGGGTCTAGGAATTCCTTTACTATGTATAGAAGACAGTCCGCGTTTCCAGCACCGTGGTTTTATGCTGGATTTGTCTCGCAACTTTTACCCCAAAGGAAAAATTCTCCAAATTTTAGATCATATGGCAGAGTATAAGCTCAATGTTTTAGACCTTAAACTTTCTGACGATGAGGGCTGGAGGATTGAAATTCCTGATTTACAAGAACTGACAGAAGTGGGAAGTAAACGCGGTTTTACTTTGGACGAAAAAGACCGATTGTTCCCTATGTACGGTTCGGGTTCTGGAAAAAGAGAAAGTCCGGGAAGCGGTTATCTAACTAGGAATGATTTTGTGGAAATCTTAAATGCGGCTACATCACGAAATATCCGAGTAGTTCCTCAAATTAGCTTTCCTTCTCATTCGCGAGCAGCAGTAGTAGCCATGAGGGTGCGTTATGAAAATTTAGTGGCTGCAGGAGACGAAGAAGGAGCTAACGAATATCGCCTTCACGATCCCAATGATGCGAGTGAATACACCTCAGCACAACTGTTTAAAGACAATACCATCTGCATTTGTGACCCCAGTGCTTTTCGATTTTTTGAAAAAGTATTTAATGAAATTAAGGCGATGTACACGGAGGCTAACCTACCCATGAAAACATTCAATATTGGTGCAGATGAACTCCCCTATGGTGTATGGCGTAAATCACCTCTTTGTGAGGAATACATCCTTCAGTCAGAACAAATTGACTCTTACCAAACCCTTTATGATGACAGTGTTAAAAGACTGAACAAAATTGTAACAGCCTCTGGTGCGCGTATGGCAGGATGGGAAGATGTACTGTTAAGTCATAGTGAAAAAAGTCAATCCGAAATTGAGGTCAACGAAAATTTAATGGATCTCGACTTCATCCCTAGTGTATGGAATAACTCTTGGGGAGAAGGAAGAGAAGACATGATCTACAAACTCAACAACTTGGGGTTTGAGGCAATCATGTGTAACTCCTCCGCCTTTTATTTTGATATGTCCGATGATCGAGACATGGAAAATTCAGGATTGAGTTGGTCAGGCTATGTCAACTACAGAGATAGCTGGGGTACCGAACCACTGAATGTTTTTGCTAATAAAGTTAAACTGGAAAGCCTTGGAATTGAAGAAAGTAGCATAACAAATAGAGTGCAACTCAAAGAGGAGTCTAAAGCAAATTTTTTAGGCATACAAGCCCAACTTTGGACAGAGACCGCTGCAAATACTCATCAATTTGACCGTATGTTGATGCCTAATATGATTGTTTTCGCAGAGCGCGCTTGGAGTACTAAAGAACCTTGGTTGAAAGAAGGTACAGCCGCGACACAAGCACCAGGCATGAAACAATCTTGGAATCGATTTGTCAATACAGTTGGACAACGCCACTTACCTATGCTTTCTGGACTCTACCCGAGTCTTTTATTTGATTTACCCAAACCTGGGGCTGTCATAAAAAACGGAATGCTTGTCGTAAGACAACAGTTTCCAGGAATGGAAATCCGTTATACAAGAAATGGGAATATACCAGAAATTAAAGATGCTGTTTACACAGAACCCGTTGCTGTAGGCCCAACAGATCAATTGGTCTTACGTCTTTTTGATTCAAATGGAAGAGGAAGTAACCCTATTAAAATACTATCCCAATGAAAACATCTACTTTGCATCGTTTACGTTCCCTTGATGTACTGCGTGGCTTGACCATAATTTTAATGATTATTGTCAACACTCCCGGATCTTGGGGTCATGTCTATCCACCTTTGTTACACGCAGAATGGAATGGCATTACACCTACAGACTATGTGTTTCCTGCATTCCTATTTATCGTGGGTGTTTCCATTGTCCTTTCCTTTACAAAACAAGAAGAAATGGGGAGAAGCAAAGCGGAAATGACTCAAAAAATTGTAATTCGATCCCTCAAAATATATCTTGTTGGTCTTTTTTTATGGCTGTGGCCCAGTTTTAATTTTGAAGGTATTCGTTGGGTTGGGGTACTTCCCCGTATTGCTTTTGTATTCTTAGCCTGTGCGCTCCTATTTTTATACACATCCAATAGAATCCGTCTTTACATCGGCATTGCTATTTTATTGCTTTACTGGATTGTTATGGCTTATGTTCCTGTTCCAGGTGTTGGTTTACCCGACCTGAGTGTCCCAGAAAAAAATTGGGCACATTACATCGACAAGATGCTCTTGCCTGGTCGCTTGTGGAAACACACTTGGGATCCAGAGGGCATCCTGAGTACCCTACCTGCCATTGCCACCGGCATATTAGGAATGATTGCAGGCAGTATTTTATTGCAAAAAGAAGCACTTACACAAAAAGTAAATCAGCTGTTTTTTTATGGCTTTATTTTACTGTTTTCTGGAGATATAATGCAATGGTTTTTTCCATTGAATAAAAATTTATGGAGTTCTTCCTTTACTCTTTTTATGGGAGGAGTTACCGCTTTAGCGTTGGCTGCAGCTGTCTATGCATTGGATTTAAAGAAAAGCCACTATCCCTTTCAGTTTGCCCATGTTTTTGGGGTTAATTCTATTTTTGCTTATTCCCTTTCAAGTTTACTCACCGTCGTCTTTTACAGTTCCAAATGGTGGGGAGTGGCATTCAATAAAGAGTTCATGGGGCTTTGGGAAAACATAGGACTTCCTTTAAAATTAGGCTCACTCCTTTACGCCTTACTTTATGTTCTCGTCATCTGGCTTCCAACCTATTACTTATTCAAAAGAAAAATCTTCATCAAATTGTAAAAAAATCGGTCTCATAAGAGACCGATTTCAAACAAAAACAAATAATTGATTTACTTATCGGATTTTAATCAGCTTTTTTGGCTGTGGTAAAGCTTCTTTGCATTTGGGTAAACGCAGTTGCAAAACACCTTCCTCATACTGTGCCTCAATATTTGTGGGGTCTACACTATCGGGTATAGTGAAAGTTCGCTTAAAACTGTTGTAGCTAAATTCACGTCTAGTGAACTTACCTTGTTCAGTTGTAGTGTTTTCTTCGGTAGTAGAGGAGATTGAGAGTAACCCATCTTCTACTTCAATTTCAAAATCGCTTTTCTTTTTTCCAGGAACTGCAAGATCGATTTCGAATTGTGTTTCCAATTCTTTAATATTCACTGCTGGCATACTAGAAGATGAAGTTCTGAAATTCCAATCTTGGTTGAAATAATCCTCCATTATAGAAGGAAAAAAGGAAACTTGTTTTCTTGTTAAATTCATAATTCAAAAGTTTTAATGTTAACAATTTTTAGTTACTACCCTTAAAGCAAATGTGAAGCCAATTTGATTTTTTGTCATTATGTCAGTTATTTCGAGAAATAATGTGACAATATGTCTTAATTTAGTGCATGTTGTACCTTATCTGCGGCTTCTTGAAAGGCGGTTGCAGAAAGTACATTCAATCCCGAGGAATCAATCAACTCTTTAGCGATGTCTGCATTGGTCCCTTGTAGTCGAACAATAATTGGGACTTTGATTGCGTCTCCCATATTTTTGTACGCGTCCACTATTCCTTGTGCAACACGATCACAACGAACAATGCCGCCAAAGATATTCACTAGAATTGCTTTGACATTTGGGTCTTTTAAAATCAAACGAAAAGCAGTTTCTACTCGGGCAGCATCTGCTGTTCCCCCAACATCAAGAAAATTGGCTGGGTCGCCTCCTGCTTGCTTAATTAAATCCATAGTGGCCATTGCCAGTCCAGCACCATTCACCATACATCCTACATTTCCATCCAAATCCACGTAGTTTAAACCTACCTCACGCGCCTCTACCTCTACAGGATTTTCTTCGCTCAAGTCACGCATTGCTTCAAAACCTTTATGTCTGAACAGACTGTTGTCGTCCAAGGTCACTTTGGCATCCACAGCTATAATACGATCATCTGAAGTTTTTAGTACCGGATTGATCTCAAATAAAGAAGCATCAGAGCCTACATAAGCCTTATACAACGCAACGACAAATTTAGTCATGTCCTTAAAAGCCGCTCCGGATAACCCTAAATTAAAGGCAATCTTTCGGGCTTGAAAGGGTTGCAATCCTAGGGCAGGATCCACCTCTTCGGTAAAGATCAAATGCGGGGTAGCCTCAGCTACTGCCTCAATATCCATACCTCCTTCCGTAGAGTACATGATCATGTTTTTACCTGTCGCTCGATTTAGTAAAACTGATATATAAAATTCACTGGGTTCTGAAGCTCCAGGATAATAGACATCCTCTGCAATCAATACCTGATTCACTTTTTTTCCTTCAGGTGGCGTTTGAGGGGTAATGAGTTGCATTCCAATAATCGATTCAGATATTTTTTCCAATTCCTCCAGATTTTTTGCCAACTTAACACCGCCTCCTTTACCGCGACCTCCAGCGTGAATTTGAGCTTTGATTACATGCCAAGAAGTCCCTGTATTTTCAGTCAATTTCTTTGCAGCTACCACTGCCTCACCTGCTGTTTTCGCTACAATTCCTCTTTGAACCGTTACGCCAAAACTGGCCAATAGCTCTTTTCCCTGGTATTCGTGTAAATTCATAAAGCAAATTCTAAAATCAATGCAAAAATAGAGAAACACAAGCGGAAATTCGAAAGCTTGGACCTAAAACTTTTGTTATATATGTAACGTTTTCTTATATTTTTATGGAGTTTGCTTCCTTTTCTTTGCATAAAAGGTTTTACTACTTACTTTTGACACAAGATTTGAAAAGTATGAAACAATCACAATTAGCAGCTATAGCGAACCAACACCAAGGTCCTTTGTATGTGTACGATGGAGAAAAGATCAAAAAGCAGTACAACAGACTAGCCACAGCCTTCAGCAAAGTAGAGAAGCTACGAATAAATTACGCCTGCAAGGCGCTTTCAAATCTCTCCATTTTGAGCCTACTTCGTTCTTTAGGTTCCGGCTTGGATACAGTTTCCATACAGGAAGTCCAGTTGGGTATAGAAGCTGGTTTCGATCCCAAAGACATCATTTTTACTCCCAACGGAGTTAAGATGGAAGAAATAGAAAAGGTAGCTGCATTAGGGGTTCAAATCAATATTGACAATCTTTCGATCTTGGAACAATTTGGAACAAAACATCCAGATGTCCCCGTTTGTATTCGAATCAATCCTCACGTTATGGCGGGTGGTAACAGTAATATTTCTGTTGGTCACATTGATTCAAAGTTTGGTATATCTATCCATCAAATGCCTCATGTGATGCGTATTGTAGAAAATACGCAAATGAAAATCAACGGGGTACATATGCACACAGGAAGCGATATTTTAGACATCGAAGTCTTTTTATATGCTGCTGAAATTTTATTTGACACTGCGTTGCAATTTAAAGAACTGGAGTTTCTTGATTTTGGTAGCGGATTTAAAGTACCCTACCGTGCAGGAGACATAGAGACCAATATAGAAGAGCTGGGCGAAAAACTAACAGAACGATTCCATCGTTTTTGCTCCACCTATGGCAGGAATCTGGAATTGGCCTTTGAACCGGGAAAGTTTTTGGTGAGTGAAGCAGGTTATTTTTTAACCCAAGTTAATGCCGTAAAACAAACGACTTCTACCGTTTTCGCACAGGTCGATTCTGGCTTCAACCATTTGATCAGACCCATGCTTTACGGTGCCTATCACGAAATTTTTAACCTTTCAAATCCTGCTGGCAAAGAACGCTTTTACACTGTAGTTGGCTACATCTGTGAAACGGATACTTTTGGAAGCAATAGAAGGATAGCAGAAATTTCTGAGGGAGATGTTTTGGCCTTCAAAAATGCCGGTGCCTACTGTTTCAGTATGGCAAGCAATTACAACTCCAGATACCGTCCTGCAGAAGTTTTATGGTACAATAACAAGGCCCATTTGATTCGAAAAGAGGAATGTTTTGAGGATTTAATTAACAATCAGATTCACATCAATTTTGATAAAAAAGTTGAAGTCACCCCATAGAGTACAATTTTTTTAAAGCAGCTGTAAAGTCAGATATAAACTCCTCAATAATGGTGGCTGCTGGTTTTAGGGTGTCGATTTGTGCAGCCACTTGACCAATTTCCAATTCCCCTTCTACGAGATCTCCTTCGAACATTCCTTTTTTTGCACGACCCCTACCTAACGCCTCTTGCAATTGCTGTGGTGTGGCTCCCTTTTCGTAGAGTGCTTTAATTTTATGGTAAAAGGGATTCTTGAGTAAACGAACAGGAGTCAACTCCTTAAGAGTTAATTCTGTATCTCCCTGTTGCGCATCCAGTACAGCTTGCTTAAAAAGAGGATGTGAGGAGGCTTCTGGGGTTGCTACAAAGCGTGACCCCACTTGAACTCCATCGGCTCCCAAGGCCATCGCAGCGAGCATTGCCGCTCCTGAACCGATTCCACCGGCAGCAATCAGAGGAATGTGCAATGCTTTCTTTACCAAAGGGATTAGTGTCATTGTTGTGGTTTCCTCTCTACCGTTATGCCCTCCAGCTTCAAAACCTTCTGCCACAACAGCATGGACTCCACAGGCTTGGGCTTTGAGTGCAAATTGGACCGAACTTACCACATGAACTACAGTACAACCGTTTTGTTTTAAATGTTCCGTCCATATTTTAGGATTTCCTGCGGCGGTAAAAACTATAGAAACTCCTTCATCTACAATAACATCCATTAACTGATCGATGTCTGGATACAGCAAAGGAACATTGACTCCAAAAGGGAATTGGGTAGCAACTTTGCATTTTCGGATATGCTCCCGCAATACCTCGGGATACATGGACCCTGCGCCAATCAGTCCAAGCCCCCCCGCATTGCTTACGGCAGAAGCCAAACGCCAACCACTTGCCCATACCATACCCGCTTGAATAATAGGGTATTGAATGCCAAATAATTTTGTAATCAGGTTGTCGATCATAAAAATTGATCTACTGTTTTATAAGCATTAATTACAGCTTGCTCCCCTTCCTTTCCAGGTTGACTGTTTCCGTGTTCCATACCTAAAATTCCATCAAAACCACGGGAATGGATGTACTTGAAAACATTGGTGTAATTGATTTCTCCAGTAGTAGGCTCTTTTCGCCCTGGATTGTCACCAATTTGAAAATATCCTATCTCATCCCAACACTTTTCAATATTCGGAATCAGATTGCCCTCTTGGATTTGCTGATGATAGATGTCAAACAAAATTTTACAAGAAGGAGAATCAACAGCTTTACATATTTCATAGGCCTGTGGACTTTCAGATAAAAACAATCCTGGATGGTCTCTAAAATTCAAAGGCTCTAAAACCATTACTAAACCCTGAGGCTCCAATAAAGCGGAAGCCTGTTTTAAACTTTCCACTACATGGGCGGTTTGATACGCCATGTTTTGTCTTAGATCCACATGTCCAGGCACAACGGTCATCCATTTTGCATTGACACGCTTGGCGACAGGAATGGCTTCTTTAATGTAGTTTAAAAACTCTGCTCTTAGTTCTGAATCACCACTGGCTAAATTCGGTTTTTGCCAATAAATCTGATGGGCAACAAAAACTCCCATTTGTAAACCTCTTTTTTCCATGGTCTGAGCCATTTTTTCTTGAAGGGCAACTTCCCTTTCTCGCATTCCATTGTCTTCAAAAGCAGTAAATCCTTGATCGGCCATAAAATTCAATTGATCTATGGGATCGTTTCCTACATGATGACGAAACATACCTAAATGAGGAGCATACTTTAAATTGTATTTGTGGGGAGCTTCGATTCTGTTTTTTTGAGACCAAAATGGCGTCGTTGACAATCCAAGTCCTGCTAGAGTGGCAGTTTGAGCAAAAGTTCTTCTTTTCATATTATATGAATTTGGTTTTTCCTGGTGTGGGGATAGGATAAGCACCATTAGCATCCGGAAGTGAAGGTGGAGTGGTCTCCCAACTTACCGTTTCTGGCATCAAATGCAACTGAGAGTTCAACGCTTCTTCCATTGTGATTTTTTTACCCGTATAGGTCGCCATACGACCCAAAATAGCTGTTAATGTACTCATGGCTCCGTTTTCAGCATCTGCAATTAGCTCACCATTGCGGATGGATGCAAAAAGCTTGTCGTGTTCTACTTGGTACGGATTTGGATCTTCTCCCCATTTTTTTGGATACTTATAGTTGATGGTACCGTCAAGTCCGGTAATCTCCCCTTTACCTATTTCAACACTACCTTCTGTCCCTTGGAAAACTTCGTCTACTCGACTCATCGTTCCTGGTATATGACGGCATTGGCTAGAAATCACTGCACCACTAGCGTAAGTAAATTCTACAAAATGATGGTCAAATATTTCCCCATGATCTTTACCATTGCGCACCTGTCTTCCTCCCATACCTTGTGCTGAAATAGGGTAGTCTCCAATGAACCAGTTGGCAACATCAATGTTGTGTATGTGTTGCTCTAAAATATGGTCGCCACATAACCAATTGAAATAATACCAATTCCGCATCTGGTATTCCAATTCGGATTGACCCGGTTGACGCTTGTTCACCCATACTCCTGCATCGTTCCAATACACCTGACCACTTCTAATTTTTCCTATGGCACCAGCATCTATTCGTTGTTTTAAATCAATATACTTGGATTGATAGTGTCGTTGAAGACCAACAACCACATTCAGTTTTTTTTCTTTGGCGCGTTTTGCAGTTTCCAATACTTTTCTAATCCCAACAGGGTCAGTAGCTACAGGTTTTTCCATAAAGACATGCTTCTCCTGTTTGATAGCATATTCAAAATGGTAGGGTCTGAAACCAGGAGGTGTGGTCAGAATCACCACATCTGCCAGATCAATAGCTTTTTTATAGGCGTCAAAACCAACAAAGCGATTCTTTTCTTTCACCTCAATCTTCTTTTCGCCCTCAAAATGCTCTTGAATGCCTTTTAAACTTTTTTCGATACGATCTCCAAAGGCATCTGCCATGGCAACAAGCTCAACTTGATCATCTGCTGTGAGCGCTTGAACGGCTGCACCTGAACCGCGTCCTCCACAACCCACCAGGGCTAATTTTAATTTTTTATTTCCGTGTACATGAGCCATTCTGCTAAGACTAGGCACTGTCAGTAAACCACTTGTAGCTAGTGCTGATTTTTGGACAAAAGTTCTTCGACTTTGACTCCGATTTGTTTGTTTATTATTGATAGTCATTATGAAAAGGATTTAGTTTGATTCGTAATTCCAATATTGTTTTTGTTCTTCCTCGGTTGGGGTTTTAAAAGGGCGTACTACACGAAACCCTACAAAAGGGGCATCGGTATGCCACCATTTACTTTTGGGTATTTGAGGATCGCGCATTTTCCATTTTTTAGAAGACGGTCTTCTTGCCGCAGAACGAAGACGTTGAGGTTCGTCCATCCATGAACCTCCACGCACCACTTTGGGATAGACCGTTGTTGGCTTTTGGTAGGGATTTTTGGTTTCAACATTTCTTTGTGTGTAGGCTGTAGGCAGGTATTGATCAAGCGTCCATTCCGCTACGTTGCCGTGCATGTCGTACAGACCCCACGCATTTGGTTTTTTCGTACCTACCTTATGGTATTTTTCAGAACTGTTTCCCTCATACCATGCATAAGCATCTAATTCATTTGGATCATTACCAAAACTATAAGAAGTCTCACTTCCTGCCCTACAAGCATATTCCCACTCAGCTTCAGTAGGTAGTCGGTAAAAATGTCCTGTCATGGCAGAAAGCCATTCACAAAATTTTAAAGCAGCCAGTTGGGTCATACAGATAGCAGGATAACCCTCTACCCCCATTCCAAAACTCATCTCAACATAGGGTGTCGTGGCTCCCGAAACTGCATCAACATCAATCTGAACCTCCGATTGATCTGTTTTATTCACTTGGTTAGCATCTCGTTCTCTGCTCACAAATAAATTGTATAGATCCCAAGTGATTTCATGTTCGCTCATCCAAAAACCTTCTACGAAGACTTGGTGTTGAGGTCCTTCGTCTCCAAAATGACCTTGTTCTGAGGGAGGGCTTCCCATATTAAAGGCACCACCAGAAATAGGAACTAAGTTCAAAACAAGATTCGTTCCTGGAAGGAATTCTTCAAATTTTTGGTTTTGAGCAAAAAGGATTGTTGATGAAATCAAAAAAATGATCAAGTGTAAAAGTTGCATGTAAAAGCAATTGTATTTGACTTTTTTAAAGATACTATTCTTTTCTAAACTCTTCTTTATTTTTAAAAATCCTGCTTACATCATTGAAAAAGTTACGTTTTAAAACCATTAAATCATCCCCTAAATGAGTATTTTAGAACTGATTAAAAGAAGGAATTATATAATTTATGGTTACAGTTTTTTTTTCGTGTAATCAAAAAACGTGTCTGGACCAAAACAATTTGCATAAAGAAAGTAGTCCTTACCTCCTTCAACACGCTCAGAATCCGATCCATTGGCAGCGGTGGGAAGAAAAATTGTATCAAAGGCAAAATAAAGAGCAAAAACTGATGGTGGTGAGTATTGGTTATTCGAGCTGTCATTGGTGTCATGTGATGGAAAAAGAAACTTTTGAAGATTCAAATGTGGCCCAATTCATGAACCAAAGTTTTGTTTCAATTAAAGTAGATCGAGAAGAAAATCCTGAAATCGACACCCTCTACATGTCCGCCACCCAAATGATGACCGGCAGCGGAGGATGGCCACTCAATGTGATTTGTTTACCGGACGGACGGCCTGTTTACGGCGGCACTTACCATACAAAAGAACAATGGCTTGACGTTTTGGGAAAAATTCAACGATTGTACGAGAACGATAAAAATCAATTAGAGGACTTTGCAAATCGAGTAAAAAAAGGGATACAAGAGGTCAATTATTTTGGTTATACTGAAGAAAAAAAAGGAGATTCCCAACTTTTGGAAAGCGAAATGCAATTTTGGTCCCAACAATGGGATACCATCAACGGGGGAGAACAACGGAATCAAAAATTCATTACCCCTGTAAAGTTTCAATACATCCAACAATATCAGCAACTAACTCGAGATACCGAAATTCAAAACTATTTTAAAAACAGCATGGTAACCATTGCCAACAGCGGTATTTTTGATCACATTGAAGGTGGGTTTTATCGGTATACCGTAGATCCTCATTGGAACATTCCCCACTTTGAGAAAATGCTGTATGACAATGCACAACTAATCGGTTTGTACGCAAACGCTTATAAGCAATTTAAAAGCCCTCTTTTTAAAGAGCGGGTAGATCAAACCTTCTCTTTTTTAAAAAATAGAATGGCACATTCCGAAGGAGGGTACTATGCTGCCATCGATGCGGATAACGACCAGGGAGAAGGACGTTATTCCGTCTTTAGCAAAGCGGAACTCGAAGAAATCACAGGAGCAGACTTTGAATTGTTTTCAGACTACCAAAACCTGACAGTTTTTGAGGAAAAATACTTTCATCTCAAACAAAATCCTATTGATGATGCCTTCTTATCACGACATCAAATATCACAGAAAACTCTACAAATCAAAAAGGAACTGTGGCATAAGGAACTGAAAGCGCTAATGGCGAAAAGGGTATTTCCCTTGATCGATACAAAAATCCTTACCTCTTGGAATGCACTTTTGGTTGTGGGATTGGTCCAAGCCTACGAAGCCTTTGGAGACACACTCTTTTTGGAAGAGGCAAAAAAAACTTTTTCCTTTTTAAAGATTAACTGTTTTAAAAAAGGGCAATTATATCATACGTATCAAGGAGGAATACCCAAAATTGAAGGCTTTTTAGAAGACTATGTTTTTTTGATTCAAGCCGCCTTGATACTTTACAAAAATACATTTGACCTAAGCTACCTGAACGAGGCATCAGAATGGACAGAGTCCGTAATTCGGGATTTTAAAGACCCAGAATCTCCCTTTTTTATGTTTACCCCCTCTCCCACGCTCTTTTCAAAAATTATTACGGTAGACGACAATGTCATTCCCTCTCCCAATTCGGTTATGGGAGGAAATTTATGGCAATTGGGAAAGTATCTCGACAAAAAAGAGTACCTCGGTATGGTAGACCAAATGATTGCTGGCATCCTCCCTTATTTTATAGAAGGCAGAAGCAGTGACTACAGCCAGTGGTGTCAATTGATTGCAAATCTTTCCTACCCCTATTGCGAGGTAGTCATAGTCGGTCCAAACGCATCTGCCTTGCGGGCTGAACTTTTAAAAAACACTTTACCAAATGTGCTCTTCCAAGCTGCAACTACACCTAGTGATCTCCCGCTTCTCAAAGACCGTTATTTTAAGGAAAAAACTTCAATCTATGTTTGTCAAAAAAAAACCTGTTTACGACCTGTAGAGACCGTCCACGAAGCATTGGAGTTGATTAAAGTAATGAAGTAGTTCCGTATTAAATCTGAATAATTGAATCGAAACGGCATGAAATTTGTAAAAAATTATTACCCAAATTGAGTCATCATGAATTCAAAACTTTTCCGTTGTTTCCTATTGTCTTTTTTTGTTTTTTCAATCAATTGTCAATTTTACGATTCAGAAGAACCATTTGATCCCTTTTACTCAATCGATTCAGCTACATTTGATAATTTTGATCGTTACGGAAGAACATCAAGCTCCTTTATAGAAGCTGATGAGTATAAAATTGGGATTAACCTAAGCTCACAAAATGAATATGCGAGTCGATTTGGGATCAATCCCAAACAACAAAACAAAATCATTGACTTAAACCTGAACACACTTTTTAACATCAAAAATTATGCACTAAAAGGAGAAAACATCAATCATTTTTTTTAGTTGAAAATGGAAAAAATGCTGGAATTCTTTATCAGACCATTGATGATTTTCTTAAAATTAGTGACGGTGCTTTTTACTCATTGGATTCGGGAAGGTTGATTTTTACTAATCAGGATAAGATTGGGGTGCATTCCAACAAAATCATTGAGAAAAACGACAGCATAGCTGTTTCTATTTTTGTCAAGCTATTATTTGATGATAATTTAGAATTATCCGATACTCTGAAAGTTACTCTAATCTCAAGACTATGAGATTTCTAATAACACGAATCTGCTGTCTGTTTTTTCTTTTGGGTAAAGCCCAAGTTTCGTCATATACACAGCCATCAGATTCACTATCCAACAAAAACTAATCATCGAAATGGGGAATTATAGCAATAGTGGATCTCAATAAAATTAATTTCTATTCAAGTATTTAAGGGGAATCAGTAAATGAATTTGATTCCAATCATTCCAGTGCGCGATTGGGTGGGTTTTATGCTACAGCTAAAACATATTCTGAACTAAATGTTGGTTATGAAGGAATTCAAGCTCAATTTAAAGGGTTTTTAAAGCCTAATATCTTTGTCTATTTGGGAGCTAAAAAAGCTCATTTTATGATCTCCAAGGGAATAGATATTACGGTTACAATCCCGTAAAAATTAATTTTATTGAATATCAAAGTGGATTAGGAATCCTACTATCACTAAAAAAAGAGTTTCAACTTGAACTTAAAACGCTCGTGGGTAGATTACATACAGACCCAAAAAATTCCTATCTGCCCTAGAGCTATTATACTGGAAATAAAGTAGCTAGTATTCAATATAGTTTTGTTTTGGAGCCCACCTTACAGTTCGGCGGTGGGTTAAGAATCAATATACCGAATACCATATTCTTTAATAAAACTAAAAACTTGAATTTTTTTATAGGATTTGAATATTTGACAAAAACAAAAGCCAATTATCAGAGATCTATTCTAATTGAAGAATGGATACCGGGAAATACTGTATATAAGGAAGATATAATTAACAACAATTATCTCCTAGAAAATTATGCTTTTGAGATAGGCTATATCTGGACATTTCAATAATGTATCAAACAATAACCCCGGACCCTACCAATTCCTCCCCGAGGTACCAGGCCACAAACTGACCCGAAGTAATGGCGGATTGAGGTTTTTTAAAAGAAACATACAATCCTTCTTGGGTTTGATAAAGGGTCGCCTGTTGTAGGGGCTGTCGGTAGCGAATCCGTGCTTGAACATCCATACTAGATCCCACTTCTATTCGTAAGTCTATCCGTATCCAATGTACTTCCTCGGGAGCAACTTTGAGCGTATCACGAAACAATCCTGGGTGGGACTTTCCTTCCCCAACATAAATGATGTTTTCCTCCACGTCAGTATCAATCACAAAAAGTGGTTCCACATAGCCACCTACACCCAAACCTTTACGTTGGCCAATCGTGTAAAAATGAGCCCCTGGGTGTGTTCCAACCACTTTTCCATCAGACGGGGTATAACGTGTTTTATAAGCTAATTCTGCAAGAGTCTTGTCCGTTGTGTCATAATCTTTGTATGAGGATAGATCCGAGGGGATTTCAATAATTTTTCCATTTTTGGGTTGTAGTTGTTGCTGAAGAAAATCAGGAAGACTCACTTTTCCAATAAAGCAAAGTCCCTGAGAATCTTTTTTATTTGCCGTAACCAACTGTTGCTCCTCTGCAATTTTACGCACTGCTGCTTTTTGCAAATGACCAATGGGAAAAAGGACTTTAGAAAGTTGTTCTTGGGTCAATTGGCATAAGAAATAGGACTGGTCTTTGTTTGGATCTGCACCCGAAAGTAACTGGAATATTTCCTCTCCCTCTGAATTTATAAAGGACGTTTTTTGACAATAATGTCCCGTAGCCACATAATCAGCTCCCAGGGAAAGAGCAATTTTTAAAAAAACATCGAATTTAATCTCACGATTACAAAGTACATCGGGATTGGGAGTGCGTCCTTTGGAGTACTCATCAAACATATAATCCACAATACGCTCTTTGTATTCTTTGCTTAAATCAACTGTTTGAAAAGGAATCCCTAGTTTTTCGGCAACCAGCATCGCATCGTTGCTGTCTTCCAGCCAAGGACATTCGTTTGAAAGTGTCACGGACTCATCGTGCCAGTTTTTCATAAAAAGACCGATGACCTCATAATCTTCTTTAAGAAGATAGGCAGCAACACTGGAATCAACACCTCCGGAAAGTCCTACGATAACCCGTTTCTTTTTCACAGGGCAAAGATAGGCAGTTCCTAAAAAAAAGTAGCGTTTTTATTTGCCTCTTGCTTTCTTCTGCTTTTCCGCCTCCTCCATAGCTTTTTGAAGGCGTGCAGAAAATCCTCCTGCTTTCTTGGGTTTCTTTTTGTTTTCTTCAATCTTAGCGTGGATTTTTGCGTCGTCTACAATGTAATTTTTAATGACCAGCATTAAAAATATGGTCAAAAGGTTCGAGACAAAGTAATACAAGCTCAATCCGCTCGCATAGTTATTGAAGAAAAAGAGCATCATCAAAGGCATCAAATACATGATGATTTTCATGTTGGGCATACCCGGTTGTTGTGGCATGGGTTGTTGTCCCGTGGTCATTTTTGTGTAAAAGAAAATGGCAATTGAAGCCAATATGGGGAACAAACTCACATGGTCTCCATAGAAGGGTATCGAAAATCCTAAATCCAAAACCGAATCGTAGGAAGAGAGGTCGTCTGCCCAAAGAAATGACTTATCTCGTAATACAAAAGCCACTGGAAAGAAGGAAAACAACGCATAAAATACCGGGAGTTGTATCAATGCAGGTACACAACCGGACATGGGATTAGCCCCAGCACGAGAGTACAAACTCATCGTCTCTTGTTGGCGTTTTACTGCATTGTCTTTGTATTTATCGTTAATCACCTCTATATCGGGACGCAGTACCTTCATTTTAATTTGGGAAACATAGGATTTGTAGGTCACGGGAGACATTGCTAAACGTACAATCAAAGTCATCACGATAATAGCGATTCCGTAGGAGAGAAAGGAGGATAAAAAGCCAAAAAGCGGTAGAAAAATCACCCGGTTGATCCATCCAAATATCCCCCAACCCATTGGAATAGAAGCCTCTAAATCACCTTCTAAATTTTGTAGTGTTTTGTAATCTGTAGGGCCGTAATAAAATTGAAAATGTGTAGACAAATCTCCTTGTTGCTTGGGAAGTGCATAGCTGGTTTCAAAACGTTTGGTGTATTTTTCTTCCAGTTGTTCCTCACCAGAAAGGTCTTGGGATTTTAAAACTGCGCTGGAAATAACATTATCAGGAATCAAAATGGCACTAAAGAAATGCTGACGATAGGAAATCCATCGTATCCCTTGTCGTGTTTCTTGATCGGCACCGCTTAATGCGAGGTAATCAACACGATCTTCTTCATATCCAAAGGTGAACTCGGTATATCGGTTTTCATAATCAATACTTCTTGAGTTGCGGTAGGCTTGAGTACTCCAATACACCTGTGGAGCTTCACTACTGTCCAGTATGCCTTCCATACCGTCTGTCTTAAAATGCACCTTTACTAAATAACCTTTCTTTGGAAATACATACTCAAAGGCTACATATTGACGGTCAGACAATGCAGCTTTCATAGTGACTGTAATAGCAGCATCCCCTTCACTGACGGTAGGTGTGAAATAGAATTCTTTGGTATTCAGCAAGCGACCGTCTTTGGTTTTGAGTGTAAGGTTAAACTCTGAATTGCTATCAAGTATCATGGGCACAGGCTGGTCCTCATAATTTTCAAATTCTTTCAACTGCAGTTTGCTGATTCCTCCCCCTTTAGACTGAAGTTCTAGATTCAAGTCTTGGGTTGAAAGTGCTGTGTTGGGTAAATTGTTGGGTATAAACAATACACCTAAATCACCATAAGCAAGGACTTTTTGTTGTTGCTGAATACTATCTTGTACAACCGTCTCTTCTGCAGTAGTCATCATTTGCTCTGATGTTACTTTTGCATCAGTAGGAACCTCCTGAGGGCCATTTCTGTACAACATCCAAGTGAGGATAATTGCGATCAGAATAAATCCGATAAACTGGTAGGGGTCAAATTTTTTTTCTTCCATGATCTGGAACTTATTGTTCTAATTTTTTTGCTAAACTCGCTTTGACAAAAGCCTTAAAAAGAGGGTGTGGATCAGACACTGTACTCTTGTATTCAGGGTGAAATTGCACCCCTACAAACCAAGGGTGGTCTTTGTATTCTACCACTTCTACCAAGCCTGTTTCTGGATTGGTTCCTGCAACGATGAACTTTTCGTCAAAAACCTGGTCTGTAAACGCATTATTGAACTCATAGCGGTGTCGATGACGTTCCGAAATAGCCTTTTTATCATAGATTTCTGAGGTTAATGTCCCCGAATTTAGTGAGCAACCCCAGGCGCCTAAGCGCATTGTTCCTCCCTTTTTGACAATACTTTTTTGTGTCTCCATAAGGTCAATAACGGGTGATTTACAGTTGGGATCCATTTCAGTAGAATTGGCATCTATCAAACCTACCTGATTCCGTGCATATTCAATGACTGCCATTTGCATACCTAGACAAATTCCCAAAAAAGGAATCTTGTTTTTTCGTGCATAAGCGATTGCCGTTATTTTTCCTTCGATGCCGCGCTCTCCAAAACCAGGAGCAACAATCAAACCGTCTAGAGGCTGCAATTCATGCGCTACATTTCTCTCGTCAATATATTCTGAGTGCAGACTGATTACCTCTACCTCGGTTTCATTGACAGCACCCGCGTGGATGATTGCTTCTAAAATGGATTTATAAGAATCTTGTAATTCTACATATTTTCCTACTAGTCCAATTTTGATGTGATTCTTGGGATTTTTTAAACGATTTAAAAATCCATTCCACGCATCTAATTGATGAGGTTGATTTGGTTGTAATTGTAACTTTTCTAAAACTACCTTATCCAAGCATTCATCGAGCATCTTGAGTGGTACGTCGTAAATGGTATCCACGTCAATAGACTGTATAATTGCCTCACGCTTTACATTACAAAAAAGAGCTAGTTTTTCTCGTAGCTCTTCTGTGAGCTCGTGTTCCGTTCTACACACAATTATATCTGCTGAAATTCCACTTTCCATCAATGTTTTTACAGAGTGTTGTGTGGGCTTGGTTTTGAGTTCCCCAGCAGCAGCAAGGAATGGAATCAATGTAAGGTGAATTACCAAGGCGTTTTCTCTACCCAAATCCCAGATGAGTTGTCGAACAGATTCAATGTAGGGCAGGGACTCTATATCTCCTACAGTACCCCCTATCTCGGTGATTATAATGTCGTATTCGCCGCTTTCTCCAAGCAGTTGCATCCGTTCTTTGATCTCGTTGGTAATATGAGGAATGACCTGTACTGTTTTACCCAAAAATTCACCTTTTCTTTCCTTTTCAATAACACTTTGGTAAACCCGTCCTGTGGTAACATTGTTCGCCTGAGAGGTGTTGACGTTTAAAAAACGTTCATAGTGTCCTAAATCTAAATCGGTTTCTGCACCGTCGTCTGTTACAAAACATTCTCCGTGCTCGTAGGGATTTAACGTTCCTGGATCAACATTGATGTAAGGATCAAATTTTTGAATGGTCACTTTAAAGTTTTGTGCTTGTAGTAATTTCGCTAAAGAAGCAGCTATAATACCCTTTCCAAGTGAGGAAGTAACTCCCCCTGTAACAAAAATATATTTGGTTATGGACATCCGGTAGTATTCGTTCATTAAAGTAACCGGGCTCAAATTTACAAAAATCGAGGTGAACTTTGGGAATTCAGGAGCTATTCTTTTCGCTCTATAATTTCATAGCCACTGTGCTCTAAAATATAAAGGGCATCATTGCTGTATGACTCGTTTTGATTTTTTCTGTACAAAAATCGGTTGGACTGGTACTGGGTCTCACCAAAGTCCAAGGAATTTCTTAAATCTTGAGCAACAGCAATCCTTAAAATCACATCCAACACGACATCATGCGCTCGTAAAGCTTCTTTATTTGGTGGTTTTCCATAGTTTTGGATAAACTTTTTTATAAATTCCTTTTCTAAGGGGTTTTCTACTGGTTTAAAACCAGAAGGGTATGTAAATTTTATCCCACCTAAAGCCTTTCTGGAAATATTGTCATTGTCGTAGGCATTGCTTCTAAAGGTGGTGAAAACTTGCACTTCACGTTCTGAAGTGTTTTGTGCTCCAAATTGAGAAAGCGCACTGGCTATAAGAGGAAAGGATTGCGATTCCAAAATAATTTTATTGGGAATGGAATCAATAAGCAGCGAATCGACTAACTCAGGCAGGAGGTAATCTGACGCTTCAGGTCGAATTCTTATGGACCAGGGAAAACGTGCTTGCAATTCACGTTCTATGCCTCTATTTTCTGAATCAGCAACAATGACAACATTTTGAGTTGAATCCAATTGCTGTTCTAAAAATGTATACATCTGCTCACGAAAACGCTTTTCATCTGTTACCGACTGAATAACATTTTTTCTCAAGGTGACTGGTCGTGTAGATAAAGGGGCGATTTTTGGAAGTTCGTTCAAAGAAGGTTGATTCGATATAAAATCGAAATTGGCGGGGATCAAAGGTCCTATAAGGACATCCATACTTTCCAAAACTTTTGAATCAACAATTTCTTTTAATCGTAAAAGATTGTTTTCTGTATCAAAGGTTTCTAAGTGAGCTACAATTCCTAAGTCTGCTACTTGATCCAAGGCATGAAGTACCCCGCTATAAAAATCAAGCGAGATGGTATGTAAGTTTCTTTCTTCTAAAATTCTTTTGGTGTCCTCAATGGAATCAAAGACAATTTCATTTGCTCGAAAAGGCAATAAGAGTCCAATCTTGACAGACTTCTTTTTAATAAGTGAATCCTTTAAGTTGACACGCTCTACCAAGAGATCATTTTCAATTTTTAGTTGACCACTAAATGCATCCGGAATTCTAAGTATCATTCCCTGCTGAAGACCTGTTTCCTCTAGGTTAGGATTTAAAGAATCCAATACAGATCGGCTTACACCTAATTTTTTTTCAATACGATAATACCCCTCAGCAGGAAGTACCTTGTAGTAGTTGTAAAGGGAATCTTTTTCGGGTAATATTTCACGATACTCTTGGTTTCTGATCTGAATTTTCTGTCCAATTTTTAACCCTTCTATAATCTGGGGATTCAGTGAATCCAATTCAGACACAGTCATACCGTACTCATAGGCCAAACGCCATTTTGTTTCTTTGGGTTGTACAATGTGGGTTGTGTAGTTAAGCACTGGCTTAGAAATAACCTCAACACCCTTATCAGAAGAAGAAAAACTGTAAACAGGTATCCGCAAGGTCATACGCCTTTTTATTCCTAGTGCTTCTAAGAGGGGGTTGTATTCAAAGAGTTGCTCTTTGGTGATTTCATACTGTTTTATAATCTCCTCAAAGGTTTCTCCTTTTTTTACTCGATGGGTAAGGAAGCTTTCTGGAGTTTGACCAAAACCAAGGTAAACTCCAAAAACTAGTAAAAAAAACAAAAGTATTCTCATACGTTTCCACTTGCTATCAAAAACTATTCCCATTCTATAGTTGCTGGAGGTTTTGAACTGATATCGTAAACTACTCGATTGATTCCCTTGACATTATTGATGATCTCATTGGAAATTTTTTGCAAAAAAGCATAAGGCAAATCAACCCAGTCTGCTGTCATCCCATCGGTAGATTGCACTGCACGAAGTGCGACACAATTTTCATAGGTTCGTTCATCCCCCATCACACCTACACTGTTTACCGGAAGGAAGACAGCCCCTGCTTGCCACACCTGGTCGTATAGATCCCATTTTTTCAGACCTTGGATAAAAAGAGCATCTACTTCTTGTAAGATACGCACTTTTTCTCGGGTAATATCTCCTAAAATACGTATTGCCAGTCCTGGACCGGGAAAGGGATGCCTGCCCAATAAAGCAGGATCCATACCCATACTTTTTCCAACGCGTCTCACCTCATCTTTAAAAAGCATTCTAAGGGGCTCTACCAAATCCAATTTCATAAAATCAGGCAGTCCACCCACATTGTGATGGGACTTAATCGTAGCAGAGGGACCGTTTACAGAAATGGATTCAATCACATCGGGATATATGGTTCCTTGTCCCAGCCATCTTGCACCTTCAATTTTATGGGATTCCGAATCGAAAACATCAATGAATGTTTTTCCGATAATCTTGCGTTTGGTTTCTGGATCGCTAATCCCCTCAAGGGCATCCAAAAATTGATCTGAGGCGTCCACTCCTTTTACATTCAGACCCATTCCAGAATACTGCTCCAGTACTTGCTCAAACTCATTTTTTCGCAAAAGCCCATTGTTGACAAAAATACAATTCAACTGTGATCCAATGGCCTTATGCAAAAGCTGTGCTGCTACGGATGAATCTACTCCCCCTGAAAGCCCTAAAATGACTTTGTCCTGACCTACTTTTTCTTTGATCTCTTTGAGGGTCATCTCTACAAAAGAATCAGGCGTCCACTCTTGTTTTACACCAGCAATGTCCACCAAAAAATTCTCCAACAACTGCTTTCCATCCGTAGAATGATATACTTCAGGGTGGAACTGAATGGCATAAGTCGTTTCATTGGAAAATTTATAAGCTGCATTTGCTACATCTTCTGTACTTCCCAAACGTATTGCATCTTTGGGAAGGTTTAAAATCGTATCGGCATGACTCATCCATACCTGACTGTTTTCACTTACTTTCTTAAAAAAGGGGTCTTTAGAATTAAAGGAAGAAAGATGTGCTCTTCCGTATTCGCGTGTGTTGGATGGGCTTACCTCTCCACCAAAAAAATGAGCTAAATACTGTGCCCCATAACATACTCCTAGTAGAGGAATCTTTCCTTTGATTTGTTTTAAATCTGGATGAGGAGCATCCGAAGATCGAACAGAAAAAGGAGAACCTGAGAGAATGACTGCTTTAAAAGTGGAAACGTCTTCCGGAGGGTTGTTGTAGGGATGTATTTCACAGTAGATAAAAAGCTCTCGAACACGTCGGGCTATCAACTGAGTATATTGTGATCCAAAATCGAGGATGAGTACTTTTTCTTGCATGAGCAAAAATACAATTTAATCCAAGGCTGAAAAACACTAGCTCGATTTTAATCCACAGAGGGTGTTAATATTCAATTAGTGTAAAATCAGACTGAAGCGGTTGCACTGATTTTAATAGCAGGGGAATCAGTTGTCCATTGGTCTCCAGATGAAAGGCAGTAAAATTTAAACTGCGTTCTTGCAACTGATCTGCTGGAAAAAGCTCGTTGTGAAGTAATTCCAAGCGTTCCACTTGATCAGACCGAACACGTTTTTGTGCTTTGAGTAAGCGTTTTTCTAGATGCTGAATACCTTTGGTTTGCTTTTTTTCTTGCGCGGAAACAGCTCCTTCAAAAGAAGGATCGGTTTGAGCTACTAAAGAATGAAGGTATTTGAATTGTTCTTTGAGTTGTTCTTTTAAAAATCCTAGATCCAGATTTACTGAGCTGAATTCTTTTATTTTTTTATTGATTAAAGCGGTTCTTTTCAAAAACAAATCAGAGGGAGTAAGTTTTAATTTCTCCATTTTTTTTGCTGTTTTTTGGGAATACAACAAGACCGAATTTCGCACCAAGAGCATAGGGAAAGGAATTTTCAAACGATCGAAATTTTCTTTCAATTGCAGCCAATAGGCAATTTCTCCTGCTCCTCCAATATAACATAGGTTCGGTAAAATAAGCTCTTGATAAACGGGCCTTAAAATTACATTTGGAGAAAAACGTTCGGGATGTGCATCCAGCAATTCAAAAAATTCTGCTTTGCTAAAATGTTTTTCTGTTCCGATCAAAGCGTATTTTTCATCTTTCTTTTCAATGCGATACCGTCCATGTGGGGTGAGATAAAATAAATTGATCTCTCTAGGATTTACCTGGGGTATGTATTTTTTATCGTAGGTGTCTTGAATATCTTTTATCTGTTTTATCACAGATGTGTAAGACGCGTTTGTTTTAAGTTCATCCTCCAGTATGGGCTTAAAGTATGCTTTCAACTCTTTTACATTGGGTTCTAAAACAAGCAAACCTTCATCTCCAAAAAGTGCATGGACCAAACGAAAAGTAGCTTCGGAAAGATCTTTTGCTGTTCGATAACTTCCCTTGATCCATTCTTTAATCGTATTTACCTCTGGATGGTTTCCCAAATGAGTTTCAAAAACATTCAAAACCGGAAGTAAATCATCAAGAACCAATGATCCCACAGCTGCAGTTGATTCTTTATTCCAATGAAATTTTTTGTCCCGAAATTGAAACGAGCTGATTTCCTCGAAATCATGATCTTCACTTGCCATCCAATAGAGAGGAACAAAATTATATTTTGGATACGCTACTTTGAGCTGTTTACACAAGTTGATTGTACACGCTATTTTAATGATAAAATACAAGGGTCCAGTCATCAAACTCAATTGGTGACCTGTTGTGACTGTAAAGGTGTTTTCTTTTTTTAAAAGTAGGAGTTGATTTGAAGAGATTTTGGAATGAGGCAGTACTTCATATTGCTTTTCAAGAACTGCTGACAACACACTTCTTGCTTCTTTTGTAAAATGCTTACTCTTGACTGTGATTTGTTCTTTAAAATTTTCAAGTGTTGGGTAATGAGAAAAAAAAGAAGTAAGCCTATTGTCGTTGGCTACATAATCACAAATCAATTGAGAAAATCTCCCAGTTTCTTGAAGCGTAAGGTGTTGGATTTTCATGAAACAATTTGTGTAAAGATATTCGTTTTTTAGAAAAAGGAATTTAAAGTTAAATTAGAAAGCGTATTTTTAATTTTAAAACAAACCTATGTTGCGTAAAACTATTTTTTTTTTCCTCACCCACCTTTCTATCATTGTTTTCGGTCAAATTCAATCTCCCCAAGATTTTTTAGGTTATGAATTAGGAGATCGCTTTAGTTGGCACCATCAGGTGGTGGACTACTTTGAATATCTCGAAAAAAACTCAAGCAAATTACAACTTGTCCCCTATGGCAAAACAAATGAAGGACGTCTGTTGCAATTAGCTATCATTTCCAGTCCCCAAAATATGAAGAAACTCGAAGCGATCAGGACTACACATCTTCAGAATAGCGGTACTTTACAAGGCCCCAAAAACGATGATGTTGCTGTAGTATGGTTAAGCTATAATGTTCACGGAAATGAATCGTCGAGTACAGAAGCTTCCATGAAAACTGCACACGCTTTATTGACAAAGTATTCGGATTGGTTGGAAAATACAGTAGTTATTATAGATCCTTGCATCAACCCAGACGGAAGAGATCGCTATGTCAACTTCTACAAACAATCGCGCAGTATGCCTTTTGATTCCAATCGAAATACAAGAGAACACGACGAACCCTGGCATAATGGTAGAACAAATCATTATATCTTTGATTTAAATCGCGATTGGGCTTGGCTCACCCAGGTTGAATCCCAGCAGCGATTAAAGCAGTACAATCGGTGGTTACCACATATCCATGTTGATTTTCACGAACAGGGAATAAACAGTCCGTATTACTTTGCTCCTGCCGCAGAACCGCTTCACGAAGTGATTACTGACTTTCAAAAAGAATTTCAAGATCTCTTAGGTAAAAACCATGCGAGTTATTTTGACAAAGAAGGATGGTTTTATTTTACCAAACAACGCTTTGATATTTTATATCCCAGTTATGGAGACAGCTATCCGATGTATCTTGGTGCCATAGGAATGACCTATGAACAAGCTGGTGGTGGAGTTGCGGGACTCAGCATCAACAATGATGAAAACATTGAATTAACACTAAAAGACCGAATAGAACACCACTTTACAACAGGTATTTCTACCGTTGAAATGGCGATAAAACACAAATCACAACTCAATAAAAATTATCAAGACTATTACAGCAATTCCAATATGAAATACAAAAACTTTGTGTTGGAAGGCGATGAAGATCGGCTCAATGCTTTAGCACAGTTTTTTGATCAACATCAAATCCAAAGTAAACGCTTGGCAAAAAACACAAATATTAAAGGATTTGATTATCAGTTACAAAAAAATACCACTACTTCCTTTTCAAAAAACGCGCTGGTAGTTCCAACCGATCAAGTGAAAGGGAAAATGGCTCAAATTCTTTTAGAACCCAACACCAAACTCAACGACTCCTTAACCTATGACATTACTGCTTGGTCTCTTGCTTACGCTTATGGTCTTAAAACCAATGCAACCAAAGAAAACGTAGAAACCACTCTTCCAGAAAAAAAAGACGTAACTGATGTACAACTGTCGAGTTCATCATACGGCTATGCATTGCCCTACAACAGTTTTGAAGACAGTAAATTTTTAGCTGCACTACTCAAAGCAGGTTTAGGCGTACGCATCAATACCGTACCCATTACTAACAGTGGAAAAAAATGGAAAGAGGGTTCTTTATTTGTTTTAAAAGGGGACAACTTAAAGACAGAAGACTACACTGCGCTACTTTCAACTCTTGCAGAAAAACATCAAAAACAACTGTATCCCATCCAAACGGGCTATTCTCAAGAAGGTCCAGACCTTGGTGCAGATGAACTCCAATTTATAAAGGCACCTAGAGTTGCTGTTTTACAAACTGAACGCACTTCATCCAATCGCTATGGAGAAGTTTGGCACTTTTTTGAACAGCAGCTCAATTATCCTGTTCTGCAAGTGAAAGAAGAACGTTTAGAACGCATTCTCTCAGACCTAGATGTACTCATTCTCCCAGGGGGTTATTACAGTAAATGGTCAAACAGTGCTACAGAAAAAAAACTGATGGAATGGATACGTAAAGGAGGAAAGCTGATTGCCCTTTCTGAAGCGTTGAATTTATTAGCAGATACGGAAGAATTTCAACTTAAAACGAAAAAAGCTCCAGAACAAGATACATCTGATGTCTCTTACTCCGAATTAGAACGCCACGCCATCAGTGAAATTACAACAGGAAGTATTTTTGAAGCTAAGTTAGACAAAACTCATCCACTAAGTTTTGGTATTGATCGCTACTATACATTAAAATTGGATGCCGATGCATACGAACTTTTAGAAAACGAGGGGAATGCACTTATTCTTGAGTCTGAAGCAAAATCCATTGCCGGTTTTATAGGACAAAAGGTGAAAGAACAACAAAAAAAATCACTTCTCTTTGGTGAAGAGTCTGTAGGCAGAGGAAGTGTCGTTTATCTAGTAGACAATGTTCTTTTCAGAGGATTCTGGTACAGTGGTAAACAACTGTTCTCTAATGCGGTTTTCTTTTAAAAAAACCTGTCTTAAACGGGAATACCCATAAGATCGTAATCGGTAGCCTCTGTAATTTTAATTGTTGCAAAGTCTCCTTGCTTTAGATAGTATTGAGTGGCGTCAATCAATACTTCATTGTCTACATCTGGAGAATCCATATAAGTACGTCCAATGAAGTGAAGACCCTCCTTACGATCTATTAAACAGCGAAAGGTTTTGCCTAAACAACGCTGATTGAGTTCCCAAGAGATTTGAGATTGAAGTTCCATAATCGTATTGGAACGCTCCTGCTTGACATCTTCGGGAACATCGTCTTCAAGTCTGTATGCATGAGTGTTTTCTTCGTGACTATAGGTAAAGCATCCCAGACGTTCAAAGCGCATCTCCTTTACCCAAGTCTTTAATATTTCAAAATCTTCCTCAGTCTCACCAGGATAACCCACAATCAAGGAAGTTCTCAAAACTATACCGGGTACTTCTGCTCTAAACTTTTGGAGAAGATTTGTTGTTTTTTCTTGGGTAGTCCCTCTTCGCATGGATTTTAAAATAGGATCTGAGATGTGCTGCAGGGGGATGTCAAGATAGTTGCATACCTTGGGTTCTTCTCGCATAACTTCAAGGACATCTTCTGGAAATCCAGTGGGAAAGGCATAATGTAAACGAATCCACTCAATTCCATCAACCCCAACTAAAGCTCGAAGCAAATCAGCAAGTTTTCTTTTTTTATAGAGATCCAATCCGTAATAGGTCAGGTCTTGCGCTATCAGCATGAGTTCTCTTACTCCATCTTTTGCCAATTGATGGGCTTGTTTCACTAAAGCTTCTATGGGAGTGGAGCGGTGTTTTCCTCGCATCAAAGGAATAGCACAAAACGAACACGGGCGGTCACAACCTTCAGCAATTTTTAAATAAGCAAAATGTTTAGGTGTAGTCAGCAAGCGCTCACCGACTAGCTCGTGTTTGTAATCAGCGCCCAAAACTTTTAAAAGTTGCGGCAAATCTGAAGTTCCGAAATAGGCATCTACTTGTGGTATCTCTTTTTCTAAATCGGGTTTATAACGTTCACTCAAACAACCCGTAACAAAAACCTGATCTACTTTTCCTGACTCTTTGTTTTTTATTTGTTCTAAAATGGTGTTGACGGATTCTTCCTTGGCATTGTCAATAAATCCACAGGTATTGATAACAACAATATTGCCTTCTTGTTCATGAACCACTTTTTTATTATTTGCTTTTAGCTGCCCCATAAGCACCTCAGAATCGTAGATGTTTTTAGAACAGCCAAGGGTAATAACGTTTATTGTATTTTGTTTGGTGGATTTAGTTCGCATAGAGTTATTGAAATAGCACCGGGAATTTTCTAGCTGAAACCAAACGCTCAAAAGCAGCACCCAACTCCAATAGGGTTTGCTCTTGTCTAGACGGTGCTATAAAAGTTAAGTTTTGTGGCTGTCCATCTGAAGTGTAACCCATAGGAACTCCTAAGGCGGGGTAATGCGCAGCCGCAGCATAACTTGCGGTGTAGTTGTCTATGGATAGTATTGCATCCAATTGCTGCTGTTCTATTGATTGAAAGTAACTTTTAGCCAGGCGCATGAGTTCTTCTTTATCTTCTTTAAAATCTTCTTGTGTACGAGTTTCTCCTGCTACACGCAAGAAAATCTCCTGTCCATAAGGCGCATGCAATAAACTGTCTTTTAAATTAAACGCAATCACATCTTGGACGGATTCAAACTCTAAACCTTGAGCTCCATAATTTTTAATGTATTTTGGTAAATCAGCTCGCATATCCACATCTAGTAATCTTCTGAAGTTTTTAAGCACAACCTCGGGTGGATCAATAGAGACAATTTCTGCTCCTGCATTTTTTATTTTACTCAAAACCGATCCCATTAAACTGTCCTTTTCAAAAGCTTTAAATACTCCTAAACGCTTTCCTTTCAGGCTGACTGTATCCAAAACTTGATAAGAAATAGGGTTACTTGAATAACTATATTCATCTGTAGGATCTTCACCTACTAGTGCACTCATTACAATTGCATTATCCAATACATTTTTGGTCATGGGTCCTGCAGTGTCTAATGTACTTGAAATGGGAACTACTCCACTACGACTTACTGCACCAATGGTGGGTTTTAATCCTACCACACTGTTTTTTCCTGAAGGGGACAATATTGAACCCGAAGTTTCAGAACCTATAGCAACACTGGCGTAATTTGCTGCAACTGCAACACCACTTCCAGAACTTGATCCTCCAGTTTCAAATTGTTTTCTACCATATGGATTTAAAGTTTGTCCACCCATAGCACTGTAACCCAGTGGACAGCCTGAACAAAAATAATACGCCCATTCACTTAAATTGACTTTTCCTAAAATCAAACCTCCCTTTTCACGCAATCGTTTTACTAAAAAGGCATCTTCTTGGGGATAGTTGTTTTGAAAAGCAGCGGCACCAGCTGTAGTAGCCATAGGTGTTGCATTGATGTTGTCTTTTAGAAGGATTGGGATACCGTATAAGGGATGCTGAAGTGCTTTTTCTCTGTTTTTATCGCATAATCTGGCCTGGGAGAGTACTTCTGGATTTAAAGAGATAATTGCATTAAGATAAGTGTTTTTGTCCGTTTCAAATCGGTAAATACGATACAAATAAAATAAAGTCAACTGCTCATAGGTCAATTCTCCTTGCTGTATATAATTTTGAATACTTAAAATATCTTGTTCTAATATCAATGGTTTCAATTGCTCATAATCAGTTTCAGAAAATTGGCTTAACTCCTTTTCAAAGGGAGTGAAAAATGTATTTCTATCTGAATGTTTCGATTGAATACGCTTGAATCGCATTCGATTAATTGGATGATTTTCATTTGACTTTAGCTCTTCAGTTTCATCATAAGAAACCCACTGATTTAAAGGGACAGAAGTATTTTCACAAGATAGTGTGAGCACAGCTACCAGTGTGATTATTCTTGATTTATTCATTGCTGTTATAAAATTAGTTTGTTTTAAATATTTAATTTTTCTTTTAAAAATTGAAGTGTTTCTGTGATAACATCCTTGTAGACAGAAGTACTTAAAGATGAAGTAATGACATGATCCCCTGCTTCTGGAAAGGCTTTCTTTTCTTTTAGCGTTTGTGGTGTTCCCAATTGATCAAACATTTTCAACATAGCAGGAACGGAAACGACTTTGTCTTGTAAACTGTCGTTCTTGTAATAATACCCTAGAAAAACAGGTACATTGATTTTTTTAAAAATCGCCTTCCTCATTTTGACATCCAAAAACTTTTGCATGTGGGTCAAACTTTCTAAACGGGTCTTCCAAGTCCAAAAATGTTTTTTTTCTTCACTGGCTTTGTCCATTATGTGATAATTTCCTCCCTTCGCTAAACGAGCAATTTGTAGCCCCCAGGGTTTAGATAATAGTTTTGAAAGAGGGTCAAATACAGCAATGTTTGGACCAAAAAGACAAATGGCAGCAATTTGAGGGTCGGTCCCCAGACTCAAGGATAAAGCACCTCCGTGAGAAGTTCCCAAAACAATTACTTTTTCTCCTAGTTGCTTTGCTACTGCCAGGGCCTCTTTTCCTGACTCCCAATAGCTGTCATTGTTGAATTGCAACATGGGTTCATTTTCCTCGAGTCCATGTCCGTAAAGCCGAGGAACATATAGGTTTGCCCCTAAAGCTTTAGCTATAGTACGGTGAACAGGATCACCCTCCTTACCAGAGGCTGTAAAACCATGCAAATAAAGAACACTGTAGGACGTCTTTTCAGGAAGTGAATCGTTGTGAAAAACAATTTCAGAGGCATTTCCAGGACGTACATTACCCAAGGCTTTTTCTTTAGCAATAACCCAATTTTGCAACACTGTAAGGTCCGAAGGCACTTCAACTTTCTCATCGCTAAAAATTGGGGTTTCCACTCGAGGACCTAATAAATAGAGTCCTCCTAACAACAATAAAATAACGGCAAAGCCTCTGATAATTTTCATACGATTCAACTAAATAAAGTTTGGACGAATTGTTCTGCTTCAAAATTTTGAAGATCCTCTATTCCCTCGCCTACACCAATATATTTTACTGGGATTTGAAATTGATCTGAGATACCCAATAAAACGCCTCCCTTAGCGGTTCCATCTAGTTTAGTGATGGCAAGGCTTGTAACTTCGGTGGCAGCTGTAAATTGTTTGGCCTGTTCAAAGGCGTTTTGACCCGTAGAACCATCCAAAACCAAAAGCACTTCATGGGGTGCATCTGGAATCACTTTTGACATAACACGTTTTACTTTGGCTAGCTCGTTCATTAAATTAATTTTATTGTGTAACCTCCCCGCGGTATCGATTAAAACCACATCAACCCCTTTGGTAGTTGCCGCTTGTAAAGTATCAAATGCTACAGAAGCAGGATCACTGCCCATTTCTTGCCTAATTAAAGGTACTTCCACACGATCTGCCCAAATTTGAAGCTGATCTATCGCACCTGCTCTAAAAGTATCTGCAGCACCCAGCATTACTTTTTTCCCTTGAGACTTAATAAGATGTGCCAACTTTCCTACTGTTGTCGTTTTTCCAACACCATTCACACCTACAACCATGATTACATGGGGGTCAGTTCGTGTCGTATTCTTAGTTTGAATATGGGGTCGCACCAATAAGGTAGAAATTTCTTCCCGCATCATCCTGATCAAATCATCAATTCCCAAATACTTTTCTTTTGCTGTACGGGCTTCAAGAGCTTCAATTATTTTTAGTGTAGTTGCCACCCCTACATCAGACTGAATTAAAATATCTTCCAATTCATCCAATACCTCCTCATCTATCTTTGTTTTACCTGCGACTGCCGTACCAAGACGAGACAAAAAGGATTTTTTAGTTTTAGCTAGACCGGTTTCTAACTTCTGCTGATCTTGTTTTGAAAAAAAGGCCTTTAATTTCCCCATAAGTGTAAAAATAAAAAAAGCTACTCAGGTGAGTAGCTTTATCAGGTAAATATGAGTAAAAATTATTTTTTACTCAACCATTCTGAGGCCAAATCTGGAGGAATAATTGTTTCTACAAAACTATAGGAGTTTCTACCCTCTTTCTTGACCATTTTAATGGCTTTCGTTAATCTTTTCGAACCTGTCTGTAATGTTGCTACGGATTTCTTTGCCATGACTACTTGATTTCTTTATGAACCGTCATTTTTTTCAAAATGGGGTTGAATTTTTTGATTTCTAAACGCTCGGGCGTGTTTTTTTTGTTCTTTGTAGTGATGTATCGAGAAGTTCCAGGACGTCCTGATTCTTTATGCTCGGTACATTCTAATATAACTTGAACTCTATTTCCTTTCTTTGCCATGGTAATTACCCTTTAAAGTGTCCTTTTTCTCTGGCTTCTTTCAAAACTGCAGAAATGCCTTTTTTATTGATCGTTTTTAAAACCGCAGTTGAAATATTGAGTGTAATCCACTTGTCTTCCTCAGGGATAAAAAAACGTTTTTTGATAATGTTGGCATCAAAGCGACGTTTTGTTCTGTTCAATGCGTGAGATACGTTGTTCCCAAACATGACGCGCTTTCCGCTAATTTCACAAACTTTGGACATGATGGTCTTGTTTTAATGTGGGTGCAAATTTACTGTTTTTTATACAGTATCAAAATTGTTTATTGAAAAATAACGATACATTTTAAATCAATTCTTTAAAAAGCATCTCAAGTGCTTTATTCACTGCTTTTCCTACCACCCGTTCACGGTGTTTGCCAAAGAGAAATTTTTCACTCAAAACCCTATCTTTTGTGGCTATTGCAATCCATACCGTTCCAATTTCAGCATCTGAATCTCCTTTGGAGGGACCGGCGTTTCCTGTGGTTGCTAACCCAACTGTAGCCTGAAACTTTTCACGTACCTGTTGCGCCATCGCTTCTACTACAGATTGACTGACAACAGAATCCTTCTCAATCAATTCTATTGGGACTTCAAGCACTGTTTCTTTCGTCTGGGTGTGATAGGGAACGACACCCCCTTTAAAATAACCAGAAGCACCTGGTACTTTTGTCAACAAGGATGCTATTTGACCTCCTGTACAACTCTCAGCCGTGGCCAAGGTCATCTTTTTAGCTAGAAACTGAGCTTGAATTTTTTCTTCTAGAGAGGTGTGATCTTCATAACCGACAAAAATATCCTTTATGAGGGGAATTAGTTTATCAAACTCATAATCGATTAGCTGCTCAAGTTGTTTTTCATCAGCTCCTTTACCAGAAATACGCAAGCGTACTTTTCCCAAGTTGGGTAGGTAAGCAAGTTTAAGACTTTTTGGCAAACCCTCTTCCCAATGTTCAATTCTTTGAGCAATTGCACTTTCACCCAAACCGTAAGTAATGACTGTTTTATGGAGAATAAAAGGTCGGTCAAAATGATTTTTCAAGGCAGGTATGATCTCATTTGTCATTAGAGACTTCATTTCAAAAGGAACACCCGGTAATGAAATAATCACGTGCTTGTCCTTTTCAAACCACATCCCAGAAGCGGTTCCGTGCTGATTCTTGAAGATTCTTGCCTTGGAAGGCAGCAATGCTTGTTTTCTATTTTCAGAACTGATTGGTGTACTTATGTACTTTTCAAATATCGTTTCTATATGTTCGAGTACCTCTTTATTTTCAACAAGGGTATCATTGAAATAGGAACAGAGGGTGTGTTTGGTCAAATCGTCCTTAGTAGGTCCCAATCCACCAGTAAGAATAACCAATTGAGCACGATTATAGGAGAAGTCCAGTGCTTGTACTATCGCTTGCTGATCATCTGAAATACTGGTGATTTGAACAATTTCAATACCTATTTTATTGAGCTCTTTTGCTAGGAAAACAGCATTGGAATTGACAATTTGCCCAATGAGAATTTCATCTCCTATGGTGATTAGCTCTGCTTTCATTTGATTTTGACTGAAAAATTTTGTTTTCCATCAAGAAAACCGACCAAAAGATCATTTTCTTTTACTTCCCCAACACCAGCAGGTGTCCCCGTAAATAGGATATCTCCAATCTTTAAGGTAAAGTACTGCGAAACATAACTGATCAATTCATCAATCTTCCAGAGCATATTTTGAGTACTTCCCTGTTGTACTACAGTTCCATTTTTTTCCAATGAAAAGTACAAGCGATTCAAATTTTCAAATTCTGTTTTACTTACCCATGCTCCAACTAAACACGAACCGTCAAATGCTTTCGCTTTTTCCCAGGGCAACCCTTTTTCTTTTAACTCTTTTTGGAGTGTTCGTGCAGTAAAATCTATTCCCAAGCCGATTTCTTCATAATACTTCGGTGCGAATTTTTTTTGAATATGCTTCCCTATTCGGTTGATTCGAACCAAAACTTCCACTTCGTAGTGAATATCTGAAGTAAAATGAGGAATAAAGAAAGGCTGATTTTTTTGTAAAAGGGTCGTGTCTGGTTTCAAAAACAAAACGGGATCTTTAGGCTTTTCGTTTTGCAGCTCTTCTATGTGATCTGTATAATTTCTTCCAACACAAATGATTTTCATTTGCCTATTCTTTTGTATTCAGGGCTTTTAGCCTTATTTCTGTAAGTACTTTCTTAGTGTACCTAGGAAAATCAGCGTTGAGTACCCAACCAAAATACCCTGGCTCTTTTTCTAAAATCTCAGTTACTTTTTTTCCTTTGTTTTTTCCAAATCCAAAACACAATTCTCCGGCTTTATCATACACAACAAAGCCAGCAAAATCTGCAGTTTTTCTCCGCGTACTGAATTCATTTAAAAAAGAAACATTGGGTTCCAACTCTTCGTAACGCTCTAATTGAGACAGTAGAACATCGTGTGTCGCTTGGGTATCTGCTAAAGCAGAATGTGCATCGGTAAGCTCTTGATCGCAATAAAAACGCAAGGCAGCAGTGAGTGTTCTTGCTTCCATCTTATGGAAAATGGTCTGTACATCTATGGTTTTAGTGGTTTTAAAGTCGAAATCTATTTCTGCTCGGAGCAATTCTTCAACTAAAAGAGGAATATCGAATCGATCGGAATTAAATCCGGCTAAATCACATCCCTTTATAAAACCATAAATTTTTTGAGACTGTTGTTTGAAGGTTGGGGAATCTGCTACCATTTCATCGGTAATACCGTGAACTGCTGCTACTTCTGGTGGTATGGGCATTTCTGGATTGACTCGTAGCTCAAGGGTTTCCTTGGTGCCATCTGGATGTAGTTTTAATACAGCAATTTCAACAATTCGGTCTTTACTAATGTCGGTACCTGTTGTTTCAAGGTCAAAAAAACAAAGGGGTTTGTGGAGTTGTAATTTCATGGTATTTTGGGTTAAAAGGGAAGTGTTTCATCCCAGTTTTCTAGATACTCAGCTACACGTTTCACAAAAAGTCCTCCTGTAGCTCCATTGATGATTCTGTGATCATAACTATGGGAAAGAATCACCTTTCTTCGGATGCCTATAAAATCCCCTTTGGGTGTTTCAATTACAGCAGGCATTTTTCTGATTACTCCAATGGCTAAAATACCCACTTGAGGTTGGTTGATAATGGGAGTTCCCATAACAGAACCAAAATTACCAATGTTGGTAAACGTATAGGTTCCGTTTTGAATTTCCTCTGGTTTCAAGTTGTTTTTTCTGGCTCTGTTTGCCAAATCATTTACTGCTTTAGTCAGTCCTACAAGATTGAGATGGTCCGCATTTTTAATTACAGGAACAATTAGGTTTCCATCCGGAAGTGCTGTAGCCATTCCCAGATTGATGTCTTTTTTGATGATTATTTTATCCCCGTCTACACTACTGTTTAAGGCTGGGTAATCTCTAAGTGCTTTAATGATGGAAGTCATAAAGAGTGGCGTGAAAGTTAGTTTTTCATTTTCTCGTTTGAAAAACGGTTCTTTCACCTGTTCTCTCCAGTCCCATAAATGCGTTACATCCACCTCAATAAACGATTGTACATGTGCCGAAGTTTCTAAACTCGACTTCATATGGGTCGCAATCAATTTTTCCATCCGACTCATTTCCAAAATCTGGTCACTACCTCCTACACTAGGCTGGGCGGTTTCCACTATTTTAGAAGGTGAGGAAGAAAGTTGGGTTGGTTGGTTTGAATTACTTGCTTGAGATGTGTAACCGGGCGTTGCCGTTTTGAGGTAGTTGAGCAAATCGTTTTTGGTCAGTCGCTGATCCTTTCCAGTACCCGGTATTTGATCCAAATCTGCTAAGCTTAGTCCCTCTTCTTTGGCAATGTTTCTTACTAAGGGAGAATAAAATCGGTCTCCATTTGAAAACGGCACTTGAACAGTGTTTTCTATGGTCTTGAGGTCTTCCTCTATTACAGCAGCTACTTCCTCTGGAGTTGTGTCTTTTGTTGATTCTAAAGACTCTTCTTCCTTAACTTCTTCGATGGGTTTTACCTCGATAGTTTCACCTTCAATTTCTATTACAGCTAGCACATCCCCAATCTGAACGACTTCATTTTCTTTAAAACATTGCTCTTTAAGCACTCCTTGCACTTCAGAAGTTACATCAGTATCGACTTTGTCTGTGGCTATTTCAACGACAGGGTCATCAAGAGCAATGATATCTCCCACTTCTTTCAACCATTTGGTCACTGTTGCTTCAGCAACACTTTCCCCCATTTTAGGTAATTTTAATTGATGTTGTCCCATAGTTTTCTGTTCTGCAAAAATACCAATTTTTGACGGGAAACCATATTATTTAGCTATCTACAAGCTGATTTGGTTCTCATTTTTTTGTAAAGGAAGCTTCAAAAGGGATTCGTGCTATAATAGATCTTCCTAAAGTGACCTCATCCGTATACTCCAATTCATCGCCTACTGGTATTCCCCTAGCTATCGTAGAAGTTTTAATATTGTAAGGGGCCAAAAGTTTGTAGATGTAAAAGTTGGTTGTATCGGCTTCCATAGTAGCACTTAAAGCAAAAATAACTTCTTCTATTTGATGTGTTTTTGCTTTATTGACTAGCGAAGGTATAGTCAAGTCTTGCGGGCCAATCCCCTCCATAGGAGAAATCAATCCTCCTAATACATGATACACACCTTGAAACTGACCTGTATTTTCTATTGCCATTACATCTCGAATGTCTTCCACCACACATAAAACCTTTTGATCTCTTTTGGAACTGGAACAAATTTCGCATAATTCTTGATCGGATAGGTTGTGACACTTGGTACAAAAAACAACCTCCTCTCTTAGAGATGTAAGTGCCTCAGAGAGACTTTTGGTATGTTCCTTGGGTTGTTTTAAAAGGTGCAATGCTAAACGCAATGCAGTTCTTTTCCCTATACCGGGCAACATCGCGATTTCTTGCACAGCTTTTTCCAGTAGCTTTGAAGAAAATTCCATGTACAAATTTACAAAAATCTAGGTTGCATCTTCTTTTGTATCTTAGCTTAAATTAAGCCTTACAATGATCACACCTCTTTTTATTCTTTCCTTAATTTTAGGATATTTTTTAATCTTAATCAGTGTTTCTTACCTAGTAGTAAAAGAAGATTCTAATGAGGTCTTTTTTAAAGCCAACAGAAATTCCCCATGGTATCTCGTTGCTTTTGGAATGGTAGGGGCTTCACTATCTGGTGTGACCTTTATTTCTGTCCCTGGTTGGATTGAGGGGTCGCAATTCACTTATTTTCAAGTTGTTTTGGGCTACCTGTTTGGCTACTTTGTCGTTGCCTATGTTTTACTTCCTATTTACTACAAAAATAATTTGACCTCCATCTACGAATACTTAAATTCTCGCTTCGGAAAAACAAGCCATTATGCAGGTGCCTTTTTTTTCTTTGTCTCTCGTGTATTGGGAGCAGCGTTTCGCCTTTTCCTAGTAGCTTTAGTGATGCAACAATTTATTTTTGAAGCCTGGGGTGTTCCCTTTGAGGTTACCGTAGTACTTTCCATACTCCTAATCTGGGTTTACACCCAAAAAGGAGGGATAAAAACCATAGTTTTTACAGACACCCTACAAACAAGCTTAATGATTCTATCTGTAGTGCTTTCTATTGTCTATATCAATCAAGCACTCAATTGGTCTTTTTTTGATTTCCTCGCATCCGAGGAGTTTTCTAAATACGACAAACTGTTTGTGACTGATTCCTTTTTGAGCCGCAATCATTTTCTAAAATCTTTTGTTGGCGGTGCCTTTGTGACTATTTGTATGACGGGGCTTGACCAGGACATGATGCAAAAAAATTTAAGTTGCCGTTCTTTAAAAGACGCACAAAAAAATATGGTTGTTTTCAGTTTTGTTCTGGTAATTGTAACGGGCTTGTTTATGCTTTTGGGAGCCTTACTCTACATCTATGCAAATAATGTAGGTATTGCTGTACCTGTAGTTGAAGGGAGTCCTAAAACAGATTTGCTCTTCCCTGAAATTGCACTCAATGGCAACCTGGGCGTGGCGGTTGGGGTTACGTTCATATTGGGATTGATAGCAGCAGCCTACAGTAGTGCAGATAGTGCATTGACCTCTCTTACCACCTCCTTTTGTGTGGATTTTTTGTCCCTAGAACAGTATGAAAAAAGCCGACAGAAACGACTTAGAAAAAGAGTTCATGTAGGGATGAGTCTTTCATTAATAGTGGTAGTCATCTTATTTAAATACATCCTTGACCGAAATGTAATCGACGGATTACTCACCGTAGCAGGATATACTTATGGACCATTGTTGGGCTTATTTGCCTTTGGCATTTTTACTAATTACTCCATAAAGGAAAGATGGCTTTGGCCTATATTGGTTGGAGTTTTACTCCTAGTGAGTCTGTTGGGGTCTTTAGATGCTTCTTTTTTAGGTGGTTACCAACTGGGCTATGAATTATTACCCTTAAACGGACTGTTAACTTTTTTAGGACTGATATTGATTCGTAGAAAGTAGGACAAGGGTGCATGCATTTTCCCAATAAATACCGTGAGCATCCAACAAACTAGCGAATGCTTCATTTTCAGTACCTGGATTAAACAAGACTCTTTTTGGATTTAATTTAATGAGGTAATCGAAATAGTCTGATTGATTTTTTGAGGAAAGATAAATTGATACCGTATGTATGTCTTTTAGCTCAGAAAAAAAAGGAAGAATAGGGAGCTCCAAAATCTTTCCTTGATTTACTCCCATTGGGAGAGTTTCAATTCCAGCTTGAAATAGTCGGATTACAGCCTGATGAGAGTAACGTTCTGGATTTGTTGAAGCTCCTAAAATGAGGGTTTTGTAGTTTACCATCTGATTACAACACTTCCCCAGGTAAAGCCACTCCCAAAAGCTGCCAATACCACTTTACTACCTTCTTTTATTTTTCCTTCTTCCCAGGCCTCTGTAAGGGCAATAGGAATTGAAGCAGCAGTAGTATTTCCATAACGTTGAATGTTATTATACACCTGATCGTCACGCAAACCAAACTTCTTCTGAACGAATTGTGAGATTCTCAAGTTGGCTTGGTGGGGAATGAGCATATCAATTTCATCAGGTTTCCAACCCGCCTTTTCTAATCCAGCGGAAATCACTTGAGAAAAACGCACTACCGCATTTTTAAATACAAATTGACCGTTCATATGGGGGTAATAAGAACTATCCTCTGGATCGTTTTCATCTATAATTTCTGGAACCCATCGCCCTGTATTTGGTCCAATTAATGACAGTTCTTTTGCGTGTTTCCCTTCTGAATGTAATTGTGTGTTTAAAATCCCTCTTTCATTGTTTTCTGCTCTAGACACTACGGCAGCTCCTGCTCCGTCACCAAAAATAACAGAGATATTTCTGCCTCGTGTGGTCATATCCAGTCCTCCAGAATGGTATTCTGAACCAATAACCAGCACCTGTTTGTACATTCCTGTTTTGATGAACTGGTCTGCGGTAGCCAAAGCGTAAACAAATCCAGAACATTGCATGCGTATATCCATTGCGGGGCAGTCCGGTATTTGGAGTGCCTCTTGAACCAACACCCCTGAACCTGGGAAATAATAATCTGGGCTTAGAGTCGCAAATAAAATCAAATCAATCTCTTGAGGACTTATTCCAGCGCGTTCTAAAGCTATTTTTGAAGCTTTCACGCCCATAGAAGAGGTAGTGTCATCACTGCCTTTGACTATATGTCTTCGCTCTTGTATTCCAGTTCGTTCTTGGATCCATTCATCTGAAGTATCCATAATTTTTTCCAAATCTTTGTTGGTGACTTTATTTTCAGGGAGGTATTTCCCTAATCCAATAATTTTTGAATTGTACATGAGTGATTAATTTGTTATCCTAAAATACAAGATTTTAGAGGGAAACCCAATTTCTTTTCTAGGCTTCTTTTTAAATGTATTTTTGATAGGCTTCCGTATCAATTTTAGCTTTTAAATCATGGAGCAAATGATACAATCCAAAAAAAGTCCTATTAACATAAATAAAATGCTTTGACCCTCTGTTTCCGTTCATCTTTCTCAATTGATTGTCATCGGCAAACTCTCGAGAAAGCGAGGTAATGGCTTCCCAAAACAGGGTGTTGGAAAAATCAAATGTATTGGAGTGAAAAGGTTGGGTAAACAAACGCATCATTTTCTGAAAGAGTTTTGTGAAAAACTCTTTTTCCTCATGAGAGTCAGTCTCCAAAAGAATCTCGAGTTGGGTTAACAGGAGATGGAATTGTTTCGGGTTTTCGATGTTTTCTTTTTTTGAAAGCTCAAAATAGGGGACATAAAAATCTTCCGGTAGTTTTTTGATACAACCAAAATCTATAGCAATAAGCCTTCCCTGGTTTGAAACAAGAAAATTTCCCGGATGTGGGTCAGCTTGCACTTCTCGTAACCCATGCATTTGAAACATATAAAAATCCCAAAGAGTTTGCCCCAGCCGGTTGCGTTCTGCTTGATTTATTTTAGACCGCTTGACATACTCTGACAAATGTACTCCTTCCATCCAATCCATTGTCAAAATTTGAGAAGAGGTATAATCAGAATAATAGTTGGGAAAAAGTAAATTTGGCAGGTTCTGTGCAGCTTTTGAAATACGCAGACTGTTTTCTAATTCTAATAGATAATCCGTTTCTTCAAGTAGTTTATGTTCTACCTCTTTGAAGTATTTCTCAGTATCTTTTCCTTTTAGATTGAACATCCTTAGTGCGATAGGCTTGACTAGTGCTAAATCAGAACTGATACTGTTTGCAACTCCTGGATATTGAATTTTGACCGCAAGTTTTTTACCGTTTTTTTCTGCACGGTGTACCTGACCAATGCTCGCAGCATTTTCTGAATGATATGTAAAATGATCAAACAATTCTTCCGGTGGAGCGCCTAAATATTTTTTTATTGCTTTTCTTACCAAAACTCCAGAGAGAGGGGGTACAGAAAATTGTGAGAGGCTAAACTGTTCCACATAGGCTTGAGGCAGTAGGTTTTTCTCCATACTCAACATTTGAGCTACCTTAAGAGCACTCCCTTTCAACTCCTTTAAACCATCGTAAATGTCTTTTGCATTATCCTGGTTGAGTTGGGTCTTATCTTCTGTGCCTTGAACCAACTTTTTACCGTAGTATTTTAAATAATTTCCACCGATTTTCACCCCGGTAGAAACCAACTTGGATGCACGTTTTATTTTGTTTGTAGGTATTGAATCTAAGGTCTTCAATTAGCTCATCTTTAGGGTTTCTTTCAACAGAAATTTACCAAAATCGATTACGCTATCTACCGGAGTAGCATCAAATAAGTCAAATACAGTACGCACGGACTTTTCTATAGCCATGTCTGTCTTTTCAAACTGAGGAGAATCATCATCCATCCAAAATTTTAATAGAAATAAAAGTTGCAGCCATGCTCCTTCAGAAAACAACACCTCTGGGTTCTTAGAAAAAAGAGATTGCTTTACAGCGTTACCCTCTTCAATGAGTCCGGTGACGAATACTTTAAATTGTGAACGCAAACCTTTTAATACAGTCAATTTCTGTAATTTATCTCCAGACGCATTGAGGGTGAGTAAAACATAACTTCTATTCAACAACAAAACCTCAAAAAAGGTATAATAGAAAGCTAGTAATTTTTCTTTTGGTGTTTGTGTACTATAATTTTTTTCCTTGCATATTAGTTGATAAGCATTGTCGAAAAATTCAATAAAAAGCTGATTCTGAACATGATTTAATGATCCAAAATGCTGATAAAAATCTTTTTCCTCAATTTGAATGTATTTACAAAACAGGTATACTGATTTGGGTATTTTTTCTTGCTCCAAAACAAATGAAGTGTAGGCATTGAATATTTTTTTCTTGATGTTTTCTTCTTTTTTCCCCATAAGTCAATCTTCTAAAGCAAAGATAATCTGTTTATTCTTTTTAACAAAATAGTAAACAATATTAAATTTAATTTCAAAATGTGTCATCTTGTCACACTTTCTGAAATGGTATTTTTTTTGCGTGGATAATAGAAAATAAATAGTATTATGAATACAGGAAAAATTAATGTAGCGGTTGAAAATATTTTTCCGCTGATAAAAAAGTTTTTATACAGCGATCATGAAATCTTTTTACGAGAGTTGATTTCCAATGCAACAGATGCAACCAACAAACTCCGGCATTTGAGCAGTTTAGGTGAAATAAAAGGTGATATAGGAGATCTTACCATAGAGGTTAAAATCGATAAAAAAGCAAAAAAACTCCATATCATCGACCAGGGTATTGGGATGACAGCAGAAGAGGTTCAAAAATACATTAACGAAGTTGCTTTTTCTGGAGCGGAAGAATTTCTAGAGCAATATAAAGATACAGCGAAAGACAGCGGAATAATTGGTCATTTCGGACTCGGATTTTACTCTGCCTTTATGGTGGCAGAAAAAGTGGAAATCATCACCAAATCTCATAAAAAAGATGCTGCAGCACACTGGACTTGTGACGGATCCCCGGAGTACACCCTTGAAAAGTCGGATAAGAAAAATAGGGGAACAGAAATTATATTACACATAGATAAGGACTCAAAAGAATTTTTAGAAGAGGGACGTATCAGAGAACTTCTTCAGAAATACAACAAATTCATGCCTGTTCCTATTAAATTCGGAACGAAAGAAGAAACCCTTCCTCTTCCCGAAGATGCACAGGAAGATGCCAAAGCGGAGACAGTTACAGTAGATAACATCATCAATAATCCAGATCCTGCTTGGACCAAAAAGCCGGCAGATCTTAAAGAGGAGGACTACCAGTCCTTTTATCGCGAGCTGTATCCCATGCAGTTTGAAGAACCTCTTTTTAACATACACCTGAATGTGGATTATCCCTTCAACTTAACTGGAATCTTGTATTTCCCAAGACTAAATAACGACCTAAACATACAGAAAGACCGTATCCAATTGTATCAAAATCAAGTTTTTGTTACGGATAATGTAGAAGGTATTGTGCCCGAATTTTTGACTTTACTAAGAGGAGTCATTGACTCTCCAGACATTCCCTTAAATGTTTCTAGAAGCTATTTACAAGCAGATGGTGCAGTCAAAAAAATCAGTAATTATATTACAAGAAAAGTAGGTGACAAACTCAGTAGTCTTTTCAAAAAAGACCGCAAAGCTTTTGAGAAAAAATGGAACGACATCAAAGTGGTCATCGAATACGGAATGTTGAGTGAAGACAAATTTTTTGAAAAAGCCGGAAACTTTGCTCTTTACCCAACCACAGAGGGGGAATATTTCACTTTTGAAGAATTAAAAGAAGCAATCAAAGACCTTCAAACAGACAAAGACAACAAATTAATACTTCTTTATGCTTCCGATGTTGAAGCTCAACACAGCTACATTGAACAAGCAAAAAACAAAGGGTATAAAGTACTCCTGTTGGACTCACCTATCATCAGTCACCTCATACAAAAACTGGAGGGTAGTCTGGATAACGTCTCTTTTGCAAGAGTCGATGGTGATACGGTTGAAAACCTCATCAAAAAAGATGAAGCCGCAGTTTCTAAGCTAAGTGATGAAGAGAAAGATTCCCTTAAACCCATGATTGAAGAAGTCGTTAAAGATGGAGGATATACCGTTCAATTAGAAGCGTTAGACAGCTCAAGTTTACCATTTGTTCTCACCCAACCTGAGTTTATGCGACGCATGAAAGAAATGCAACAAACTGGTGGGGGTGGTATGATGGGTAACATGCCCGACATGTACAATTTGGTTGTCAATACAAACCACGAGTTGGTCAGTCAAATATTGGCTACCAAAACTCAAAAAAAGAAAGAGCGTTTGATTCAACAAGCTTTGGACTTAGCTAAGCTATCACAAAACCTGTTGAAAGGTGAAGCACTGACGCAATTCATCCAACGCAGCGTGGAATTAATTAAATAAAACAACCGCCTAAGGGCGGTTTTTTATAACATAGAATGCAAGCCATAACATCACTCCCTGGAGACGGAAAAGAAATCGACATAACAGGAGGACGCTTACGCTATTTCGAATCCTTTTTTAGAGAATCTCAAGCAAAAGAGGTATTTGATTCACTCTTAGAGGAAACCCCTTGGCAGCAGGATCCGATTACAATTTTTGGGAAAACCTATCAACAACCACGACTCACAGCGCTATACGCATCTAACGCAAAACCCTATTCCTATTCTGGAATCACTATGAATCCACGACCCATGACTCCACTTATGGAAACCTTAAGGGATCGGATACATCAGGTTAGTTCAAACACTTTTACCACTGTACTCCTCAATTTGTACCGTAATGGAAAAGACAGTAATGGATGGCATGCAGATGACGAAAAGGAATTAGGAAAAAATCCTGTAATTGCCTCTTTAAGTTTTGGGGCTGAGCGCTATTTTCATCTTAAACATAAAAAGGATAAAAACTTACGCTTAAAAATACCGTTAAAATCGGGAAGTCTTTTAATAATGGAAGGAGAAACGCAAACCCATTGGCTTCACCAAGTTGCAAAAACAGCACGCCCTGTAGGCCCAAGAATAAACTTGACTTTTCGAAGAATTATTTAAAAACAGCATCCAATACAGCTGCCAACCGCAAACCCGATTTGAGCAACTGCATTCGAACAGTGTCAAAATTGTGATAGCGGTATGCATAGCCCAGGTTTGTATCCTTTGGAAGCTCATCATAAATCTTGTTCGTCAGCTCATGAACTTCTTTAACCCAATCTTCTAGAGAGCTAGAGGTAATCTGCTCTTTTTGAGCTTTAGAAAGCGTAGGGAGATTCCTTGTCATTTCAGAATAGCTTAGCTGACTGCTATCGATCATATTACTGTCCCACAATCGATGTAGGTTTGAACGTCCTCCAAACCATTTAACAGAAACCGCATTTCCCCCTTTGTCTTCCTTTTTTCCCAAGTGCATTGGCTGATGCAAATCTCCAATAAAATGTATCAATAACTTCAAATAAAATTGTCGGTCCTCTTTACTCGCTTTTTTATTTTTTAAAACAAGGATACATTTTTCAATTGCCTTTACAATATCTCCTTCTGGGTTTTTCTCACTTGCCGCATAAGATTCGTTTAGATTTAAATTTGCGTAATGCCAGGGGCTGTATTCCTTATAACGATTGTCCGACTTTATATCGTCTGCGTAGTTTGACACATACGCCAGTGAAGCCCCGTCTAGTAACTTGTGGATTGCTCTAGTGGTTTTCTTTGAAATGTGTTGGGAAGCAACTTCCCCGACCACCCTGTGACCAGTAGCACCCCAATCAATCGAAGCAGTAAAAAAATTGAACAAGTAGAAAGATATTAAAAGAGACATAGAAGACACTGTTCTTGGTTTTGATGTAAAATTAAACCTTATTTAAAAAAAACAATCTTAGTAAAGATTAGTATTTTTGAACTTCAAAAAAAAAAATTGCTAAAAAACATTTATAAAAAGGTTCTTCTGATAATTGTGACTCTTTATTCTTCAATCATCATTGGTCAAGAAAAAGAGAAAGAATTTCTTGTTCCTTCTACACAAGAAAGCATCAAAATTGATGGTATCGGAAATGAAATAGGATGGTCTAAAAGCCAATGGCAAACTGATTTTTGGATGTGGAGACCCACCGACAGTATTCAAGCCCAAAAACAAACGCGATTTAAAATTCTCCGAGACGAACAAAATCTATACGTACTGATTGAGTCTGATATCAACGGCACCAACTTTACTACACCCAATTTAAAGCGGGACTTTAGCACCTTTGGTAGTGATTACATAACCTTGCTTTTTGACACCTTCAGCGATGGCACAAACGCTTTTTCTTTTGCTACTAATCCATTGGGATTAAAATCAGATGGTTTAATTTCAGGAGGAAATCAAAACTACAGGTCCGATCGAAATTACTCCTGGGATACAAAGTGGAATGTAGAAACTAAGGTCAGTGACAATATGTACACGGCAGAAATAAAAATTCCCTTTGCCGCCTTTTTTTACGACAATACACAAAGCTCTTGGAGATTTAATATTTACCGAAGAAACACCCAAGGAAATGAACACAGTGTTTGGATTAGAACCCCTCAAAATCAAATCATTGGAAACCTTGGGTTTATGGGAAAAATGGTTTTCGAAACCCCTCTAAAAAAAGCTAGGACACCCCTTTCAATTATTCCATACATCAGTGGAGCAACTCAAAAAAACTTTGTGGAAGAAAATAGTTCGTCCGTAAGCTCCATCGGTGGAGACGCAAAGATTCCCATTGGAAATTCGTTAAACCTGGATCTTACGTTCAACCCTGATTTTTCTCAAGTAGAAGTTGACGATCAGGTTGTTAACCTTACACGATTTGCCATCTCCCTGCCCGAAAAACGTCAATTTTTCACCCAAAACGATGATTTATTTAAAGATTTTGGAGCGGAAAGAGACGTCATCCCTTTTTTTTCCAGAAGAATTGGTGTTGCAAAAGACAAAGATGGAAACACCATTGAAAATAAGATTATTGCAGGTGCAAGACTTAGTGGTAAATTGAATTCTAATCTAAGACTCGGGTTTCTTAATGTACTGACAGATGCAGACTTAGAAAATGAAATTCCTTCAAATTTGAATACAGTTTTTACACTCCGCCAAAAGGTATTTGATCGATCCAACATCAGTTTTTTCTTTATTGATCGAAGAGTTACCGAAGAATACGATTTTATCGACCAACAAGAACGACAAAATAGCGTAACGGGTATAGAGTATAATTTGGCATCGTCAGACAGCAAATGGACCGGACGTGCATTTTTTCATAAATCCTTTACTGAGGGTCTTAACGAAGACGATAAAATAATGGGCATGCGCTTGGAACGAAATACATTGAGACATCGAGCTTCTATGGAAGTGATTCACGGCGGAGAAGATTTTCGTTCTGATTTGGGTTTCTTCAGAAGAACTGGCTTCTTAAAACTTGGTCCAGAATACACCTACAGGATTTACCCAAAAAACCCAAATGTAAATAGCTACAGTTTTACACAACGCAGTTTTTTAGTTTTTAATCCAGCAATACAATATAAATTAACAGACAGGTGGTTTATTTCCTCCATTAGAAAAAGTTTTTTAAACAGCACCAGCTTTTCGCTTGAATTCAGTAATAGATACGAATACCTCACTACAGGCTTTGACCCAACAAGGAGTGAAGACGGAGTTGAATTGCCTTCAAATTCCAGCTATTCTTTTTCTGATTTTGAACTCTCCTATCGTTCCGATCAAAGAAAAAGACTCAATTTTGATTCTAAAATTTCTTTTGGTTCCTTTTATAACGGAACAAAATTTACTTTAGAAAACGAAATAAATTGGAGAAAGCAACCCATCGTAAATGCTAGCATGCTCTTGAATTTTAATGCTATTAAACTACCCAAACCCTATGCCTCAAAAAACATTTGGTTGATTAGCCCTAAAATTGACTTTACCTTTACCAAAACACTCACTTGGACAACATTTATTCAATACAATACCCAAGCAGAAAATCTAGGTGTGAATTCCCGAGTACAATGGCGTTTTGCTCCACTTTCAGATTTGTTTTTGGTTTATAACGATAATTACATCAGTACAGATAATTTTTCACCAAGATATCGTAGTTTTAATCTCAAATTTACTTACTGGTTAAACATTTAAGAATGATACGACATTACATAAACCTTACCGTTTTAACAGTAGGTCTTCTTTTTAGCTCTTGCAATACATCAACACAAAAAAAAGAAGGCGACTTCATGACAGTAAAAGGAACCATTCAAGGGCTCAGAAAGGGGACACTTTATTTACAAAAAGTTCAAGACACATTATTAGTGAATGTAGATTCTACTCTTGTCTCTGGTACACCGGTATTTGAATTTCATACCCCAATAGAAACTGCTGAAGTTTTTTACCTCTACTTAGACAAAGAGGATGGAGATAGTCTAAACGACCGCATCCTGTTCTTTGGGGAAAAAGGTACCATTGAAATTAATACACTTCTAAAAACTTTTGAAAGTAGTGCAAAGATCACTGGATCGAAAAACCAAGAGTTACTTCAGGAATACCTGTCCTTCAATAGAAAATTCAATGATCAAAATCTAGAATTGGTCAAAGAAATGATTCAAGCCCAAGCAGAGGGAAAAGCGAAGAAGAAAGACAGCTTTCAACAAAAAATAGATAATTTATTAAAAAGAAGGTATTTGTATACCATTAATTTTGCAGCACAGAATACAGATCAAAACATCGCACCCTATTTAGCACTCACCCAGGTATTTGATGCCAATCTTGCCTTGCTAGACTCCATAGCAGTTAAGATGACGCCAGAGGTAAGCACATCAAAATACGGTAAAGAATTTCTGAACTACTTGGAAAAAAGAAGGACTGAGGAAAGAAAAAATTAAAGGGCTGCTGATTTTTTAAGCAAAGAGATGAGCAGTTTTTTTCGTTCGGTGTCAATTGCCTTAAATTGCTTCTTTTTATCTTCTCCTTTTACAGCATTAATCTTTACCATTAAGTAATCAAATACTTGAATGGCTTCTTCTATTAACTTTTCACTTTTATTTAGATCTCCATCAGGATGAGAAAGCTCCCAAAGATAAATTTCCTCTATGAGGTCACCGATATCATTATTAATTTCTTTTTTCAGAAGTTTGATACTTGGCATTGTTTTTTTATTAATTATAATTGAATATACTTATTTTTTTAGTCCAAAACTATAATTGAGAATTTTTTTAATCGGAATAACTGACAGAGTTTCTCGGTGTTTCGTAAAGAGTAACCTTTAGGTGGTGTTCTGAGTCTAAGTGAGGGCGAAGCAAACCATGTATCACAACGACAATGTTTTCTGCTGTAGGTATGAGATTTGAAAATTCAAATACCTCCTCATTGAGATTTTTATGATCCATCTTATCTTCCACTTCAACTTTTATCAAGTCTTTTAGCACTTTCATATCAATTACATAACCTGTTTCAGGATCGATTGACCCTGTAACATGAACAATCAATTCATAATTGTGACCGTGGTAATGCGGGTTTGAGCATTTTCCAAAGACTTCTTGATTTTTTTGATCTGTCCAGTCTTTTCGATACAACCGATGTGCAGCATTGAAGTGTGCTTTTCTACTTACGGTAACCTTCATGTGGTAGCTATTATATGGGTGTGAAATCGATCAAAAATAATCTTAAACCAAGCAGTATACACTTCAGGACTCTGTTTGATATCCTCAGCAACAGCCTCCAAACTCATCCATTTCCAATCAGCAACCTCTTCTGAATTCAATACTGGAACTTGATTATAGGTGCCCAAAAGCACATGGTCTAATTCATGCTCTGTCAATCCGTTATCAAATGGCGCTTTATAAATGAAATGAAATAGGGCTTCAAGGGGAACTGTAAAACCCATTTCTTCTTTTAGTCTTCGTTGACCAGCAACAAGAGTATCTTCCCCTTCCCTTTGATGACTACAACAGGTATTGGTCCACAATGCAGGAGAATGATATTTGTGAAATGCCCTTTGTTGAAGCATTAACTCTCCATTATCATTTAAAATAAAAACAGAAAATGCACGGTGTAAAACTCCTTTTTCATGGGCTTCCATTTTTGACATAGTGCCAATAGGATTGTCGAATTGATCGACTAGAACTACTTTTTCTTCTTTCATGCAGTCCAAAAGTACCATATTTTTATCAAAAACCTGTTCTAGTTCTTTTCACTTAGGAAATTATTTGTAATACTTTTGTCGAAAGTTCAACTATGGGGTTTAAAGAGGAAATCAAAAAGCGGAGAACCTTTGGGATCATCTCGCATCCTGATGCAGGAAAAACGACACTTACTGAGAAATTACTCCTCTTCGGAGGAGCCATACAAGAAGCAGGTGCAGTAAAGTCCAATAAGATCAAAAAAGGAGCTACAAGTGATTTTATGGAAATTGAGAGGCAACGTGGTATTTCTGTTGCTACCTCTGTGCTCGCTTTTCTTTACAAGGACAAAAAAATAAACATCTTAGACACTCCGGGACACAAAGATTTTGCAGAAGACACTTTTCGAACCCTTACTGCTGTAGATAGCGTCATTGTTGTTATAGACGTTGCCAAAGGGGTTGAAGAACAAACTGAAAAACTTGTAGAAGTATGTAGAATGCGGAATATTCCTATGATCGTTTTCATCAACAAATTGGATCGTGAGGGAAAAGATGCTTTTGATCTTTTAGATGAAGTTGAACAAAAACTTGGACTCAACGTTACCCCCCTCTCTTTACCCATAGGAATGGGTTATGATTTTAAAGGAATCTACGATATCTGGGAGGGCAACATAAAACTTTTCCAAGATGAGCAAAAACAAACCGTAGGAAAAAAAGTTACTTTCAACTCTTTAGAAGACTCTGAACTTGAAAAAGCCATTGGAAAAAATCGGTTAGATCTTTTAAAAGAAGAATTAGAACTTATTGAAGGTGTGTATCCTCCCTTTGACAGAACTACTTATTTAGAAGGAAAACTACAGCCTGTTTTGTTTGGATCTGCATTAAATAATTTTGGTGTTGAGGAACTTTTAAATTGTTTTATAGAAATTGCTCCTGCACCCTTGTCAAAAGATTCTGAAGAACGAATTGTTCAGCCTGATGAAAAAAAATTTAGTGGGTTTGTATTTAAAATTCATGCCAATATGGATCCTAATCATCGAGACAGATTGGCCTTTGTAAAAATTGTTTCCGGAACTTTTGAACGCAATACCCCTTATCTCCATGTCCAGCAGAATAAAAAACTTAAATTTTCTTCTCCAAACGCATTTTTTGCAGAAAAAAAAGAGATTGTAGACGTTTCATATCCAGGTGATATTGTAGGACTTCACGATACAGGTAATTTCAAAATAGGTGATTCTCTAACAAGTGGAGAAAAGCTTCATTTTAAAGGCATCCCCAGTTTTTCCCCAGAACATTTTCGCTACATTAACAATGATGACCCTATGAAAGCCAAACAGCTCGCTAAAGGAATTGACCAGTTAATGGACGAAGGAGTAGCCCAATTGTTTACTCTCAACCTGAACAATCGTAAAGTGATCGGTACCGTAGGAGCACTTCAGTTCGAAGTAATACAATACCGTCTTCTTCATGAATACAACGCACTGTGCTCTTTTGAAAACCTTAATGTACACAAAGCCTGCTGGATTGAAGGAGACGAAAAATCAGATGCTTTTAAGGAGTTCAAAAGAATAAAACAAAAGTTTTTAGCACAGGACAAGAGAGGACAACTGGTCTTTTTAGCGGATTCTGCATTTTCCTTACAGATGGCTCAGGAACAGTACAAAGAACTCCATTTTCATTTTACTTCTGAGTTTTAATCTAATACTAAATTCTTCAGACTTAAAAGATTTTTATACTTTCATTTAAAAGTAGAGTTTAATGAATCCAAAAATCGATACGTATCTTGAAAAAGGTTGTGGTAGATGTTCTCTTGTAGGTACACCACAGTGCAAGGTACACCGCTGGAGTACTGAACTGATTTTATTAAGAAAGCTTGTGTTGGAATGTGGTTTGAAGGAAGAATTAAAATGGAGCATGCCATGCTATACTCATCAAAACAAGAACATTCTTATGATCGCAGCCTTTAAAAACTATTGTTGTCTCAGTTTTTTTAAAGGAGCATTACTTCAAGATTCAAATGAGCTTTTGGTCAAACCAGGAGACAACTCACAAGCAATTCGACAATTTCGATTTACAAGTAGTAAGGAAATTCATCAAATTCAAGAGGACATTAAAAGATATGTTTTTGAATCAATAGAAATTGAAGAAGCAGGGTTAAAAATAGAATTTAAGAAGGAAACAGAAACTTTTCCTGAAGAACTACTACAAAAATTTAAGCAGGATTCTAAGCTGAAAAGTGCTTTTGTAAAACTAACTCCTGGAAGGCAAAGAGGGTATTTACTTCATTTTAACCAAGCCAAACAGTCAATGACCCGCATAGTTCGTATAGAAAAAAACACCCCTCTTATCTTGTCTGGTAAAGGACTAAATGAAAAGGGTATTTCTAAAAAATAAGGAGTTATGCTTTTCCCGTTGGACCAAAATTGAGCGGTATTGCAGGAGGCTCGTTTGTTTCTATAGTGCCATTTGCATTTTCAAAACGTCGAATATTGTCTTCCAATGCTTTTTTAAAGCGTTTGGCGTGTTCTGGAGTCAATATTATTCGAGATTTCACCTTTGCTTTTGGCGCTCCTGGCATTACAGTGATAAAATCAACAATGAACTCTGAAGCAGAATGGTTGATTACTGCCAAATTGGAGTATACTCCATCAGCAACGTGTTCGTCTATAGCGATGTTCAACTGATTCTGTTCTGATGTCTTTTTATCATCCATATTTTAGAAAGTAATTTCCTCTTCTTTGTCGATCAAAAGGCTCGTATACTCTTCTTTTGATCCAACAATTACGTTATTATAAGCTCTAAGTCCAGTTCCTGCAGGTATTTTATGACCCACAATCACATTTTCTTTCAAACCTTCCAAGAAGTCAACTTTACCATTGACAGCAGCTTCGTTTAACACCTTGGTGGTTTCTTGGAAAGAAGCCGCCGAAATGAAGGACTTGGTTTGAAGCGATGCTCTAGTAATTCCTTGAAGCTCGGGTTGAGCAGTAGCAGGGGCGGCATCTCTTGCGACCACAAGGGTTTTGTCTTCGCGTTTTAATAGAGAATTTTCATCTCTCAATTGTCGTGAGGAAACAATTTGGCCTGGCTTCAGATTTTCTGAATCACCCACTTCTTCAACAATTTTCATTCCGTATAAATCATCATTTTCTTTCATAAAGTCATAACGGAAAACAAGCTGGTTTTCAAGGAAAATGGTATCTCCTGGATCCAAAATTCTAACTTTACGCATCATTTGACGAACAACTACTTCAAAGTGCTTGTCATTAATTTTCACCCCTTGAAGTCGATAAACTTCTTGAATTTCATTTACCAAGTATTGTTGCACTGCTGAAGGACCTTTGATATTCAAAATGTCTGCCGGAGTGATAGAACCATCCGACAAAGGCATCCCAGCTTTAACAAAGTCGTTTTCCTGAACTAAAATTTGATTAGAAAGCTTCACCAAATATTTTTTGATGTCACCAAATTTTGATTCAACGATGATTTCTCTGTTTCCACGTTTAATTTTTCCAAATGAAACGACGCCATCAATCTCTGAAACCACTGCAGGGTTCGAAGGATTACGCGCTTCAAACAATTCGGTAACACGAGGTAATCCCCCAGTAATATCACCTGACTTGGCTGATTTTCTGGGTATTTTAACTAGTATTTTACCTTCACTGATTTCATCTCCTTCATTTACAATTAAGTGAGCTCCTACAGGAAGGTTATACGAACGAAGAATGTTTCCTTTTTTGTCTGCAATAGAAAGGGTAGGGATGAGTTTTTTGTTTCTTGATTCAGAAATTACTTTTTCCTGGAAACCTGTTTGTTCATCAATCTCTACTTGATAGGTAATTCCTTGTTCTATATTTTCAAAAACTATTTTACCTGTAAACTCAGAGACTATAACACCATTAAAAGGATCCCATTGGCATACCGTGGTTCCTTTTTTAACGTTTGCACCATCTTTGATGTGAAGGACGGATCCGTAAGGAATATTATTTGTACTCAGTATACTTTTAGTAGTTGCATCTACAATCTTAATCTCTGTTGTTCTGGAAATTACGATTTCTGCATCTGCACCTTCTGAATCCTTACCTTTTACGGTTTTTAAATCTTCGATTTCAGCAATTCCTTCGAATTTAGTGATGAGTTTATTTTCCTCAGAAATATTTCCGGCTACACCTCCTACGTGGAAGGTTCTCAATGTCAACTGTGTCCCAGGTTCCCCAATGGACTGAGCAGCAATAACACCAACTGCTTCACCACGTTGTACCATTTTTCCTGTGGCTAGGTTTATTCCGTAACATTTCGCACATATTCCGTGTTGAGCAGCACATGTAAGTGGTGAACGAACTTCTACCGCTTCAATGGGCGATTCTTCAATGCGTGAAATATGAGCATATTTAATTTCATCTCCAGCAGCAACAATTACTTCGTTGCTTCTTGGATCAACAATGTCTTGCAGGGTAACACGTCCTAAAATCCGTTCGCCCAGCGTCTCAACGACCTCCTCATTTTTTCTTAAGGCTTTTACTTCTACACCGCGTAAAGTCTCACAATCTTCAATATTGACAATAACATCTTGCGAAACGTCGTGTAAACGTCGTGTAAGGTATCCCGCATCTGCGGTTTTCAGGGCAGTATCTGCAAGTCCTTTTCTGGCTCCGTGTGTAGAAATAAAGTATTCCAAAATAGAGAGACCTTCTTTAAAGTTTGAAAGAATCGGGTTTTCGATAATTTCCCCTCCGCCAACATTGGACTTTTTAGGCTTTGCCATCAAACCACGCATACCTGTCAATTGTCTTATTTGCTCTTTAGAACCACGGGCTCCAGAATCCAACATCATATAAACTGAGTTGAACCCTTGCTGATCTTCACTGATGCGTTTCATCGCGAGTTCAGTGAGTTTTGCGTTTGTTGAAGTCCAAATATCAATTACCTGATTATAACGTTCGTTATTGGTAATTAATCCCATATTATAGTTTCCAATAACGCCATCAACTAGTCCATTTGCCTCATCAATCATTTGTTGCTTTTCCGGAGGAATGATGATATCTCCTAAGCTGAAAGAAAGACCTCCTTTGAAGGCGAAACCGTATCCCATTGCTTTGATTTTATCCAAAAATGCCGCTGTTTCTGGAACACTGGTCACCTTTAGAATATCACCGATGATTTCACGTAAGTTTTTCTTAGTCAATACGAGATTGAAATAACCTGCAGCTTCAGGCACTACCTCATTAAACAAGACTCGGCCTACTGTTGTATCAATGATTTTGTAAACCAATTCCCCTTTTTCATTGAGAACTTTGGTTTTTATCTTAATCATTGCGTTAAGATCTACTCTTTTTTCGTTGTAGGCAATGTGAACCTCTTCAACAGAGTAGAAAACAAGTCCCTCACCCTTTACTTTTACTTGGGGTGTTGATTTTTTCTCTTTGGTCATATAGTATAATCCCAAAACCATGTCTTGAGAAGGTACTGTTATAGGTGAACCATTTGCAGGGTTCAATATACTGTGAGAGGCCAACATTAAAAGCTGCGCTTCCAATATAGCTTCTGGACCTAAAGGCAGGTGAACGGCCATTTGGTCTCCGTCAAAGTCTGCATTAAAAGCAGTACAGACCAGAGGGTGCAATTGAATGGCTTTTCCTTCAATCAATTTGGGTTGAAATGCTTGTATTCCGAGACGGTGTAGTGTGGGGGCGCGGTTTAAAAGTACAGGATGTCCTTTTAAAACATTTTCCAAAATATCCCAAACCACAGGTTCTTTGCGATCAATTATTTTCTTAGCAGATTTTACTGTTTTTACAATTCCCCTTTCTATAATCTTACGAATAATAAAAGGCTTGTAGAGCTCTGCTGCCATATCTTTAGGCAATCCACATTCAAACAACTTTAACTCAGGTCCAACGACAATTACAGAACGAGCAGAATAATCCACACGTTTTCCTAAAAGATTCTGACGGAATCGTCCTTGCTTTCCTTTTAATGAGTCTGAAAGAGATTTTAACGGTCTATTGGCATCTGTTTTTACTGCAGAAGCCTTACGCGTATTGTCAAATAATGAGTCGACTGACTCTTGTAGCATTCGTTTCTCATTTCTTAAGATCACCTCTGGTGCTTTAATCTCCACCAAACGTTTTAAACGATTGTTTCTTATGATGACTCTTCGGTAGAGGTCATTTAAATCTGAAGTCGCAAATCGGCCTCCATCTAGTGGAACGAGAGGTCGTAATTCTGGTGGAATTACTGGAATCACTTTCATGATCATCCACTCAGGTAGGTTTTCACCTCGCTCATTTGCTTCACGGAAAGCCTCGACTACTTGTAAACGCTTTAGAGCTTCTGTTTTTCTTTGCTTTGATGTTTCGTTATTTGCCTTATGTCTCAATTCATAAGAAAGGGCTTCGAGATCAATACGAGAAAGCAATTCTATCAAACACTCAGCACCCATTTTAGCAATAAACTTATCTGGGTCATCATCTTCAAGGTATTGATTTTCTGCTGGGATTTGCTCCATGACATTCAAATACTCTTCCTCTGTCAAGAAATCCATTGGTTGCAAAGGTTCTCCCTCTTCGTTTTTACCAATACCGGGTTGGATGACCACATAACGTTCATAGTAAATGATCATGTCCAGTTTTTTGGATGGTAATCCTAACAAATAACCTATCTTGTTGGGAAGGGAACGGAAGTACCAAATATGTGCAACAGGAACAACTAGATTTATGTGACCAACACGATCTCTCCGTACTTTTTTCTCAGTAACTTCAACACCACATCTATCACAGACAATCCCTTTGTAGCGAATTCTCTTGTACTTTCCACAGGCACACTCGTAATCCTTTACAGGACCAAAGATACGCTCACAAAAGAGTCCATCGCGCTCGGGTTTATGTGTTCGATAGTTGATTGTTTCTGGTTTCAAAACCTCTCCTCTAGAATTTCCTAGAATAATCTCTGGTGAGGCTAAACCTATAGAGATTTTATTGAATTTTTTTTGTGTGATTATTTCGTTGTTTCTAGCCATGGCTAAATCTCGTCTTTAAAAATTATTCTTCCAATCGAATGTCAAGTCCTAATCCCTTTAACTCATGCATCAATACATTAAAGGATTCCGGTAAACCTGGTTCCGGGAGGGTGTCTCCTTTTACAATAGCTTCATAGGTTTTTGCTCTTCCTATGACATCATCAGACTTTACAGTTAAAATTTCTTGTAGGGTGCTGGAAGCGCCATACGCTTCTAGTGCCCATACTTCCATTTCTCCAAAACGTTGTCCACCAAACTGTGCTTTACCTCCCAAAGGTTGTTGGGTGATAAGCGAGTAAGGGCCAATGGATCGCGAGTGCATTTTATCATCAACCATATGTCCTAATTTCAACATATAGATAACCCCAACCGTAGCAGGTTGATCAAAACGCTCTCCAGTACCACCGTCATATAAATAGGTATGTCCATATTGCGGAACATTTGCTTTTTCAGTCAGTGCATTGATCTCGTCAATTGTAGCTCCATCAAAAATTGGAGTAGCGTATTTCTCTCCTAAGTTTTGACCAGCCCATCCTAAAACAGTTTCATAAATCTGACCGATATTCATTCGAGAAGGTACACCTAGTGGATTCAATACGATGTCCACGGGTGTTCCATCTTCAAGGAAAGGCATCTCTTCTTCACGGACAATACGAGCTACTATTCCTTTATTTCCATGACGCCCTGCCATTTTATCTCCCACTTTCAACTTGCGTTTTTTAGCGATGTAGACTTTTGCGAGTTTTTTAACTCCTGCAGGTAGTTCATCTCCTACACTAATGGTAAACTTCTCCCGTCTCAAAGCACCTTGTAGGTCGTTTTCTTTGATTTTATAATTGTGGATCAAGTCTGCAATAATAGCGTTGGTCTCATCAGAAGTGGTCCAAGTACTTTTTGCAAGATGTGTGTAATCCTCCACCGAGGAGAGAAGTTTTAAAGTGTACTTTTTTCCTTTGGGTAGAATTTCTTCACCCAAATCGTTTACAATACCTTGACATGTTTTGCCATTGACAATTGCAAAAAGTTTTTCTACAAGTACAGCTTTCAAATCATCAAACTTAACATCATAAGAATCCTCAAGAGCTTCTAGAGCTTCTTTATCTTGATTCCGCTTGCGCTTGTCTTTTACGGATCGAGTGAAAAGTTTTTTATCAATTACAACGCCACGTAGAGATGGTGGTGCTTTCAATGAAGCATCTTTAACATCTCCCGCTTTATCCCCAAAAATGGCACGTAGTAATTTTTCCTCTGGAGTTGGGTCGGACTCTCCTTTGGGAGTGATTTTTCCAATCAAAATATCTCCTGAATTGACTTCTGCTCCAATACGAATCATACCGTTTTCATCCAAATCTTTTGTAGCTTCTTCGCTAACATTTGGAATGTCATTGGTCAATTCTTCTGTACCGAGTTTAGTATCACGCACATCGATAGAATACTCATCGATATGAATAGAAGTAAAGATGTCCTCACGTACCACTTTTTCAGAAATTACAATTGCATCCTCAAAGTTATATCCTTTCCAAGGCATAAAGGCTACTTTCATGTTTCTTCCCAATGCCAATTCTCCATTTTCTGTAGCATATCCTTGGCATAAAACTTGCCCTTTAGAAACTTGATCTCCTTTTTTGACAATTGGTTTTAGGTTAATACATGTACCTTGATTTGTTTTTCTAAATTTTACAAGGTTATAGGTTTTTAGACTGCCGTCAAAACTGATCAATTCTTCTTGCTCAGTAAAGTTGTAGCGTATCGAGATTTTATTTGCATCTACATATTCAACTACCCCATCATTTTCTGCATTAATTAATACTCTAGAATCCGAAGCCACTTGCTTTTCTAGTCCTGTCCCTACAATAGGTGATTCAGGTCGCAAAAGAGGTACCGCTTGACGCATCATGTTAGATCCCATCAGTGCTCGGTTAGCATCATCGTGCTCTAAGAAAGGAATCAAAGAAGCAGAAATGGAAGCGATTTGGTTTGGAGCAACGTCTGTGTAGTTGATTTGATCCGGGCTCACCACCGGGAAATCTGCTTGATCTCGAGCAATGATTTTTTCATCGAGTATCTTACCAGATTTGTCAAAGTTTATATTGGCCTGTGCAATCAATTGATTCTCTTCTTCCTCAGCACTTAGATAATGTGTTTCCTTCAAATTGATTGTTCCGTTTTCTACTTTTCGATACGGAGTCTCAATAAATCCAAGGTTGTTCACCTTAGCGTAAACACCAAGAGAGGAAATCAAACCAATATTTGGTCCCTCAGGGGTCTCGATAGGACACAAACGACCATAATGAGTGTAGTGTACGTCGCGAACTTCAAATCCGGCACGCTCACGGGAAAGTCCTCCTGGTCCTAACGCAGAAAGACGACGCTTGTGCGTGATTTCTGCTAAAGGATTAGTCTGATCCATGAATTGGGACAACTGATTGGTTCCAAAAAAAGTGTTGATAACAGAAGAAAGTGTTTTTGCATTGATCAAATCAATAGGAGTAAACACTTCATTATCTCTAACGTTCATACGCTCACGAATGGTTCTTGCCATTCGAGCTAAACCAACACCAAATTGAGAAGAAAGTTGCTCTCCTACCGTTCGCACGCGTCGGTTGGAAAGGTGGTCGATATCATCAATCTCTGCTTTTGAGTTGATTAACTCAATCAAATATTTGATGATAGTAATAATGTCTTCTTTGGTTAAAACCTGCTTGTCCATCTCAACGTCCAAGCCTAGTTTTTTATTCATTCGGTAACGACCTACCTCACCTAGATTATAACGTTGGTCAGAGAAGAAGAGTTTATCTATGATTCCCCGAGCAGTGTCTTCATCTGGTGGTTCGGCGTTACGAAGCTGTCTGTAGATATGCTCTACTGCTTCTTTTTCGGAATTGGTTGGATCCTTTTGTAAAGTGTTGTAGATGATTGCATAATCAGACATATGCGAGTCTTCTTTATGCAACAGTATATTTTTTACGTCAGCTTCAATGATTTCATCGATATGTTCTTTTTCAAGTATCGTATCCCGATCTATGATGATTTCATTTCGCTCTATGGAAATAACTTCTCCTGTATCTTCATCTACGAAGTCTTCATGCCAGGTTTTCAAAACACGAGCAGCCAATTTTCTACCAAGCACTCGTTTGAGCCCTGCTTTGGTCACCTTCACCTCTTCAGCAAGATCAAAAATCTCAAGAATATCACGATCGTGTTCAAAACCAATGGCTCTGAAAAGTGTGGTGACAGGTAATTTTTTCTTACGGTCAATGTAGGCATACATGACGCTGTTGATGTCCGTTGCAAATTCAATCCATGAACCTTTGAATGGAATCACTCGGGCAGAGTATAATTTTGTACCGTTTGCATGGAAAGACTGTCCAAAGAAAACACCCGGTGAACGATGCAGCTGAGAAACGACAATCCGTTCTGCTCCATTGATTACAAAAGTTCCACTGGGAGTCATGTAAGGTATAGTTCCCAAGAAAACATCCTGAACGATGGTTTCAAAATCTTCATGCTCTAAATCGTTACAATACAACTTTAAACGTGCCTTTAGAGGTACTGAATAGGTCAATCCTCTTTCAATACATTCTTGTATGGTATATCGTGGTGGATCAACAAAATAATCTAAGAATTCAAGAACAAATTGGTTTCTTGTATCAGAGATAGGGAAGTTTTCTTTAAACGTATTGAAGAGTCCCTCCTCATTGCGTTCGTCAGATTTTGTTTCTAGTTGGAAAAAATCTTGAAAAGATTTAATTTGAATATCGAGAAAATCGGGATAATCTGGAGTGTGTTGTGCTCCTGCGAAGTTGGTTCTTTGACTCTGTTTACTAGGCATCTAACTGTATTTTTTTGGTCATTTACAATAGGGGCGGACAATAAAAAGGGATAGGCCTTTGGATAAATCC